>Ga0193709_1000219_pt1 | contig 23118 bp, 22 predicted proteins | sample H3c2metaG_FD_160571 | JGI IMG/M metagenome (GOLD analysis project Ga0193709, IMG submission 160571) | Soil microbial communities from a riparian zone of the East river system, Colorado, United States - H3c2 | ecosystem: Environmental > Terrestrial > Soil > Riparian zone | place: USA: East River...
GCTCGCCGTAGTGATGTTTGCTGGTGTAAATTTTTTCACTGGCCAATTGTTCGATATCAAGAGAATCACTGCTGCAGCACAGGCAGGCGGCATCGTCGTTGGATTCGATCTTGCACACGCCGCCGGCAACGCGCCGCTCTGTCTTCACGATTGGAATGTCGATTTTGCTGTTTGGTGTTCATATAAATATCTGAATGCAGGTCCCGGCGCGGTCGCAGGTGCGTTCGTGCACGAGCGACACGCGACCAACACGAAATTGCCGCGGTTCGCGGGCTGGTTTGGAAACGATCCGAACACGCGGTTTCGATTGCATCTGGAACCCGAATTTATTCCAGTTGCGTCGGCGGACGGCTGGCAAATCAGTAATCCGCCGATTTTCTCGATGGCGCCATTGCGCGCCTCGCTCGCGGTCTTCGATGATGCAGGCGGCATGGAACCACTGCGCATGAAATCGAGCAGGCTTACCAGTTATCTTCAGTTTCTGTTAACGGAGATTGGATCGAAAAAATTCACCGTTATCACACCGCGTAATCCCGATGAGCGCGGTTGCCAATTGTCGATCCTGGCACATGAGCACCCGAAGGAACTGTTAAGGGAGCTCGAAGCCGCCGGAGTAAAATGCGATTTTCGCGAACCCAACGTCATCCGCGTCGCCCCTACCCCGCTCTACAATACGTTTCACGAAGTCTGGCGCTTTACGAGGATTCTGGCTCAGCATCGATAGCATATCTGTCGACTAGCACTCTCCCTACGGATTCTTGCGTTGAAGCGCGACCGCAAATGGGTGCAGCTCCGCCGTCATCAATCCGCCCGCGACAGCCGGATCTTCCTGCATGAACTTTCTCGCTGCGTCTTCATCGGGTGCCTCAAAAATGGCAATGCCAAATGTCTTGTCGCCTGGTTCCGAGGTCCGCCCCGCAAGAATCAATTGACCTGACTTGGCGGCCTGTTGAAACCGAACGAAATGGCGCTCGATCACGGCATTGTCCTCTTTCGTCCAGGCTGAATCCGCGTGCAGCCGCGGCACCAGCTTCAACACATAGATAAATTGCTTCGGCTTGGCTTCTTTGGGTTCTTGCGCGTTCAGCGATTGTACGATTGCAAAAATGCAAATCAGCGAAATGAACAGTTGGTGAGATCGGTCTTTCATGTGGTGATGTGAGTTGGCGTGTGCCTTGGTGCATTTTGTGCCAGCTCTCTTTGCTTTAGTCCTAAATGTAAACCCCGCTAGTACGGCCTCAGACTCATCGACTCAGCTGGCTTGAAACGCCAGAAGGATCTACCCGCGTAATAGCGGCGAAGTCTTTCGTTCTCGGTCTGGCCCAGATCTAATGCCCAGATGACCGGAGCGGCATCGATGTTCGCCGGGTTGTAAATCCACTCTTCGTGTGGACTAGGAAGTCCAGCATAGCTGACAAAGATTACGTGCTGGCCCGACTGCTTCTTCAGCAGCTCCTGTTCAATCCTTTCCTTTTGCGCGATCTGCGTGTTCGCAGCCTGAGCCTGGTCTCTTGTTCCATGCGTTACAATTGCCTCTGCCTCTGCAGCAATCATCAACACAAATACCGCAACCGGCATTGCATTCACCAGGAAACGACCAACACCGCGGCCGTGATACTTCCATTGTCTGAGATAACGCATCGACTGCGCAACGAGTATCAACAATGCCGCAAGAAACGGCGCTGCGTAGTGAGGATACCACCACACTTCAATCAGAGATGTGGCGCCAATGATTGCCGTCAGGATTAGAGCAAACCGCGTCCTCCTCGAACGCCACAGCCCCGGAATAAATACAACGAGCGGCAGCAACCAGACGAGGTTCCCGTAGTAGTAGCGAAACAGCGTGAGCCAATCCAATGGGCGGTCAATTAAAAGGCGCCAGCTCCGCGCTCGGTCGTACGTTTCGCGATTTCTCGACTCAAGATCGAAATACCGAGAGGTTCGCGGAGTCATGGAAATCGGCACGATCGAAAAGGGCGGCACGATTTCATATTGCTCGTAATACTCCCGATATGGCAGACGCAATGGATGACCGGTAACGCGGTAATTATCATAAGCGAGGCAGGAAATGCCCAGAACGCCAATAATGATAATCGGCAGCCAGACGCGCGCTGTGCGGTCGGCTAGGCCTAGCCCAATGAGCGCCGGAACAACAAGCACGAATCCCTCAAACGGGCGCGCCAGAATCACAATCACCGCTCCAATTCCAAAAAGCCAGGAGTAACGCCATTGCTTCGCGCGGACGATGCGAACCCATGCACCGATAACAAGTGCGCCACCAAGTGCGGCTACTGCGCCTCCCCAATAGCTGTTCATCCAGTAGCTGAAAACGCAAAGCTCGAGACCAATGAACGCACCGAACAACGCCCAGCCCGACGGCAGCCACCCTTGCAGAGCCCAGCAAAGTGCCGCAGCCAGCAGACCTGCACTCAACCACACGCCAAACCACGGATGCCCGAAGAGCAGCTGCCCTACGGCCATCGCAAGCGCCTGAGCAGGAGGAAACCGAGAGGCATAAGTTGGCTGTTGAAGGATATAGATACTTTCAAAAAAACGCCAAAGCCGGTGGGCTGGATTGGCCAGATGGCCATGGGCGACTGTGTCAGCTTGGAGAAGATAACTAAACTCATCGTAGATCATGGGCGTAGGGATAGGCCAGATCGGAAGAAGCGCTGCACGGACCACCAGAACCAACACGCCCAGCCCAATCCAACTCAAAGTCTTGCGGCGAGCCAGAGCGGAAAGCGCCCGGACAAATCTTTGCCACAAATCGCGCCCGCTGGCCGAGGCAGTTTTCGCGACCACCCCAAGCATTCCAACTAGTATGAAGCAATAAATAAGCTGCCGAAGATGCATTTAACGAAGAGACCATCATTATCATCAACGACGTCTGGACACGAGCAGCATTCACGCGTAAAGCATCCGTCGAACGGTCGATGACGTCCGCATTTGTTGTTGCAATGCCGACGCAGGATTGAAGATGCTTAGAGGGCTAAAAAGAATGTTTAAATTAAGTCTTAGCATTTTGTTCGTGTGCGCGTTTCTGCCTCTCGCCGATCAGGCATTCGCCAAAGACGAGAGATCGATCAGGAATTTGAGCAAGGCGCTTGGGGGGCTTTCGTCCGACGTGGATCCGAAGGAAGCCGAGCTTGTGTCGGTGACGGCGCACACGACGGCGCGCAAGCTCGCACGCGATTATCACGTCGTCTTAAATCCAGAATTTCAGGCTTTCCTGGTCAACGTCGGCGCTCGAAAACGTGGCTGGTGCGGCCATTGGGCACAGGATATCGGCACGCAATTGAAAGAACTCAAGCTCAGGACACTGGTGCTTCACTGGGGCGTCGCCTACGATCATACGTCGAGCGAAAATAATTGCCTTGTAGTGACTGCGCGGAATCAGCCTTTCAAGGACGGCATCATCCTCGATGGCTGGCGGAGGGCTGGCCGACTATTCTGGTGCCCTGTCATAAAAGACGACGAGTACGAGGTTGAACAGCATTACGGCCATTCGGGAATCACAGCATGGAAAGAGAACATGCAATGGAGTGCGTGGCTGCAGGATTACGAACCCGGTAAGCCGAAATCGAAGATTGCGACTAATAACAAAGCCAGCAAAGTCGACTCGGAACGCAATGAGCGAGGCAGCAGCGAATCCAGGCAGCCGGTGACACCGTAGGGCGACGCAGACTCATTCGCCGTACGCATTCCAAAAGTTTGCCGCCGCAACGGACTGTTCGCCAAATGCACCTCAGAAGGGGCGACGCAGACGTCACGCTTTTGAAATATCCGTGATCTCCGCGCAATCCGCGGTTAATAAATCCCTGATGCCAGCTAAGTTCGTTCTCGTCGGCAGCGGCCTCGCCGGTGGATTGCTTGCAGCATACTTGGGACGCCGCGGGTATGATGTGGATCTCTACGAGCGCAGGGCCGATCCACGCGAAGGCAACATTGTTGGTGGTCGCTCGATCAATCTGGCAATTTCGACCCGTGGGATTCATGCGCTCGAACGGATCGGGATCGCTGACGAAGCGTTACGGCACGCGATCCCAATGCGCGGTCGGATGATTCACGATAAATCCGGCGCGCTGCATTTCGCGCCTTACGATGTCGATCCCAAAAAATGCATCAACTCGATCGGGCGGGCTTCGCTTAACGCCGCGGTGATTGAGGCGGCGCAGCGTTACCCGAGTGTGTGCGTCCATTTCAATCACAAATGCACCGATGTCGATCTGGACAAAGCGGTCTGCCATTTTGAAACCGAGACCGGCAAATTGACCGCGCGTGGCGATGCTGTGATCGGCGTCGATGGCGCGTTCTCGGCGGTGCGCGCTTCCATGCAGCAAAACATCGACAATTTCCAATACGACGAGAGCTATCTCGCTCACGGCTACAAAGAATTGACCATTCCGCCCGGGCCGAACGACTCCTGGCTAATGGAGAAGAACGCGCTCCATATCTGGCCGCGGAAAAGTTTCATGATGATCGCGCTTCCGAATCCTGACGGCTCGTTTACCTGTACGCTTTTCTGGGAATTCGAGGGACCGCGCAGTTTTGCCACAACACAGACAGAGGACGACGTCCGGCGCTTCTTCGATGAAGAATTTCCTGACGCAGTTCCCCTCATGCCGACACTTCTCGAAGATTTCAAGAACAACCCAACCGGCTCGCTTGTGACGATTCGTTGCGCGCCTTGGAATTACCGCGACAGGGTTTGCCTGCTCGGCGATGCAGCCCATGCAGTTGTTCCATTTTATGGCCAGGGAATGAACGCCGCGTTCGAAGATTGCGTCGTTCTCGACGAATGCCTGGAAAAGTTTGCCAACAATCGCGAACGCGCATTCACGGAATATTTTTCACGCCGAAAAGAAAATGCTGACGCGCTCGCTGATCTGGCGATCGGCAATTTTATTGAGATGCGCGATAAAACTTCCTCGAGAGCCTTCCGGGCTAAGAAAAAACTCGATCACTTTCTCGAGGCTACGCTGCCTGGCATGTATCTGCCCCTTTACACAATGGTCACCTTCACGCGCGTCCCATACGCGCAAGCGGCGCGGCGTGCTCGCCTGCAAGATCGAATTCTTTGCACTGCGCTCGTCCTTCTGGTCTTGATCGGAATTCTGGTGCTCGCAGCTTTGCTCGAGCGGTCCCAGTGACAATGAAAATTTGAAACCTGCCGACCTCGAAACTTGACGGCTTCAAGCCGTGAAGTTTTACGAGGCTGCTTTCTTGCGCTTACGAGTCGCTCGAGTGCGCGTGAAGCCAACACGCTCATGCGCTTCCTGTTCCAGCGCCGCGACAACCTTCTTGAAGGCCCTGATTTCGGCGGCGTTAACGCGACGGGCAACCGCACGTTCCAAAGTAGACAACTGACGCTGGACGCGCTGCGCCAGCTTTCGGCCTTTTGCCGTTGGTCTCACAACAAACGTGCGGCGATCTGTTTCGCCGACTGCGCGCGTGATCAGGCCGCGCTTTGCCAGGCGATCGAGAATGCTGGTCAAGGTCGATCTCTTGTGCGCAAGACCGCGATGGAGTTCGGCAACGTTGGCCGGTCCGGAATGAGCAAGCAGTCCTAAAATATGCGCCTCGCCCTGCGTCAATCCGCGCTCGCGCAAGTCATCAAGATAAAGACCGATTCGGTGCGTCGCGCGGTGGACTGGATGAACAAGTCGCAAAGGCATCGATTGAAAGCAGCTTCAGATCGGGCTCTACCCATGAAGTTCGCGCTTTGTCACTGAAAAGCCGCTCTGTCGAATAGTAAGCGAGCGGAAAATTCTTTTCCAGCAATTGCGGATTTGCATGCACGACGTCTTCCAAGCGTTCCGCACGGCTGGCCGCTTGCGCGCGTGAGAGAAGATGCACCCAAAACAATGTGATGGTCTCGTTATATTTTTCCGGTTTGCCGGCGGCCGCAGCGAATCGACGCAATGTATTTCGCATCTTCTTGGCCGCCTGTTGCACCGATGAGGATTCGGTCAGATAGACCCACGCTACGTGCAAATGCGAAGCATGATGAAAATCCTTGATCTCGCCTCGCTCGAGCGCACGCGTCAATTCAACATCAGTCATGGACACCGCCCTTTATTAGAGCTTCGTTGATCGCCGTTTCCCAATGGATCCGCTGTTGCTCCGCCCAATGCGCGTCCAGTTTGGCGACCTCAATATTCCCCTCCGGCGCCAGCGCGGAACGCCGATACATTATCATCGCCCTTGAATGCCGTTCGCCGTCAGAAAGAACGCGGATTTTGATCTCGTTAGCCGTGAATGCCGGCGTTATCACTACGTACTCCACCCTGCCGTTTCCAAGGTCGTATGTTGTGACCAACCAAAGTCGATCCCTGCCGTCGCCGCTTGTCGTGGTGAACACGACGCCCTCGCGCTGCACGCCCTGTGCAGGGTGAATGAAACGCGGTGACCAATCCGGCGCCCACTCCGCCTCGCGTACCGGTCCAAAAAGCGGCGTTACATCGGCGACCGAGCCGTTTAACCCGATCGTGAACGATAGTGCCCGTTGTTCGATCATCGCCGTGCCTGCTTCTCCAGCCAATGCCGCTTGAACTAGCGCAAGGCACCATGCCCACATCGTAAAATAGCTCTTCATATCTTTATTACGATATCGTACTATTCGATATCGTCAATACATTAGGATTCGCCGCGCGATGGTTTCGAGAATAAAGCCGTGCAGAAATGACCCCGGATAGAAAGAGAGTTCGAATTGTCTGCTTGGGGCCCGGTCCCTAACTATAACTTCAGTCGGTCCATTTGAATTGTAAGGATCCGGGCGGGCTTGTTATTCTCGTGCGATGCACCCACAAACTCGCTTGTTCTCTATTTTCATTATCAGCTGCCTGCTTTTCGCCCCGCACATTCGCGCACAGGACAACCCGCTGAATGATCCTGATTTGAAGGACATGTTAAAGGAGGCGCAGGAAATGCAGAAGGAGGCCAAAGAGCTTCAGAAACAGAACCCGACGTCGCAGAACACAAAAAAGAAACTCGCTGAAATGCTGTCGCAAGCGAAAGAAGAGGAAGCGCGGCAGGAGGAACAGGAAAAACGTGAAAAGGAAAAGCTGCAAGCCGCGCTGAAGAAGCAACTCGAAGCGCCAGGACCGGCTGTCTTACCGGGTTGGACTCCGGCTACCCCAGAATTCAAACCTGCTGGGCCGCCAGCAAGGAAAATCGTGGATGACGAAGTAAGAATCGTCCAGGGCGGCACCTCGTCGCTTACTCCAGAGAAAATAGCAGACAACTGGCAAGCGGCAGCAGTCGCAGCGAACAATCTTAATCAAAGTCTTAACAAGATCAGCGTTAACGGAAAGATCACGAGAATCTTGTTTCTCAGCACGCGCACTGATCCAAGGCAAGAAGTGGAACTCGAGGCCAGCCGCGAGCCCGACGGTAAACTTACCCAGGTAGAAATCTCGTCGCCGTTACCAAAGCCGAATATCGAGAGCGAATAGGACGCCACTTGGCAGGACGCAGGAACTTGCAATTCGCCCGAGCTGGGATTAACAAAATTATACTATGGCCGATACATACGTTCCAATGATCAGCTCCGGCGTTGCAGGGCCACTTGGTGTTTTGCATCTGCCACGTCTATGGCTCAAAGTTTCGCTTGAAGAGCAGGGAAAACTCGCGCCTGGTTATCCGGGCATCGGCAGAGGGTTTGATGCCATGACTTGTGCTGCGCTCGGACTCGAAGAGCAGGCGGTAAAAGATTACATCAAGCAAAGCAAGCCGACCTATTCCGAGTTCGAAACCTGGGTGAAGGAGAACGCCAAGTCGCTCAATCGAGGCGCGATTGAAAAACATAACGCCGCAGTGCGCGGTTACATTCACGATGATGAGACGCGCAAGGGCGTGCTGGGTGCATCCGATATCGCGGATGACGCTTCGGCTCCGAAGGACGCGGTAAATCTAAACAATCTCGACGACTGGTACGAGTTTCATCAGGTGGTCCTCAAGTAAGGAGATCACCTGGACCCAAGAAAGGTCGCTGAGATCAATCGGGCGGTGCGTGTGCTATTACTACATTGACGCAAACGCAGGCGGCGTGGAGCATTCTCAAATCCCATCGATGCAGACCAACGTAGCGCCATCATCTCGCAAAACGACTGACATATTCACGGCCGGCGCCAAGAGCTTGTCACAACGCTATTTTGTCTCGCCCGAAATTTTTGCGAAGGAACAAAAGAAGATTTTTTCCGAGCAATGGGTGCTGGTTGGGCATCAAAACCAGATCGCACGATCAGGTGATTATTTTATTTCGGAAGTCGCCGGTGAAAGTTTGATCGTCGTCCGGGATAAAAGATCGACGATCCGCGCTTTTTACAACGTTTGCCGTCATCGCGGGACAAGGCTCCGGGAAGATCAGAGCGGCCATGCCTCCGCAATTCAGTGTCCTTACCACGCATGGACGTACGCACTCGACGGACGACTGGTTGGCGCGCCGCACATGGATGATGTCCCCGGATTTGATAAACCCGATTACTCACTGCATCCGGTGCACCTCGGTCTGTGGGAGGGACTGATTTTCGTAAATCTGGCGGATTCCCCTACTCCGCTGGAGGAATGGTTCGCACCGCTGGCAGGGAAGTTTTCGCATTGGAATTTGCCGATGCTGCGCTCGGCGAAAACAATCAATTATGATGTGCAGGCGAATTGGAAGCTGATGTTCGAAAATTACTCGGAATGCTATCACTGCCCGGGAGTGCATCCGGAGCTCTCGAAATTATCGCCGTACGACTCGGCAGAGAACGATCTGACAGAAGGACCGTTCCTGGGAGGATTCATGCGGATCACGAAAGGCAACAGCCTGACCATCAGCGGCAAATCTTGCGCCTTGTCCGTGGGCGCTTTCGGCGAGGATGACTTTCATCGGGTTTTTTATTATTCCATTTTCCCAAATACGCTGCTCAGCTTGCATCCAGACTATGCGATGGTGCACCAGCTTCGCCCCCTGTCACCGGCACGGACTTTGATATTGTGTGGTTGGTTTTTTCATCCAGAGGCGTTCGAGCGAAAAGATTTCAAACCCGAAGACGCGATCGAGTTTTGGGACATGACGAACAAGCAGGACTGGCACGTGTGCGAGTTGAGCCAGCAAGGAATTGCCTCACGCGCGTACACGCCAGGCCCGTACTCGTCACGGGAGAGCATTCCCGCCGCGTGGGATCGTCATTATCTTCGCTCCATAGATTAAAGCGAAGAAAGGATACTCGATAAAGACCGAACAGAATCGCGCTTTGTCATCCAGTATCCAGCGTCTTAGTATCCAGTTCCGATATGCCGCCGCCGCTGACTTACGCGAGTTATCTTGACCTGGAGAACTTGTTTACGCTTCAGAAACCGCGCTCAAGTCCGCCAGAGCACGATGAGATGCTCTTCATTATCATTCATCAGACGTACGAGCTTTGGTTCAAGCAGTTGCTGCATGAGTTCGAGAAAATAAAAAGAGACTTTTCCGCGGGCGATCTTTTCGGCGCGATTCACACATTCAAACGCGCTCGCACAATCATGAAGGTCCTCGTCGCCCAGGTAGATATTCTTGAAACAATGACTCCTTCTTCGTTCTCGAGTTTTCGAGACCGCCTCGAAACTGCATCGGGATTTCAATCCGTACAGTTTCGAGAAATTGAATTTACGCTCGGATACAAGCGCGAATCGACAGTCAGATACTTGAAGCCGGATTTCCCGGGATACGATCGGCTGCAACAACTGCTTCGAGAACGTAGTGTGGTCGATCATTTTTACGATTTCCTTGCTACGCGCGGCGCACAAATTCCCGCAGACCTAAAGGATCGCGACGTCACCAAATCAAATGAACCCGACGAGCGTGTACAGAAGCAAATTCTGCAGCTCTACAAGAATTCACCTGAATGCTCGATCCTTTTCGAATTGATGACCGATTTTGACGAAGGCTTGCAGGAGTGGCGTTACCGGCACATCAAGCTTGTTGAGCGAACAATCGGAGCGAAGAAAGGCACAGGAGGATCACCCGGCGTCCCATTTCTCCAGCAATCGTTGTTTAAGCCCGTGTTTCACGATTTATGGGCGATCAGGCTCGAAATGTGAACGAAGGAGCTGAGTTCAAAGGCCAAGAAATTCGCGGGCTGTTCCGGAAAGCAGTTGTGCTTTCTCGTCGGAGGAAAGCTTCATCGATTCGATGAGTTCACCCGGTTTTGCTTCACCTAACGGAAAGGGATAATCGGATCCGAGCGCGACGCGTTGGGTACCAAAAAGCTTGAGCAACAGTGCCAAAGCGTCGGCGTCGTGCACGAGTGAATCGACGTAGAACCGGGCGGGCGTGGTGCCGCGAGCAAGATACGCGCGGGGATTTGTGTTGTTTTCCACAGCGACCAAGTCCGGCCGCACGTGAAACGCGCGCTCGATGCGGCCAACGGTAAACGGAAACGCGCCGCCGCCGTGAGCGAACGCTACGCGAAGCTTGGGAAAGCGGTCGAACACGCCGCCAAAGATCATCGAGCAGATCGACAGCGAAGTCTCGGCGGGCATGCCGACAAGCCAAGGTAACCAATACTTCGGCATACGCTTTTTGCCAAGCATGTCCCAGGGATGAATAAAGATCGCGGCGTTGAGTTTTTCTGCCGCACTCCAAACAGGTTGAAGCGAAGCATTATCAAGGTTCAAAGGATCGATGCGTCCAGAGTGAGGGTTCGCGTCCACATGCGTGCCGATCTCTGCGCCGCGCAATCCCAGTTCGCGGATACATCGTTCCAATTCGCCTGCGGCAAGATCCGGATCTTGCATTGGAATCGTCGCCAAACCTGCGAATCGCTTCGGGTGTTCACGAACGACCTCCGCAATGTGGTCATTTAGTCGCCGCGAAAGATCCAAAGCGTCAGCTGGTTTTGCCCAGTAGCTGAACATCACTGGCACGGTCGAGAGCACCTGCATCGAGACACCGTCGCGATCGCATTCCTCGATCCGCTGAAGGGGATCCCATACGTTGTCCGTGATCTCGCGGAAGACACGGTCTCCGATCATCATACGAGCGCAGCAGGGCTTGTAATGATCAAGCCTGACGAATCCGCTGTAACCGTATTTTGCGTCGAGGTCCGGCCACTCGCGCGGCAGAACGTGAGTATGTAGGTCGATCTTCACGCGTGGAATTGTAGGGCGTTTCTGCAAACTCCGAAAGCGTTCGGAGCTGGCCCTGATGCACTACAACGATTCCATTGGCGACGCTTTCTCAACCTTCTTACCGCACTTCTTGCAGGTACGGCGCGCATCGTCATTCCAGAAATCGAGCATCGCCTGGCTGAAGTGCTCAACGATATCTGCGCAGTCGAAGTGGATGTCTTCCACCAAGGAGCCGCAATTCTCGCAGTAAAAAATAACGTGTTCTTTTTCTCCCGGCGGCCGGCGGCGTTCGACCACGACACCAATCGTATCCGGCGGGCGCTGCGGCGAATGCGGCACATTCGGAGGGATAAAGAATGTTTCGCCTTCTCTGACGATATGGTCCACGATGCGGTCGCCTTCGCGGACGCGCACCTTGATGTCGCCCTTTAGCTGATAGAAATACTCCTCCGAGTCGACGAGGTGAAAATCATTCCGCGCGTTCGGACCTTTGATGACCATCACGAAGAAATCACGCCCGTCGTAGAGATAGCTATTGCTCACCGGCGGCTTGAATTTCTCCCGGTTTTCTTCGATCCAATTCTCCAAATTGATCGGCGGTTGCACAGTCTGCATCAGGCAGAGGGTATTGGGACAAACGGACAGCGTCAAACTGGGATGGTGATGGCAAATACAATGGGCGAACTCCTCGGCAGATTGGGGCTGCATAATTTAAGTTGAAGCGGCCTAACTAAACGCGGATAAATATCCGCTTTCATGAACCCTGGCTGTTTTGTCCGTATTGCAGGCGCATGCCTGATCGCCCTAATCATTTGCGGTTGCGAGACTCTTCCAGAGGGTCCCTACCCTCGCGCCACCGAGATCGGTTTTTGGAATGACGAAGGCGCGTCGGGACCGGCCAGGATCGTTGTTCATATCGGCGAGCAGAAAGCCTACTTTTACAGGGGCAAAACTTTGGTCGGTGAATCGACCGTTTCCACCGGCAAACCAGGGTTCTCTACGCCGCCCGGAACCTATTCCGTTCTCTCAAAAAGCCCGGACCACGTCTCAACGATATTCGGCGACTACATAGATGATTACGGCAATGTCGTAAGATCAAACATTGACGCTCGGAAGGATCGGCGTCCCCCAGGGACGCATTTCGACGGTGCGGAAATGCCGTATGCCATGTTTTTCCGGGGCGGCTACGCGATGCATCAGGGTTATGTTCCTCCCTTTGCCGCTTCTCACGGTTGTATTCGTTTGCCGAAGGGAATGGCGAGTAGATTTTACGAAAATGCCCCCATCGGCACGCCGGTAAAGGTCACAGAGTAGCTCAAATAACGGAGGATTGTCGGTCCGATGCTTTCAGGCCATGCCGACCGGCCAAAAGCGGCTTCGGTCTAACTGCTTTGCCGACCCCGGCTACAGCTCCAAGACTCTGTGCTAAGGTACAGGCTGCATATGAATCGGAGCATTATTGACGAAGAACGCAGCGGCGCAATGCACTTGGACGTCGAAGAACTGCAACGCTACTCGCGTCATCTCATCATGCCCGAGGTTACATCCGAGGGGCAGAGTCGACTCAAAGCTGCGCGCGTCTTGTGCATCGGCGCCGGAGGACTCGGATCTCCAACCGCCCTTTATCTAGCAGCCGCCGGCGTTGGGACGATCGGTATTGTGGATTTTGACGATGTCGATCTTTCGAACCTTCAGCGCCAAATTCTTCACGGAACAAAAGATATCGGTCGCGGCAAGCTGGAGTCGGCCCGGGATCGTTTGCACGACATCAATCCGCAGGTCGAGATCGAATTGCACAAGTGCCGTTTCTCCAGTGAAAACGCGCCGCACCTTGTGTCCCGCTACGACGTGATCGTTGACGGATCGGATAATTTTCCAACGCGATATTTGTCAAACGATGTCGGTGTTTTTGCACACAAACCGAATGTCTATGGCTCAGTATTCCGTTTTGAGGGACAGACAACGGTCTTCGCGCCTCATCTCGGAGGGCCGTGCTATCGCTGCCTTTTTCCCGAGCCACCGCCGCCGGAGTCTGTTCCGAACTGCGCGCAAGCCGGCGTACTGGGTGTTTTGCCTGGGATTATCGGAATGCTGCAGGCGATTGAGACATTGAAACTAATTTTGGGCATCGGCGAGTCACTCATAGGACGTCTTCTCCATTTCGATGCGCTTAAGGTAAAATTTCGCGAACTCAACCTGCGGCGCGATCCACAATGTCCCGTCTGCGGCGAGAATCCCACAATCTTCTCGCCCATTGACTACGAACAATTTTGCGGAGTGCGCGACGGCGCAGCGATACCGGACATATCCCCGCACGAACTAAAGCGGAGAATGGATGCAGGCGAACGATTCGAATTAATCGATGTGCGGGAACCGTTCGAATACGAAATTGCGCAGATTGACGGCGCAAAATTAATTCCCTTGGGAGAAATTGCCGAACGATTAGATGAGCTGAAACGCGAGCAGCCAATCATAGTTCATTGTCACAGTGGAATGCGTAGCGCTCAGGCGGTACGACTGCTACAGCAGCGTGGTTTCGCCAAAGTTTACAATCTTGAAGGCGGAATCGATGCGTGGTCGGACCAAGTCGATCCCAACGTGCCGAAATATTAATAGGATTTTCGTTAAGCCAGGGAATTCGGACAGGCTGTTGCAGAAAACTTATTTGAGCGCGGTGGCCAATTGTTCGGCACTTGGCACTCCGTGCCATTGAGCGATCAATTCGCCATTTCGGCCAAATACAAAAACGCAAAAATTCGCTGCTCCTTTCGTCTCACCAAGCTGCGACGATATCGATCCATCAAAATCGGTCGCAACGAAAATGTCTTTCCTTGCATCACGTGCAATCTTCTTTCCTTCATATCGGGCCTGAAGCCGGTTTGCTTCTTCGTTAACGCGATGCCGGATGAACGCTGTAGCGATCCTTCGCCCGACCACAGTATGGCTTCTGACAAAACGAACAATTGTGATCATCCTGTAATCCGGGTTGCCCAGGCAACGTTCCGGAACGCGGTCCCCCACAGTGCGCGCCTTTTCTCTTTCTGCAGGGGTGGTCAGTACGATCACAGTCACATGTCCGTCAGCTGTAGAATGTTTGTTTCCATCAATGTCGACAAAGCCGAGCGAGCAGGTTGCCCCGATGGAAAGGGATCCATTTAGACGTGCTGCCGGAAGCAAAATGAATGTTCCGATAAAGAAAAAGAATTGAAGTGCGCGCGGGGTCACAAGTAAGCAAATTGGCGATAATGTCGTGCTCTGACAAGATTCGACCTGCATGCTCGATTTTTCCACTGTCGGGGACGACGCGTGAGGTCTGTATTCGGCTGTCGATCCTTTTCGTTCTTGGCTTAGCCGGCTGTGATTACATGGGCGCTTCGCGCCGTGCCCAATTGGTGCAGGACGCGGACACCAAATCGGCACAGGGAGACTTTGCGCGCGCGATCAACTTGTATGAAGCCGCGCTCGATGACAGCCCGCGTTGTGCTGAGGTTCACTACAAGCTGGCTCTTCTTTATGACGACAAGCTAAACGACCCCGTGAGCGCGCTGCATCATTTCAGACGTTGTCTCGCATTGAGTCCGGCCGGCACTCATGCTGCTGATGTCAAAAACTCGATCAAACACGATGAGATCGCCGCGCTGACGGTGTTGTCTGGCGATTCCGTCATCACTCGGTCGGAAGCGGCCCGCTTGCGAAACGAAAATCTTAATTTGCACAAAGAACTTGAAGCGCGCGCTGTGCCGGCGCGAGGTGTGACGGACAAATCGCAGGAAGGCGACACAAGCTCCAAGAAAACCGCCGCAAAAAAAGGCGACCGAAGCTACGTTGTACAGTCAGGCGATACACTTTTCTCTATTTCGCGAAAGTTTTATAAATCGCCCAAGCGCTGGAAAGAAATCCTGGAGGCGAACAGGAAGAGTATTCACGATCCCAAAAGGCTTACGGTTGGTCAGAGCCTGGTTATTCCGTAGGTGTGTTCGGATTATGCGGGACTGGAATCGAGGAATCTAGAACTTCACCTGGAGGGCCACTGCGCCACCAAGGTTGGCCACTTGATAATCGAAAACGCTTTGGTTGGATTGGCTTGCTGCGAATGTACTCACAGCGCTGACCGTAAGATATTTGTTCACGCGATAGTTTGCGGTAAGCGCAAGAATTTCGCTGAGGTCGTCACGGCCTCCTTCGTAATACTGGCGTACTACCAGAGTACCAACAGCGTTGACGAAAAAGGAACGCGTGAGAACCGCCGAGTAGCCGAGATAGACACCATAATCGCTTCGCTGCGCTGAGATCGCATTGATGTTTGGCGGCTGTCCAGATTCCTCGGCCGCGATGCTGATATTCAAGTCGGCGCCCAGTGTGAGCGTTTGAGCGCGACCAAATTGAAACGGAATCCCCGCGTCTATGATGATGGCGTGGTTTTGAAAGAAAGCTGCAAAACTGTTTTTCTCGGTCAACCGGTTGTAATCGTACTCAAGGCGCAAAAGCAGATTATGCCACTGCGGCACGAGATACCTCAGGCCGACTTCAACATCAAAGCTTCCAAAATTAAAGCTGTCGAATCGATCATAATAAAACAGCTGCTCCCGGACATCGATCAGCCCGTACAACGTGTTGGTGATTCGCGGCTCGTAAAAGGCCGCTACTGCCGGCGCAACGACAAAATCGCTTTGCTCGCCGCTTCGCGTAAGGGCAACGTTTGACGTCCAGTAAAAGGGCGCTCCAGCAGAAATCGTGAACGGCTGATACCCGTCGGTGCGCTTGAGGATTTGCTGTTCGCCGAGATCGGCGTCGCCAGGGGCGGCGGCGACATTCCCACCTTCGGCACCGGTTGGAGGAACAGTGGAAGGAAAGGCTGACGGAGCCTGCTCCCGCGTCAATTGCGCCTGGTTCGCGGTCTGAGCCCAGCCCTCACTTACTGAGGTAAAAAGGAGCACGCACAACGTCGTGACAAACCCGCACAAATGACGGTCAAGGCGAAGTCTCACGAGCGCGACCACTTGCTGTCTGGTTCGTCCCTGATGTCGCTAATGTTCTCAGTCATATCAATAAGCAGGTTTGAAAAGCCTGTTCCCTGATATTAGAAGGCTCGCGCGCCGGAACCAAGACGATTATTAATCACTCCGCGATCGCGCATACGCCGAATATCCGCCACGTCGCGGTCTGCTTTCGTCATCCGAGTAACATTCAGGCGATCAGGGTTGCCGGCATTGCGGCGGTTGTGACGCGGAACCCTAAGTCTTCCATCAGGACCGGGAACAGCACCGTCGAGTAGAGATAGCAACTGCCCGCTGTTTTTGATGTTCATTATCGTCCTGGTCCTCTTTCCGTTCGTGGGATTGCCGGGTGCCGGAGCATCAAAAGGCGGGGCCTGCGACAGTGGCTGTGGCCTGTTCGCGCCCGCGCCGGCAAACGTCCCGGTAGTGGAACCATTACCACCGAAGCCAGTATAATTGGCGTTGTTTGTATAGACATCAGCTGCAGTTTCGCCGCCGATGGTCACTACAACATTGTTGAAAATCGTAACTGAATTCGCCGCGAGAACCTTTTTACTGTTCCCGTCAAGGGTGACATTAGAAAGGAAGTTGAGCTGGCCATTACTCCCCGAGGCATAAAGCTTCAACGTCGTGTCAGCCGAGAGAGTGCCACCACCGATATTGAGCACGCCGTTTGCGCCGAACACTCCAGCTTTCAGCACATCTGCGTGAGCGCTGGCATTATTGAATGTGATCGATCCATTACCGTCGATGTAGCTGAGAAACGTGTCGCCGACGTTATAATTACCACCGGTAATCCGAATCGCGCTGCTCGCCGCCCCATCGCTTCCATAGATCGCAAGTGTCGCGTTGTTGGTTACCGTTGCGTTGCCGGCGATGTTCATAGAGATGACAGCGGCACCGTCGATGACGCCGTCGTTACGGTTGTCGATCTGAGCCAATAAAGAATTTGCACTAATGTTTGCTGCGGCTACCTGCATCGGTGCATTCTGACCCATTGTTCCACCGTTGTTTTGGATCTCGAAAGTAGCGTCGCCCTGAGCGGTTAGGTTTCCGGAGACCTCCAAGCTAACATTTCCTCCCGTATCGATCTCTCCTGCATTGTTCAAGAGTTGAATCGTTAGATTGTTGGTCTGAAGATTCCCTCCGATCGTACCGAGGATTCTCGCGCCATTGCCAATCCGGTTCATGTTGTTGTTGACGAAAAGAGTGGTGTCGCCGCCGGGGTCTGTAGTCAGGTTATGTCCGACGCCTAGGAAAAGATTCGCACCGGAATTAGCTGTCTGCTGCGTCGGAGTGATGATCTCGAGGTCAACTCCGGCGGAGTTACCTTCGTTATGAGCGACCAGATCATTGCCAATAAAGAGTGACACATTTTGGCCGTTTGCTCCGTTCGCAGATTGTGCAGCTTCCGATGTTAGCAATGCAAGCGATCCGCCGATGGTAAAGTCTCTGCCTGCGACAATACTGATGTTAGCCCCACTTGTTAAATTACTGATATCAGTAGCGATCGAGAGGTCGCCGCCGACCGACAGATCAGTCCCTGCACTAAGGGTGACATCGAGACCCGAAGTAATTCCCCCATTTCGTCGAATAATGGTCAGATCATTCGCAATGTTGAGCATCTGACCGGCGGAGATACTTACGTTACCGCTAGAATTGGACGCTGTTTCGTCAGAGATTTGACCGCTCCAATTCAAGTTCTGCCCAGCGTGTAGAGTAATGGTCGGAGCGTGGATAGCCGCTTCGCCGTTAATTGCAACGTTACCGCCAACGAATGCGTATAGATCGTCGGTTGTGATGCTTGACGTCATTGACATGTCGCGCTCGGCAAAAAGGCTCACTTGGCTTGCTGTGCTGATATTGGAGCCAAGGGTCAAATCGCTGCTGGAACCGCGAGCGTAAATAGTCAAGTCGTGCAGGCCGGAGAACGAAATGTTGGGACCCAGAGTGATCGAACCGTTTTGCGTTGCTAGCAAAAGACCGCGGATACCTTCGAACGTCAGCACACCGCCGGCCCCCCCGGAAGTAATGCCATTAACGGCGATCAGTCCCAGATTGGTTTCACCATTTGTCGTATCGATCGTTGGATCACCGTTTAGCTGGAGAGCGGTGAACTTGAATGCTGCCCCCGAGTTATCCCCGATTAGGTCATCGAACCCGCTCGCGGTGTCAAAAGCCGATGTCGATCCAAAGGCCCACGCGGAAACCGGACCGTCGATCGATCGCCCCCGATAAATTTTTCCTAGATCGGTTACGCCGTTGGTGGTGATTGAGGGGTCGGTGGAAATCACTGTGCCACTCGTTATCACGTAAGGATTCGGGGAAGTAATGGTGCTTGGCGTACCGAACTTGGTTGGTGTTGCTGAAGGCGGTGGAGTCGGCGTTATCGGGGGAGGTGTCGGCGATATCGGTGGGGGCGTTGGCGATATTGGTGGGGGCGTTGGACTCGACGTCGCGTTTCTCACCAAAATGACCGGGTTCGCATTGGCGTTTTGATCAGTCGTGCCGATCACGTCGACAAGGTCTCTGGCAAGGGCCTGGCTGTTTAAACCAGCCAATTGCTGCTCTGCGAGCTGAAGGTCCACGACCGCCATGACTAAGGGCATGTTTTCGAGCGGCGGAAAATCCTTAATCAAACGCGACGTCTTGAGAACCAGCTTTACATCAAACTTTTCTGGTTTCGTCATGCGCCCGTCTGCCGTCATCGTCATCATTTCGCCGCCATTTATGGTCGCAGCTCTTTCAGGATGACCAGTGGGATAAAACCTGCCAATCCCTTCCAAGACCATGAATTTCGTGGGTGGGCCTTTTGCGAAGAGGGCCGTTCCACCTGTTATCGCCGCAGTCACAGCCGATGTACTGACCTTAACCGCGGGTGCGTCGGGCGGTATCTGCAGAAGAACCGCACCACTCGTTAGGTCAATTTCACGCGCTCCCTGCTTAAAACTGAAAACCGTGTTTGCGCCGAGTCGCGTTAGCGTGAGGTCGGTGAAAGTCAGTTCCGCGCGAGATTCTACGCCTGTGCGTACTCCCATTCCTTGGGTGACTTTGTCGTTCACAGCTGCGGCGCGCGGCCCGCCATGAGTTTCCAGCACTCGCACGTCCTGAATCACCTGAGATACGCGCGCTTGCTGCAACTGGTCTGCGGCAACAAGGCGCTCTGCGCCAACGACGCAAAACGGGACGATCAGTCCGGCCCAAAAGATTTGCACAAAAGATTTTTTCATATTGGGGGTCGCTACGGTAAGGTGGGAGCGGCGTTAGGACTCAGGATTTGCACTCGATGCGGCGTCGCCAGTGCCGCAGTTTTTTGGTCGAGGGTGCCGGGCTGCCCTTGATCAGTAACCGACACTTGTGTCCCGCCTCCAAAAATAACGAGGTTTGTGTCCGCTAAATTCTTGGTCGATTTCTCCCGTTGCTGCTTCTGGCTCTCTGCCACGATCGACTTCGCGCTGCGCATCGGAGGAAAGTCTGTAATGAATCGACTGGTTTTTATGAAACGCTCAATATCGATATCTACGGGATCGCTGAGCGCAGACTCTGGATTGCCGAACACCATTTGCCCGGGACGGACGAGAACTGAATCGCCAAGATGGCCGGGGCGATAAGTTCGCGCGGTGCCTTCCAGCACCAAAAATTTGTAGAAGCCGGGGTGGTACTCGATCATGACTGTGGTGCCCGCCACGGCTGCCGCGACGCTGCCTGCGTGAATCGTCGCCCCATTTGCTCCCTTTGGAGCCTGAACAAGCACTGCGCCTTCCCCCAGATTCAAACCACGCGTCCCCTGATTGAAATCAAATACTGTATGGGCCGCGAGCCGCAAAATGGTCTGGTCGGAGAAAATCACTTCACCGCGTGATCCGTTGCCGGTTCGAACAATAGTCTGCTCGCGGACGATGTCGTTTACCGAAGCACGCCGAGCGATGTTCTTGGAATTCCCTATTTGGACCTGATTTCTTACTAGAGTAACCCGCGCTTCGTTAGTCGAAGCGGCATCCAGGCGGCTGGGAAACGACATCGCAAGCGACGCGATGACGGTTATGAATACGAGGCAAAGCTGCCGGTTCATGCATTTTGGTCGAAAAGACCTAATCCCGGCGGCCTTTTTGGCGCCTAAACGTCGTTAGGTCAAGGATTTTTTACACCCTTACAACTAGTTATCCGGAAACCGCGCGGCAAAGTTTCCTAAAAACTTGGAATTCTTCTTCGTCTCTTAGAAAACGGCATAAAGGCCTCCAGCAGCGACTGATCCCGACTATCAGAGCACCAAGCTTTTTACACGTAAACCCGACTACGGATTTGTGGACACCTCGTTGCTGAAAATTGGGACGTCTAGGAGCTCGCGCTGCCACGGAACCAGTAACGCCGCCGTTCGCGTGGCATCTGCGGCGATTGCCTCGAGTGTGCTTCGCGGCGCAATGAACGAAGGTTCCAGCCCGAGTTCCTCAGCCGATTTGTTGCGTCGGCGTCGCAGCTCTTCGGCGCGCTGGACTGTTTCATTGGTCGGTCGGGTTCCGAAGCGGCGACGTGAGACCGGCCACTCTGATTCAGGCGCCCGCAAAGCGGCTTGCGCTGCATCGAGGAATGCCTGACGGCGACGGAAGGAGAAATGTTTGTAGTCCGGAACGCTTCCCGAAGCGAATTTCACCGCGGCTTTCAAGAGCTCCTCGTTGCGCAAAACGTGAAACGGAGGGCGATCTGCCTTTTCTGCTTCTTTTTCGCGCCATTGCCAAAGCGCGCGAAGTACCGCAGCGGACCCTCCACGGAGCAAGCCAGATCCGCGAATACGCCAAAGTTCGTCGTGGTCCCGCGTCCGCGCGACGGCCGCCTGCTCAATGGCACGCTGGCATGACTGCCGGAGCCAATCCCAACGCTCATAGCGAACCAACTCGGCTTCCAATTTTTCGGCAAGAGGCAACAAATAATGCACATCATTAATCGCGTATTCCGCCATGCGCGCCGGCAAAGGTCGTTGTGCCCAATTCGCCTTTTGCGAACCCTTCAGCAGCGTGAGACCGAAATAACGTTTCACCAACGCGGCCAGGCTAAATTCACAAATGCCGAGGAGACGAGCTGCAATCAGAGTGTCGAAGATTTTGCTAGCGGCCAGATTCAGACCGCGGCGCAGCATTCGCAGATCGTAATCGGCGCCGTGCAAGACGATTTCCTTTGTTTCGAACGCTCGACGCAATGGCTCCAGATCGATATTGGCCAGTGGATCAACGATATAATCGCAAACAGTCCGCGCAGATTCATGACCTGGGGACACGCTTTGGCCGGCATCAGAGACGCCAACTACGGCATCAGGCGCGGGGACGCTGATTTGAAGCAAACAAAGTTTTTCCCGATACGAATGCAGACTATCGGCTTCGGTATCGACCGCGACACGATCGGCAGGTTCGATTTGCTCAATTAGACTTGCGAGTCGCGCAGCGTCCGTAATCACGTTTCGCGTCAGCGCAATCCGCTCAAAAGCAATTCAGCGTTGGTTTTGGTCGCATGGAGGTTATCGATCAGCTTTTCCATCGCTTCGAGAGGCGGAAGCGCTGCCATGGTTTTTCGCAGCATCAACACGCGTTCCCATTCATCGGGATGATACAACAACTCCTCGCGCCGGGTCGCTGAGAGCATCGGGTGGATAGCCGGATACAGCCGTTTTTCCTGGAGAGCGCGATCAAGGTGCAATTCCATATTGCCGGTGCCCTTAAATTCTTCGAAAATCAATTCATCCATTCGACTGCCGGTTTCGGTCAAAGCGGTCGCGAGCACTGTCAAGCTGCCACCTTCTTCCACGTTCCGCGCTGAACCGAAGAATTTCTTTGGCTTGGTCAGTGCCTTCGCCTCCACTCCGCCCGACATGATTCGTCCCCTTCCCGGCTGCAGATTGTTGTACCCGCGCGAAAGCCGTGTGATACTGTCAAGTAGAAGCACCACGTCCTGTTTCATTTCCATGAGACGTTTAGCGCGCTCCATGACCATCTCTGCTACTTGCACGTGTCGCTGCACGCTTTCGTCAAAGTTGGAGTGATAAATCTGGCAGTCGACTTCCCGCTCCAGGTCCGTCACCTCTTCCGGCCTCTCGTCCACCAAAAGTAATATCAGAACCACCTCAGGATGATTTACCCGAATCGCTTTGGCGATTTCCTTTAGCAGGATGGTCTTGCCCACTCGCGGTGGCGCGACGATAAGTCCGCGCTGGCCGCGTCCCAGCGGTGTCAGCAAATCCACCGCGCGCGCGGTAATTGAATTCGTCTTGGGATTTTCCAGAATGATCCTACCCTGCGGGAACTGAGGCGTTAGCTTGTCAAAATCGGTCGGCTCCGTCCATTCTTCGGCCGCATGGCCCTCAATCCTTGTGACTTTCTCGAGAGAGAGGAACTTCCCGCGCTGGCCGGGCAATTGCACAGCCCCCGCGATCTTTTGGCCGGGCCGCAAATGATGTTGCTCGATGAGCGCGCGAGAGACGCAGACATCCTCAGGGACAGGTAAAAAGTTCAATTTCGGCCAACGCAACATGGCGAACGAATCGCCCACCTGGTCGAGGAAACCTTCCGCGGTGACAGTAGCGCCACCGGCTAATGCCGCCCGGAGAATATCGAGAATATGCTGATGACGCGAGCGGGCGGGGTGCAGATAGACGTCCAAATCCTGCGCCAGTGCCTCGACCTTTTCGCCCGAGGACTCTTGAAGCTCGTTTAGGTCAAGCGCAAGATCCGTTTTTGATTTGCGCTCTTCATTGGAGCGCGTCCCCATTGAGTGAGGCGCCTCAGCCGAGCTTTGACTGTGGGCAGTCGACACTTCTGCCTCCATAGTCTCCGTCTGCGAGGTCGAGCCTTTTAGCTTTTCTTCCATGATTGCTCTTGCCAAAGCGCGAGAAGCTCCTTCGCTTGCTCCATGAGTGTCGCATGGTCGCCGTTATTCCAGACGACGTGATCCGCTCGCTTGATTTTCTCCTCCAAGGGCATTTGTGAGTTAATCATTTGTTCGGCTACCGAGGCTTTTACAGATTTTCGCTGCG
>Ga0193709_1000220_pt1 | contig 23034 bp, 22 predicted proteins | sample H3c2metaG_FD_160571 | JGI IMG/M metagenome (GOLD analysis project Ga0193709, IMG submission 160571) | Soil microbial communities from a riparian zone of the East river system, Colorado, United States - H3c2 | ecosystem: Environmental > Terrestrial > Soil > Riparian zone | place: USA: East River...
GTCACCACGCACCATGGCTTCGACGATGCTCGATGGAAACGCATGGACGATCGTTTCGACCAGAGTCTTCGGATGACTTTGCTCGATTGTTTTAATTACGTTGGTGTCGGTGGCCGCGAGAGTTACACCTATGCCGGGCTTCGTGAAATTGACTACGGCCAATCCAATAAAGAGCGCCGCAGTCGTGACGATCTCGAAATAGATGAGCGCCTTCGCGCCCATCCGTCCCACTTTTCGCAACGCTCCCGCGCCTGCAATTCCGACCACGATGGTCGAGAACACCAGCGGCGCGATGATGGATTTGATCAGGTTAATGAAAATGTCGCGCAAAAAATAAACGGCATTTCCCCAGTCTGGCCTCAGCCATCCGATCACGCCCCCGACGACCAGGCCAATCATGATCTGGATCGTCAAAGAGGGCCGATACCAAGGGCGGCGCATCTGTTGAGATTCCCTGGTAGTCACCGCCATGGTCAGGCGAACAAGGTGTCTGTGTTACTATTAATCGATCAGGCGCCGATTGATTTCGCCGTAAGCATCCACGCGGCGATCCCGCAAAAATGGCCAGTGCGTGCGCTGCTCGTTTACACGGCTCCAATCCACGTCGGCAATCACAATCTCTTCCCGGTCGACGGAACCCTTGGCGATGATTTGGCCGTCCGGGCCGCAAACAAAGCTTTGTCCCCAAAATTCAATGCCATCGCCGCCCGCAGGCGCTTCATGACCGACGCGGTTCGACACTGCGACATAGCATCCGTTCGCGATTGCGTGACTGCGCTGTATCGTTTCCCAGGCGGCGTGTTGCGCCGCGCCGAACTGCTTTTTTTCCGAAGGGTGCCAACCGATTGCTGTCGGATAAAAAATAATCTCCGCTCCGTGTAACGCAGTCAGGCGCGCCGCTTCCGGATACCATTGGTCCCAGCAGACGCAAACGCCGATCTTGCCCTGCGGTGTTGGCCACGCCTGAAATCCAAGGTCGCCGGGCGCGAAATAAAACTTCTCATGATACAGCGGATCGTCCGGGATATGCATCTTGCGGTATTTGCCGAGTAATTTTCCGTTCGCGTCAATGATTGCGGCGCTGTTGTGATAAACGCCGGCGCCGCGTTTCTCGAAAAGTGAAGCGATAATTATCGCGCCAGTTTCTCGCGCTACTTCTGCCAATGCCGATGTTGATTTGCCCGGAATTTCCTCGGCCAGGTCGAAATTCTTGTGGTCTTCCGTCTGACAAAAATATTGCGATCGAAAAAGCTCCGGCAGACAGACGATCTGTGCACCTTTTTGCGCGGACTCGCGGATGAATTCAATCGCGCGCGAGAAATTCTCGTCTGGCCCCGGGCCGCAACGCATCTGGATGAGAGCAATCTTTGTGTTCACCGATTCAGTTGGCATTGAGAGATGCAGCGATTGATGACAGGCAACCCTTCCTATCTCGGCCGACATGCTGCCAGCATGTCGAAGATCGGGCAAGCTGGCAGCCGGACCTCCGTTCCTCTACTTCAGGGAATTCGCCGGAACGATTTTCACGCTTTCGATTACCACCCGTTTCGTCGGCTTGCTCATTTCGCCCTGTGCATTTCGCTCGACCGACGTGTTGCCGATCTTCTCCAGAACGTCATTGCCTTTGATCAATTTGCCGAACGTCGTGTATTGCCCGTCGAGTCGCTGAACGGGTGCGAGGCAGATGAAGAATTGCGAACCGGCTGAATCTGGGTTAGGCCCGCGCGCCATCGAGAGGACACCACGATCGTGGGAATGATTGTTAAATTCGGCTTTGATTTCGTATCCAGGCCCGCCTTGTCCGTAAGCATCTTCTTTTGCCGCGTCTTTTGAATTCGGGTCGCCGCCCTGAATCATGAATCCTTTGACGATGCGATGGAAAATGGTTCCATCGTAGAAGCCTTGACGCGCCAGCTTCTTAAAATTCTCGATCGTGTTTGGCGCGGCATCCGTCCAAAACTGTACCACCATCTCACCTTCGTTAGTTTTGATTACAGCGACTTCGTTTGAGTTACTCATAGTAGATATTTCTTTCTTTTCTTCGGCAGCGAATGCCGCTGCAACAAGCGTAGACGCGATCACGCAGCAAAATAGAAGTTTCATGTGTAGCAATGGTAACGCTCAGCGGTGAACGTTCAACACGGTGTAAAACGCGCGCTCATCCTGAACGGAGTGAAGGATCTCACATCAGATCATGCAAGTAGCTGGATCGGCATCACGTCATCTGTGGTATTCCTGCAGACTGCGCACCTGAACTTTCCGTTTTTGCAGTGACCGGATTCCGTTTGCGCTCGCCAGCGCAGCCCGCACGGTCGTCATGATGGGAATCTTCGCGGCCAGCGCCGCATTGCGAATGACCACCTCGTGCTCGCGCGGAATTTTCCCACTGGGCGTGTTGATAATGAAGTTGATGTCGCCATTCTTGATGCGATCCAGGACGTTTGGGCGTCCTTCGTGAATTTTGAAGACCTTGGTGACCTTGATCTTCGCTTTTGTAAGGGCATCCGCAGTGCCGCTTGTGGAGATGATTTCGAAGCCGAGTTTCACAAACTCCCGTGCGACCGGGATCACCGCATCCTTGTCTGCATCCTTAACGCTAATGAACACTTTTCCCTTTTTCGGCAGCGGTGGCGGCGCAGCCATCTGCGATTTGGCATAAGCGAGGCCGAGATCGACATCTATGCCCATTACTTCGCCGGTCGATTTCATCTCCGGACCAAGCGAAATATCCAGGCCTTCGTAGCGCAGAAATGGGAACACGGCCTCTTTCACGGAGAAATGCTTCGGCACGATTTCCTCGGTGAAACCGAGCTGCCGCAATGATTTTCCAGTCATCACTTTGGCAGCGAGTTTTGCAAACGGCACACCGATTGCCTTGCTGACGAATGGAACCGTGCGCGACGCGCGCGGATTGACTTCGAGGACATAAACGTCATCGCCCTTCACGGCGAATTGCACATTCATGAGACCTCGCACGTTCAACTCCCGAGCCATTGCCTTCGTTGCCGTGGAAATCTCATCTAGAACTTTCTGCGATAACGAGAACGTGGGAATCACGCAGGCGCTGTCGCCGCTGTGAATGCCTGCTTCCTCGATATGCTCCATGATTGCACCGATCACGGTCGTTTCACCATCTGAGATGCAATCGACATCGACCTCGATGGCATCTTCGAGGAAACGATCGATCAGCACGGGACGATCCGGCGTCACTTCGATTGCGCTCGCCATGTAACGCCGAAGATCTTCTTCATTATAGACAAGCTCCATCGCGCGCCCGCCGAGGACGAAGCTCGGCCTAACGAGCGCCGGATAGCCGATTTTCCTGGCGATCGCCACGGCCTCTTCCGTGTTCGTCGCCGAACCGTTCGGGGTTTGGCGAAGGCCAACTTTGTCGAGCATGTTCGCGAATAAGCGTCGATCTTCAGCCGTCTCGATGCTTTCGGGCTGCGTGCCAAGAATCGGTACGCCTGCAGCTTTCAATCCGCTCGCCAGATTCAGCGGGGTTTGACCGCCAAACTGGACGAACACGCCTTCTGGTTTCTCTTGATCATAAATATTGAGGACGTCTTCGAGGGTGAGCGGTTCAAAGTAAAGTTTATCGCTCGTATCGTAATCCGTGGAGACGGTTTCCGGATTCGAGTTGACCATGATCGTTTCAAATCCGAGTTCGCGCAGGGCAAAGGCGGCGTGCACGCAGCAATAGTCGAATTCGATTCCTTGGCCGATCCGGTTCGGTCCGCCACCCAGGATCATGATCTTTCGCTTACCACTTTCACGCCGCTCGTTTTCATCTCCATACGTCGAGTAGTAGTACGGCGTGTATGCTTCAAACTCCGCCGCGCAGGTATCGACGAGGCGATAAGTCGGAATTACGCCTGCCGACTGCCGCTTCGAACGGATTTCAGTTGCGCTGACTCCGTTCGCCACAGCCAGTTGGCGATCCGAAAAACCGAGTTTCTTGGCGCGGAGCAAATCTTTAGTCTTCAAACATTGCGTCGCGGTCACGATCTCCGCAAGATTCCTCAAAAACCACCTGTCGATCTTGGTCAGTTCGAAAACTTCGTCGATTGGCATTCCGTCTTGAAATGCCTGGGCTAGATAAAAAATCCGTTCCGCGTTCGGGATGGCGAGCCTTAAGCGCAGCGTCTCAGCATCGACATCTTTATTTGCGCCATCGCCGCATAGACCGAAGCGTTTGATTTCCAGGCTGCGCAGCGCCTTTTGCAATGCTTCTTTAAACGTGCGGCCGATCGCCATCGCTTCGCCAACGCTTTTCATTCGTGTCGTAAGCGTCGCTTCCGCCTGTGGAAACTTTTCGAACGTAAACCGCGGTACTTTGACCACGCAGTAATCGATGGTCGGCTCGAAGCATGCCGGGGTTTCGCGCGTGATATCGTTTTTGATTTCATCAAGCGTGTAGCCGACTGCCAGTTTTGCGGCGATTTTAGCAATCGGAAAACCCGTCGCCTTCGATGCCAGCGCACTGGAACGCGAAACCCGCGGATTCATTTCAATTACGACCATCCGGCCGTTGTCGGGGTGCACCGCAAACTGAATGTTCGACCCGCCAGTCTCCACGCCGATTTCGCGAATGACCGCGAAGGAGGCGTCGCGCATCATCTGGTATTCCTTGTCGGTGAGCGTCTGGGCCGGCGCGACAGTGATGGAGTCGCCGGTATGCACGCCCATCGGATCGAAATTTTCGATGGAACAGACAACCACGCAGTTGTCCAGGCGGTCGCGCATCACTTCCATCTCGAATTCCTTCCAGCCCACCAGCGATTCTTCGACTAGCACTTCGTGGACCGGCGAGAGATCGAGACCGTGTGCAACGATCGCATCGAGCTCTTCGCGATTATAAGCGATGCCGCCACCGGCCCCGCCCAGAGTGAATGCCGGCCGAATGATGAGGGGGAACGTTCCGATCTCACCAACGATGCGATCGATATCCGCGAGCGAACGCGCCACGCCAGAGCGCGGCACATCCAACCCGATGCGCAACATTGCTTCCTTGAACAATTGCCGATCTTCGCCTTTTGCGATGGCTTGAGCGTTTGCTCCGATTAGTTTCACGCCATGTCGCGCCAGAGCACCGTTGCGATTTAACTCCATCGCAGCGTTCAGTGCCGTTTGTCCGCCCAACGTTGGCAAGATGGCGTCGGGTTTTTCGCGTTCCATAATCGCCTCGATCACCTCGGGGGTGATCGGTTCGATATAAGTGCGATCGGCGAATTCCGGATCGGTCATGATGGTTGCCGGGTTGGAATTCACCAGAACGACCTCGTAGCCTTCCTCTCGGAGTGCCTTGCAGGCTTGCACGCCGGAATAGTCAAATTCGCAGCCCTGCCCGATGACGATTGGACCGGAGCCGATCAGCAGAATTTTTTTGAGTTCGTTATTTCGCGGCATCTGCGCCAGCGCGGACAGTAAACGAAATCACACGATCGTCACGCGAGAATCGTAGCCGAAGGTTCGCCAGCTTAGCTGACGTGGCAGGCTGGAAGCCTAAGCCACCTGTGCCACGCGTTGCCGGTCGAGCCACACCTTGCAGACGCTTTTGATGCGTGTGAGGACATAATAGACCGTCTGGCTGCGGATTCGCACCAGCTCCGTTCCGACGATGCGGGTTACGAAATCGCTCGGGAGATCGAGAATTTCCTGCGGTGTCGAGCCTTCGAGTCCTTTGCAAAGAATCGCCGCCATGGACCGGGTAAGCGTCTGCACTTCCGGACCGAGTGTCATGCGAATGTGTGCTCTGCCGTTTTCATCCACGTGCAGATAAACGCCGACCGTATCTGTGCATTCCTCGTCTTTTCGAACATCGACGAGTTCAAAGTTCTCGCCCTCGCGCGGCTCCTGTTTCTTCGCGTTGTCAGCGTAGGAAACAAGCGTCTCGCGCCGTTCATCTTCGGGGAGCGACTCGAAGAGGTTGATAATCTTGTTTAGCTTGGTCGGGTACATGGACGATACGTAATCTATCATGGCTTCGCGCTTTGCTCAGCAAGGTGTTTGTGGCTAATTGCGTCATGAAGACTCCGATTAAAGTCGCTGTAACAGGCGCTGCCGGGCAAATTGGTTACGCGCTTCTGTTTCGCATCGCCTCAGGACAGATGTTTGGGACCGACCAACCGCTCGCACTCCATTTGATTGAAATTCCGGATGCGCTTGGCGCGTTGGATGGGGTTGTGATGGAACTGCACGATTGCGCATTTCCTCTGCTCGAGTCAGTTGTCCCCACTGCGGACCTCAATGAAGGCTTTCGCGATGTTAACTGGGCGCTGCTGGTGGGAAGTGTGCCGCGCAAGGCCGGTATGGAAAGGAAGGACCTGCTCGGGATTAACGGCAAGATTTTCATAGGGCAAGGGCAGGCAATCGAAAAAAATGCCGCCTCCGATGTGCGCGTACTCGTCGTCGGAAATCCGTGCAATACCAATTGTCTGATTGCGATGAATAACGCCAAAGAAATTCCAAGCGATCGCTGGTTTGCTATGACCCGACTGGACGAAAATCGTGCGCGCGCGCAGCTCGCACACAAGGCTGGTGTTGGCATTGGCCTGGTGACGAACATGACCATCTGGGGGAATCATTCTTCGACGCAATATCCGGATTTTTACAATGCCAGGATCGACAATCGTCCGGCGAACGAGGTGATCGGAGACGAAAAGTGGTTGAAGGAAGAATTCATCGCTACAGTGCAACAACGCGGCGCTGCGGTGATCAAAGCGCGGGGACTATCGTCCGCCGGTTCCGCGGCAAACGCAGTCATCGATACCGTGTTTTCCCTCACCAACGACACGCCGGGTAACGACTGGCACAGCGTGGCGGTTTGTTCCGATGGAAGTTATGATGTCGAGAAAGGATTGATCTCATCCTTCCCAGTTCGCGTGCGTGGCGGGAAATGGGAAATTGTGCAGGAATTGCCGATCAATGATTTCAGCCGCACCAAAATTGATGCATCGGTGGCGGAGCTAAAAGAAGAGAAATCGCTGGTTGCGGAGTTACTGGGAAAATAGTACGCGCTCAGCCTTCACGTTTTGATTGCGTGGATTGCCACGGATGCAGGGAAGATCAGGCTTGTCAGGCTTACTTCGCGAAATCCGGCCTCGAAAATCTGGCACCAGAAATCGGCGCCGTATTCTGTTTGCACCACGCAATCGTCCCGGTTCACTCCCGGTTTTCCGTGATAACTCGGAGGCAAACCACGCCGTGTCCGCGTCAAGCGGCCAGTGACAATTGGCACGGTATAAAACAGATGGCCGCCCGGTTTCAGAACGCGCATGGACTCTTTCAAAGCGGCCTTTGAGTCTGGAACATGCTCCAACGTGTCGGAATGAATGATGACGTCGATCGATGAATCCTCAAAGCTCATTTGCTGCATGTCGAGCTCGGGGAAGGAATGAAGCACATGTTTGGGAAGGGCCTGCAGAAAAGGGGACAAATTTTTGGCAGGATTGATTTCAATCACGCTGAGTTGCCGAATCCCAGCATCGTTGCGACAGAGATCTTTGAAACTACCCGCGAACCCAAATGCTCTGGTTACGGCTGCGGCAAGGGTCATCGTTCTCAAATTATTTTTGCAGTGCGCGCAACAAAATCCCTGCTGTAGATCGATGTAAGCGATTTCGTCAGGTGACAACTCCCATTGCTCGATCAGTTCAGGCCAAAGCACTGGTTCGTTCGTGAACCGGTCGCCGCCGCATACCGGGCAAATCTCCAAACTCTGCGACGGCTCTCGCATTTCGCCTAGTGAGCATCCAGTGGCTTCAGTACGAGCCCCTGGCCAGTGGGCAACGACAAGATTTTGATCCCTTTTTCCTGGGCAAACTGATCCATCGCTAATTTCTGCGAGAAATAGCCGTAGTAGGCATAGTCATCGAGAAGCACCAAGGCGCCCGGGACGAGACGGTCCCAAACAAACTGAATTGCTGCGATCTCGGGCATCGAACAATTCATATCGAGATGCAGGTAGGCGATCTTCTTCGCCCGAATCTGGGGCAGGGTTTCTGGAATCGACCCTTCGATGAGAGAAACATTTTTCCATTGAGAAAAGTTCGCCTGCACTTCTTCAATCCCCTCGACATAAAATCCCGAGGTCAGGCTTTTCTGGTTTTTCTCCACCGCGCCTGAGGCCCTGTCTGCAGATGAAACAAAGCGTTCGTCCAGTCCGCGAAAAGTATCGAGCAGATAAAAGTGTTTTCCCAAAGAATCCCAGTTTAGATAATCCATAATCGCGGACGCGAGAAAGCCGCGGTTTACTCCACACTCCACGAAATCGCCTTCGAGTCGAGCGGCACAAGCAGCGGCCCACAGACCGATGTGAACCCGCCAGTGCCATCGGTAATCGTCTCGTGCCGCGCGAATACCACGCTCGTAAGCCTTTCGAAAAGCTGGATCGTCCATGAATTCATGATTGTGAATCGACCGCAGCCCGTCCTGATCGTAGACGTGGCCTTCCGCGTGCGAAAAATTGGTGGAAGCTGGTGGCACCGCCGGAGCGACACACCCGGCTTTGTTTTTCGCGAGCACCTTTTCCAGTCGTGCATTCCAGGTGAGAGGTCTGTTTCTTAACCAAGTCGAATCAAACTTTGGCGCAGCAAAGAGGGCCCACGTTTGCCTGGGATGTTTCCAATCGAGAATTTCAAATCGCAGACCGGCTTCTGCTGCCGCCTGTCTCATTGTCGCTGGCTTGTAATTCACACATTCGGGATAGACCCAGCCCTTGGTTGGCGAGTCCTCCTCGCCAGGCAAAAATGTGGCGACCAAAGCTCCGTCTTCAGCTAGGGAACGCGAAATTGCAGACAGCCAATTCTTAATCAGATCCAGTCCACAGTGACTAAAGATCGATTGGGCCAGCGCGAAATCGAATGAGACTTTTGCTTGGGTGATCGTATCAGGAGAATCGGAAAAAAAGAATGTCGGCCGTTTGATTTGCAACAACCCTTCCCCGAGCTCCTGCTTAATTCCTTCCTTCACCAGCCATTCATTCGGCTCAACGCCAAAATATTTTCCAAGATTCAGGTACGGAATTAACAAGCGTCCGATCCGAAGGGAACCGCATCCAACGTCGAGCAATGAGTGATGCTGTCGCAGACCCAGGGTGGTCAGAAGATTGAACGTCATGGCCGCGATCAAATCGTAATCTTCCGGAGGACCGACATATGCGCGGTAGTGCGCATCCCCGGGCTTGAGGCCGGCGCCCAGACTTTCGCCATTGTCCAAAGGCCGCTCCATGTCACTTCAGGCGCTTCAGCGTGGCGGGATCGAAATCCTTCAATGCGTCCTGTGGGCGTTCGGGAAATCCAACGACGCCACGTGACCGGTCAAATTGATAGATGCGCGTCCGTGGGCGTTCGCGGAACGGGAACGCGCGAAGTCTGTCACCGTCGAGAGCGTCTGCCGCTCCTGGAGCGCGGCAGGTTTGCACACCCAAACAGTGCAGTTCGTCCCTGATCTTAGAAGCCCATGCGACGCAGTTCGACAGCTCGTTGGGATCTCGCCTGAGATCAAAGAGCTGTTCCCGGCCGCCATTTGCCATGAAAATGTATTTCCACTCGTCGGTAACAACCATGAGTTTGAAATCGTGTGAGCCCGGGGGTTCGACCATCCCAATAAGATATTCACGCGACGCGCATTTGCCTCGCAGCATTTTCAAAACATTCGTTCCCTCCCGCACCTCACATTCACCGGCAGCCTCAGTCGCAATTCCGAATAAGTCCGCAAGGCTGATTAGCTCATTCTGGATAGTCCCCTTCGGCAGAACCGCCGGCCAACTGAGCAATAAAGGAACACGGCAGGCAGCAGCAAAGAAGTTTTGTTTCTGCCAGCCGTGATGATCACCCATCAGATCGCCATGGTCCGAAAAAAAGCAGATAAGAACGTCCTCCGATTTCGGGCGTGCTTCGATTGCATCGAGAATTCGTCCGAGACAATGATCCAGATAAGTGATCTCGCCGTAGTATCGCGCCTTTACGATTCGAGCCAGCGCTGGGTTGATTGCATCTGCCCAAATGGCATGGCGCATGAATGGAATTTCTTCATCGAGATGATCTTCCTCGATGCTACCCAGAACGAGGTCCGGCATTCGATCGGGATCGTACATTCGATTGAATGGAATTGGCGGAGCCAGCGGCGGATGCGGGCCGACAAATGATACAAAGCCAAAAAAGGGCCGTGAGTTATCTGACTTTGTAATCTCCTCTACTGCGCAGCCAGCAGCCCACCATTCGACGCCTAACCCAGCCGGAAGGGGACTGCGCTGTGGCAGGTAGTACATCTCGGTGCGTTCTCCCAACGGTTGCTCCAGAAAATCGAATTCCGGATGTTCCCGCGTCAGCCATGAACCATAGTCGTCGCCTTCACGCGCCGGCGGATGGTAAGTCTCTTCACTGCGCCACAGCGTTTCGTAACCGACGTCTTCATTCCAGGGGTATGTGTGGAACTTTCCGACTCCAAATGTCCGGTATCCCAGATGCGACATGGTGCGCCCCAGATACGGTCCGCAACGCGCCTCCATTTCAGCGGCCTGCCCCGCTGCTGCCTTTGGTATCGCATTGCTGAAGGCGCGCGTCGTTAGCGGTTCACATCCTGTGCGGATCGTGTAGCGCGCCGGGATGCAAATCGGACATGTAGCGTATGCATTGGAAAAGCTGATTCCTCTGCGCACCAACCTGTCGAGGTTCGGCGTATAGATGTGCGAATTACCCAGTGCAGCGATGGTATCGAATCGTTGCTGATCCGTCATGATGAACAGAATGTCGGGCCGGGTGGATGACATTTTCTTGGATGGCCCCGCGCAGGAGTGCTGGTCGATTAGTCTACAAGGCGTCCAATATAAGATAGAGATGTTTCGCTTCGCTCACATGACTCGCCCATAGTCTGGGACTGCTCTAAGCGCTTGCGAGTTCGCTACCCGTTAGGCGTCGGAACGCTTCTAGGTATTTCGCCGACGTCTTCTCGATCACGTCCTTCGGCAGAGACGGCGCAGGGGGAGTTTTGTCCCAATCGAGCGTCTCCAGATAATCGCGTACGAATTGTTTATCGAAGCTCGGCGGGCTTTGGCCGACCGCGTATTCATCTTTCGGCCAGAAGCGCGAGGAATCGGGCGTCAAACACTCGTCGATCAAGAACAATTCTCCATCGATCGTGCCAAACTCGAATTTCGTGTCCGCGACGATGATTCCCTTCTGCGCCGCATGCTCGCGGCCACGCGAATAGATTTCGAGACTCAGCGTTTTCACACGATTGGCAATTTCCTCGCCGAGAATCTTGATACATTGTTTCATGTCGATGTTCTCGTCATGACCTTGTTCTGCTTTAGTCGACGGCGTGAAGATTGGCTTCGGTAATTGGGAAGCTTGTTTTAGCCCGGCTGGAAGCTCGATTCCGCAGACATTCTGCGATTCCTGATATTCTTTCCACCCGGAGCCAGCCAGATAACCGCGCACCACGCATTCCACCGCGAGTGGCTTCGTTTTCTTCACGAGCATCGATCGTCCGGCGAGCTGCTCGCGGAACGGTTGCAACTCTTTCGGAAACTCTTCGAAATTCGCCGTCTCAAGATGATTTTTGATGTCGCCGAAACGCTTGAACCAAAACGCCGAAATTTGATTGAGGACCGCGCCCTTGTGCGGAATTGGGTCGGGCAGGATGACGTCGAAAGCCGAGATGCGATCGGTTACGACAAACAGAAGCGTGTCGCCAAGATCAAAGACTTCGCGCACCTTGCCGCTGCGCAATTTCTTGATTCCCGGAAGGTCGATGACAGATTGCGGGGAAGTTTCCATTTGTAAAAAGCGAACGTTCCAACGTTTGCCGCAGAGCGTCTAGTAAAATCCGCACAGATCTCAAATGTCGATCAGCCCCAACATCAGCCCTTCAACTCGAAACGAACACGGGGTGATCGCGAAACTACCAGAGGCGACCTAGCAACGGAACGCGCTCACAGCGTCGATTACTTGCGCCTGTTCCGAGCTGCTCATTCCGGTGAAAAATGGAAAACGCAACAGGCGATCGGCCAAATCTTCTGTGACGGGACAGTCGCCCTGGTGACCACCAAACCGGAGACCCATAGGCGAGAGATGTAGCGGCAGATAATGAAACACCGCCAGAATCCCTAAGCCTGCGAGGTGCGAGATCAATGCTTGCCTGCTTTCGAGAGACGGCATGATTACGTGGAAGATGTGGTAACTCTGTTCGCATTCCGGCGGGACAATCGGCAGCCGGACGCCATTTGTTTCGGCCCATGAAGCCAGCTCAAGTGCGTAGGTTTCCCAGATTTTACGTCGCATCGACTGAATTTGGTCGCGGTGTTCGAGCTGTGCGCGAAGGAAAGCAGCCAGTAGGTCTGCAGGCAGATAGCTCGACCCGATATCAACCCAGGTATATTTGTCGATCTCGCCGCGAAAAAATTGACTGCGATTTGTTCCCTTTTCGCGAAAAATCTCGGCCCGTTGATTAAACTGCATATCATTGATCAACAGTGCCCCCCCTTCTCCGCACGAAAAATTCTTTGTCTCATGAAAACTGAGAGTTCCTAGCTGCCCGAACGTTCCGAGATATCGTCCGCGATATCTTCCATAAAGGCCATGGGCATTATCTTCGACCACTGCGACCGCGTGCCGCCGCGCGATTGTCATGATTGTGTCCATTTCGCACCCGACGCCAGCGTAATGCACAAGACAAATGGCCTTCGTGCGCGAGGTCATGCGTTGTTCGATTTGGTTCTCATCAATGTTTAGGGTGTCGGCACGAATATCGACAAAGACAGGTTTGGCGCCGCGTAAGACGAACGCATTTGCCGCGGAGGGAAAAGTGAAGGAGGGAATAATGACTTCATCTCCAGGAGCGATATTCAGAAGGAGAGCAGTCATTTCCAGCGCGTGAGTGCAGGAGGTCGTGAGGAGGGCTTTCTGGATGCCGAGTGACTGTTCGAGCAAGACGTGGCACCGCGCAGTAAAGCTCCCGTCACCCGAAAATTTCGGCGCCGCCATCGCAGCCCGGACGTAGTCCAGTTCCCTCCCGGTCGCGAACGGGCGATTAAAAGGAATGCGGATCACGATGGTTGAAAAGTTTTTCGACCAATCAGCAAAAGCGATCCTCCTACCGGAAATGAAACGCCTTTTTTTATCATGGTTCGCTCGAAGCTTAAAATGCTTTCCAGGACTCTGTTAAGCGCAGAGCTGATTTCAAATTCTCGCCAGGGGTTTACATCCTGATCGCGTTTTCGCTGCATACGCGAACAAATCATAAGTGGCAATAACAGCGAATTAAAAGAAGTGATTCGCTCGATCTGGAAGCCGGCGTTCTCGACTTTTCGGCGCAACTCGGCCCGATTGTAACGACGTTGGTGCTTCGCATGTTGGTCGCTGGCACTCCAGAGAAAAGGATGCTGTGGCACGGTGATTAGCAATCCCCCGCCAGGTTGAGCTGCATTGAACATTTGTACCAGTACATTCTCATCCTCGATGACGTGTTCCAGCACGTCGAATGTTCCCACGACATCAAATTCGCGCTCAAATGGAATGCGTCGTGCGTCCATTTGATATAGTTCAACTTCCGGCAAACGCGCTTTCGCGAATACGAGCCCGTCCGCAAAAATCTCGCTGCCCACCAGCCGCATTTGTGGAAAATCTTCGCGAATCCCTGTAAGCACGAACCCGGTCCCGCAGCCAATCTCGAAAAAACTTTTAGCGTCCGGAAAATAATTGCGGAGCGCCCACTGAATGAGCTCGTTCCGCGCGCGAAACCAGAAATTTGATTCCTCGATCTTAGCGAGCCGCGCGAAGTATTCGGATTTGAATCCGGCATGAGTCTCGGACGGTTCGTCCATGAATTGATGTATCTCATCACGTAGAGGTGGCTGATAACCGCACATCGGACATGTCCAGTCGGCGCTTGCAAAGAGAGCTTCACACGCGAGGCATCGTTTCATCCTTCGCTCAGGCGCAAAGCCATTTGGACTCTGACGGCATTTGAAGGTTGGACCGGATAATTAGAGAGCTGTCGCGCAACAGAAAACCTCTCAACTTCGAACTCCGATACAAGGTACTGACATGACGAAACGTCACTTTTCACATTCAAGAACGATAGTCACGTACGGGATGCGCATTGGCTTCGTGTCGACCCATGCATGGACATTCCTAAAAGCCTTCGCGGCAAGCTGGCGATATTGTTGCTCCGTTCGAATATTCCGGCCTCGGTCACGAGACATAATACACTTGGAAAACGCTCCCTGATTCGGAATCCAACACGCATCATGACAGATTAATCGGCCCCCTCTCTTTAGAGCGTCATATGCGAAGCGAATGCAATCCGCAGCTTCCTCGTCATCGAGGTGGTGTAGCACACTGACTGCAATCACAATATCGGCATCTTTAAATCTCGAGTCGCCCCCAAGAGATCGCGTATCGCCAACGACAAACGTTCCTTTATCGCCGTAGGTCCGCCTGGCAAATGCAATGTAATCCGGGTTAATGTCGAGCCCAAGATATTCGACGTTCGGGAGACTTTGCAGAGCTTGTGCTGGACCGCACCCGATATCGATCACTTTATCGCCAGGTCTGGCTCGGGCATGGTTTTGAATGATCCTCCGCCGTAACGCGTTTCCTCCCACGACACCTTGAAATAGGTTGTAGAAAAGTGGCGCTTTCAACCAGCGCAATAGTCCAGCGTTACTTTGCATGTGGAGTTTTCCAGGCCCGCTTGCTACTTCCGATTTAGCGGCGTGGAAACGCCACTGTGGATTTGTGAAATTATGGCTTGAGCCATTTGTGAAAGGAGTGTTGCGCCCCGGTGATGCGCCAGCCTAGCCGCAGGAACCCGCGCTGAACCGCGTAATTGTCGATGTGCGTCGGGGCTTCGATCCAATCTGCTGATGAACAGAATTGTTCCATTCCAGCGTGTGTCAGTGCGGTAAAAAGCCCTCGCCCAAAGAAATCGGGGTGCACAGCTCCGATGCTATAATGACCAAGCCGAATGCCATGTCGCTGATCGAGCGCGGAAGGTTTCTTCCAAGCGGAATATCCAGCAATGCGGTCGCCACGCATCGCGACAACGATCCAATCAGCCCAGCCATTCGCACACGATCGGATCCATTCCTGGTAAATCTGCGTGGCAGCCGCGTGGCCAATCCGAGGATCGGCGTGGAAGCGGCCAAAATGACCAGCAAAGGAAGATTGCGCAACTTCGGCGAGTGGTTCGATATCCGAGGTGGTGGCGAGACGAAGCGCAAAGCCCTCCGGCACATTCTGCTGACGGCCATTTGATCCATGAGTGCGGCAGTCGAACACAAAATTGAGCAACGTATCCATTAGCAAAAAGCCATTCGATTCAAGTGCGTGAATGATGGCCGTATCCGATGGTATCGCCCTGCACAAAACAAAGTCTGCGTTTCGATCGGCAACGTGGCGAACCGCCTCTGCGACCAACCTGGCCGCCACAGGGCTCATATCGCTGGCCTCGGACGCGACACCGATGTGTTTAATTGCCCACATCGATTTTCCAAGCAGCGAACTCTCCCATGACAGCGGCGCGCAAATCACGAGACCTGAGATTGCCCCACTAATCTCCACAATGAAGCCGATGCCGCCCTCACTTGATAAGAGCTGCCTTATTTCATCTTCCCAGCGTGATTCAATCTCGCTGCGGGAACAGCCCAAGCTGGTATACAAAGGTAGGGAAGCAAAATTCTGTACCCGATCCACATCATCCAGTGCCAGATTTGCAAACGCGATCGCAGACATTCGAAACAGGCTAGATCGTCGTCCGAACGACGTATGCTGGCCGTTTCATTGAGCGGAAATGCATCCGCGCCAGATATTCGCCTATGACTCCCAGGGCAAAAAGCTGTGCACCTGAAAAGATCGCAATAATTGAGGCTAGAAATGGAAATCCCGGCACGCTTCCCTCAAGGCAATAGCGGGCAAAAACGTAAATGAAGACGCCAAGACCAAATAGCGTGCAAGTAAAGCCAATCAGACTGGCAATCTGCAGCGGTGCCGAGCTGAAACCGGTCATCATGTCGAGCGCATGACGAACTAGCTTTGTGAACGTGTAATTTGAAGAACCCGACTTCCGCGGCTGAAAAACAACGGTCGTCGCCCCAAAGCGAGTCGTTGCCCAGGTGAGCAGTACGTCGATGGAGACAAACGGAGATTCATAACTAGCGAACGCCTCGCGTAGTTGGGTGCGAAACGCGCGAAACGCGCTCACGTTTTTTGCCACCTCGCTGCCGATGGCAGCGCTCAGCGCAAGCCGTGTGATGCGGGATGCCAACGCGCGCATAAGCCCGTTTTTTTCCGTTTTTGGGGCGCCGTAAACAACATCAAATCCTTCTTCCAGTCGCGCCAGCAGCCGTGGAATTTCTTCGGGAGGATGTTGCAGGTCATCATCCATGGTTACCACTAAGTCATATTTCGCGGCGCGGATGCCACAAAGCAGCGCATTATGCTGACCGTAGTTACGCATTAGGTTCAGGCCGCGTACCACTGGCAATCGCGACGATAATTCCGAGATCGTCTCCCAACTTCGATCCCGGCTGCCATCATTAACGAGGATAACCTCGTGTTGCGTGGAGATTCGCGGCAACACTTCGGCCAAGCGTCGGCACAGCTCGGCAATGGAAGCCTCGCCGTTATAAACCGGCGTGACGACGGAAATGGAACGCCATTCGCGAGATTGCACCATGTTCAGGGAAGCCCCGGAAGCTATGGGACGACTGCGATTTCGTCAAAGTGTTGAGAGCGCGTGCCGCATCGCTGCATTGCGAAGGCGGGTTGAACGTTGGACGTTGAAGTCCTTCTATGCCAGGAATTGTCGTCAAACCGCGGGCACGAATATTGCACGGACACGATTGGGTCTTTTCGAGCGAAGTCCTGAAGGTCTTTGGGAAACCGGCAGACGGCGACGTCATTTCGCTTAAGGATGGTAAGGATCATTTAATCGGTAGCGCGATTTACAATTCCAAGTCGCAAATTGTGGCGCGCCGTTTCTCGCGCCGGAAACAGGACTTGGACCTGGATTTCTTCAAACGTCGAATCACGCAAGCCGCAGAATACCGTGCCCGGCGAAGGATCGACCCGAGGCTTTGCCGCGTCGTTTGGAGCGAAAGCGACGGACTGCCCGGCTTAATCATCGACAGATACGGCGACTGTTTTGTGATGCAGACGCTCACGCTGGCGATGGACATGCGGAGGGATTCGATCGCCGACGCGATTACCGATCTTTTTGGAGAGATCACAATCATTGAGCGAAATGAGGCGCCGGTGCGCAAGGCGGAAGGATTGGAACTGCGCACGGGTGTTTTGCGCGGGAATGCGCCATCGCAAATCGAGATCGAAATCGAAGGAGTAACGGTCGAAGCGAATCTCCTACGCGGACAAAAAACCGGTTTCTACCTCGATCAAAAACACAACTATGGGATCGTTTCCGGATTCGCGCGCGACCGGCGCGTGCTGGACTGTTTCGCAAATCAGGGGGCATTTTCATTGACCTGCGCGCGGGCAGGCGCATCGGACGTGACCAGCGTGGAAGAAAATTTCGAGAATATCGCAGCCGCGAAACGAAATGCAGCGAAGAACGACTTGAAAGTGCGATGGATCGAGCAGGATGTCTTTCAGTTCCTGCGGGCGGCCGAAAAAGCCGGGGCGCAGTACGATTTGATCGTTCTCGATCCGCCGTCGTTTACAAAGGCAAGGAGCGGACTGCACGATGCGTTGCGCGGTTATCGGGAATTGCATACCCGCGCGTTCAAGCTCTTGTCCAAGGACGGTATGCTGGCAACTTTTTCATGCTCCCATCACGTGAGCGGCACCGCGTTGTCACAAACAATCTCTGACGCGCTTGTCGATGCCCGGCGTTCCGCGCGACGCTTGCGCCGGTTCGAGCAGGCGCCCGATCACCCCGTGGTTCCGACGATTCCTGAAACGGAATATTTCAAGGGTTTCCTCCTCGAAATGATGCCGGGACGATGATGCTGAAGTGTTGAGGCAAAAATTTTCGTGCGTGCTCAACGAAATATCTGGAATTCTCAAGTGATGCATTTAATATGCCGCTCAGCGAGCCGGACGGCGAGTCCTGATTGTCATGGCAGAAAAAATTCGACCGGTTGAACAAATGCTCGAACTGAGCGAGGACGAGGCCAATTCTACCGAGCATCTGGATTCGCAGGTGCAGAAGGCGCAGGAGCAACTGCTGCAGCTCAAACGCCAGCAAGAGCAGATCGAAAAACAAAAACGCGAACTGGAGGAACTCAGCCGTCGCCAGGACGAATTGGAGCACGGTCGCGCGGAAATGGCTGATAAACTGACTCGCTCGCTGGTCGTGCTGGAGCGGGAGGGATATAACGCGCAAAGCCGGCTCGAGCAGATCCGCGCAGCCCGGGAGAGTTTCGGTCAGCATTTGGAATTAATTGAAGCGATCGATCCAAAAAGTTGGAATCCCTCCGATTTGCACAAAGAGCTGAGCCGAGCTTTGAGCACAGTGGACGAGGCGCGCACGGTGTACAACGAGCAACGCGGCCGGTTGCAGGCGGCGGGTGGTAACGAAGGCAATGCATCACTGCCCGACGTCGGGACCGATGCTTACGAGAGCAGCGACGGACGTTCATTTACTCAGTGGTTCCAGATTGGCGTCGCACTCACTTTGCCGCTGATTATCTTTGGTGCCATTGCCCTTGCTCTTTTCATTTGGTTGGCGAGCAAGTGATGGCGCTGTTTCGTCGTTCATCCAAGTCCAGTCCGCCGCTTCGCCGCAGGCACGAAGAGATCGCGCGACAGGAAGCGGACCTCCGTGAGAGACTCGAAAAACTCGAACGGCTTGTTGCGAAGGTGCCCGTGATCGAGAAAAACAGGACGGAACGAGGCCCCAAAGATAATCGAACCGATAAACGATTTCGCGTCTCAGTCGCAGGCCAAGCCAGAGGCTCCATCGGCGAAAGCAGGAATTCCCGGCGCCCTCGTTCGATGCGCAAAGAGCGACGAGATGGCCAGATCATTTTTCTCCTTCTTGTGGTGGCGCTTGCCGTCGCAGTCATCTGGTTGATCAGTAACCTGCATTCGTAAGCAACGATCATGGCCGGGACTTCGGAGCTCGACGTTGGGTACGTCGCCAGACTGGCTCGAATCAATCTCACTGAAGAGGAAGCGAACGCCTTTCAGAAGCAGCTGGATGATGTGCTGAAGTACGTTGAGAAACTTCGCCAAGCAGATGTAAGTCATGTCGAAGCGGCCGCGCACGCGCTTCCCATTTTTAACGTTTTCCGCGAGGACGCGGCGAGCGAATGGTTTACCGCAGAGGAAGCGTTGAGCAATGCGCCCCGAAAGGCGAACGATCTCTTTATCGTCCCTAAAGTCGTAGAATGACGGAGAAGGATCTGCTGGCGCTGAGCATCGCCGATCTGCAATCGTTTTTGCGTCGCCGGGAAGTTTCGGCACGCGAAGTCATTGATGCTTTGCGAGCCCGCATCGAAGCTGTGGATGGAGAACTCGGCGCATATCTCTCTCTCGACATGGACGCTGCCGCCAGAGAGGCAGAGAAGGCGAATGTCGATCTTCCGCTGGGCGGCGTTCCGCTCGCAATTAAAGACATCATCAACGTGAAGGGGCAGCCGTGTACCTGCGGGTCAAAGATTTTGCTAGGTTATCGCGCAACCTATGATGCCACTGTTATTCAAAAATTGCGCGCCGCGGGCGCAATCCCATTCGGCAAAACCAACCTGGACGAGTTTGCAATGGGTTCGTCGACCGAGAATTCCACCATGAAGTTGACGCGTAATCCGTGGGACTTCTCGCGCGTTCCTGGTGGATCCAGCGGCGGTTCGGCGGCAGCGGTCGCCGCGGACGCGGCCTTTGGTGGGTTGGGTAGCGATACTGGCGGCTCCATTCGGCAACCAGCGGCGCTTTCGGGCGTCGTCGGTTTCAAACCGACTTATGGCCGGGTCTCGCGCTTCGGTCTTGTTGCGTTTGCGTCGTCGCTCGATCAAATCGGGCCGTTGACGAAAACTGTTCGGGACGCCGCGGTCATCATGAACGCCATCGCGGGCCATGATCCGCAAGACAGCACCTCTCTCAACGAGCTGGTACCTGACTATGCTGCAAGGCTCGGAAATGATTTGCGCGGGGTTCGGTTGGGTTTGCCGAAGGAATACATGATCGAAGGAATCGATCCGCGGGTGAAAGCTGCGATCGACACTGCGGTGAAACAAATGAATTCGCTAGGCGCAGAGATTATCGATGTCTCACTGCCGCATACTGAATATGCTGTCGCCGTTTATTATATTTTGGCAACGGCGGAAGCCTCGGCCAATCTCGCTCGCTTCGATGGAGTTCGTTATGGATATCGAGCGGAAAATCCCAGCGACATGCTCGACCTTTATGGCCGCACGCGTGAGGAAGGATTCGGCCCGGAAGTGAAACGGCGAGTGATTCTCGGGACCTACGTTTTAAGCTCCGGCTATTACGACGCCTATTATTTGCGCGCGCAAAAAGTGCGGGAGCTGATCCGGCGGGATTTCGCGAAGGCATTCGAGAAAGTCGATGCGTTGATTTCGCCCACCTCGCCTGTGCCGGCATTCAAGCTGGGTGAGCGCACCGCAGATCCGTTGCAAATGTATCTTGCCGATATCTTCACCATCGCAGCGAACCTGGCCGGAATCTGTGGAATCAGCGTGCCATGCGGTTTCGCCGAAGCGAACGGACATCGCTTGCCGATCGGTTTGCAGCTGTTAGGCAAACCGCTCGATGAGGCGCGCATCTTGCAAATCGCGCACGCTTACGAGCAGAGCACAGACTGGCACAAGGCACGTCCGCCGATCGCGAACGCTGGATATAAAGCGTGAAAGATTCAGTCGCAGCGCCGAAACTGCTGAAGGCGCTCGACTGCCGATTGAATAGCCCGGGGAGACTTCGTGTTTTGCTCCTGGTGTTTCTTGGGTCGGCCGCAGTGTTTTCAGCGCTTCCGCTTCTTCGCTACCTCCGCGGCCACACGATTTTTGACTACGAACTCTGGTACGTTACCGGCAAACGGGTGCTGGCGGGCGATGAAATCTTTTTCTTCCGCGCCGGCAAATACGATTTCATGTATCCGCCGCCATGTGCGCTCTTTCTGGCGGGCGCAAGTTTGCTCGGGCAAGGAGGGCTCATTCTTCTTCTTGTGATGATCAACTCCGCGGCGTGGTTTTGCAGCGCGAAACTGAGCGCCAATCTTGCCGTTGGCCAACGCGTCGTAACCACTATGTGGCTCTATCTGGTGCCCAGCCTGCTGGTGATCGTTTACATCTGGTCCAGTTATCACCTCGGTCAGCCGAATCTTGTTTTGCTCGCGCTGATGCTGTGCGGTTTTGTTTCGTTGCTGACAAAACGCCAGGTTGTGGGCGGCGGATTCATTGCAGTCGCGGCCGCGATCAAAGCGTTTCCGGTACTTGCGATCGTTTATCTGGTTTACCGACGCTATTGGACAGCAGCAGGCAGCCTTATCGCAACACTTGTATTTCTGCTTCTGATTTTGCCTGCGCCGCTCCGAGGATTTGAACGGGCGTGGCACGATCTCGAGAAGTGGAGCGCTGGAATGTTGAAATACAGCGAAGCCACTGTTGGGCAGCGTCCAATGCGCAGTTACACGTGGAAAAATCAATCTCTTATCGGTGTAAGCAATCGTCTGCTTCGCCACGTCGATGCCGACGCCGCTTCAGCTCCGCACCAACCCGTTTATGTAAATGTCGCGGATCTTAGCTTTCGCCTCGTCAACGCGATCATTATTAGCGTCACGCTGGCACTCGGCTTCTTGTTTGTCACGGTGATGCCTCAGCGCGGTATGCGGACCTCAGACACCGATGCGATTGAATTTGCGATGCTTCTTTTGCTGATGCTCATGGTGACCCCGCTTTCGTTTGGCTACTTCTATTCCTGGCTCATGCTGCCATTCGCCGTGGTGACGCAACAAACACTCGCTCGAAAACGCGTGCCTATATTGTGGTGGACCTTGCCGGCGCTAGCGTTACTGGCCCTCGGCTTGGCGTTCCCACGGGGCGCGCAGCTCTACGGAAATACATTTTTCGCGACGCTGCTGCTGTTTATCGGACTGTCGATGGAGCTTGTGAATTTTAAGCAACAAACAGCACACACGCGATCGGCTGGCGAGTTGTCTTGCTAAGCGGCAATGATCGGACTCTGACGGCAGCAAATCTCCAATTTGTTCCCGTCAGGATCCTCGAAAAAGAACGCGTAATACCCCGGACTGTAATCGAGACAGATTTCGGGACCTTCCAGATTTTTTCCGCCGGCTTGCCGCACCAGTTCCGCAATATGATCGACTTCCTCTGCCGTATCGGCCCAGAATGCGATGCGTGTTCCGTTCGGCTGATGATTCTTGTCCTCGGTGAATCCGAAGAACTCAGACGGTTTGTCGGCGCCAGCAGAATAAAAAGTGTGGAAATCTCCGCCGGCTTCCTGACGCGGTGCCGGTTCGTGTCGTTCGCGAACAAATCCAAGCTGCGGCAGGAATTGTCCGTAAAATTCCGTCGCTACGTCCATGTTTTTCACTCGCAAATCAATGTGATCAAAGCAACGCGTTTTCATTTTCGGTTCTCTTTTCGGACCATCAGTTTTAACCCCGACCAAGTCTCATCAATCGCGCATACCTTTACGTCAACAAAACCCAGCGGCAGCGCGACAGCGCGAATTACATCTTCCGTCACGTCGGCAGGTACGCCGGACGATTTCTTTGGCCAAGAGACCCAAACTGTTCCGGTGTCCGCGATTTTCTCGCGCAAGACGGATAACGTCTTCTTCAATTCGCTGCTCTTCTTCGTAAAAACGTGCACAAAACTCGAATCCGCTTTCAAGCGATCAGAGAACGTCACGTTTTCGGGGATTGTGCCGAGCAGTCGACGATAGTTTGTCGGCGCGTTGATTGTGACGACGTTCATGCCCGATTTGATTCCCAGCTTTTGTGGTAGCGGTGTTTCTGAGTAACCGGCCATCGTTATTAAGTTATTAATTTGGCTTGGCTTTTGCGAGTGATTTCACTTTTTGCAGCTAA
>Ga0193709_1000221_pt1 | contig 22964 bp, 25 predicted proteins | sample H3c2metaG_FD_160571 | JGI IMG/M metagenome (GOLD analysis project Ga0193709, IMG submission 160571) | Soil microbial communities from a riparian zone of the East river system, Colorado, United States - H3c2 | ecosystem: Environmental > Terrestrial > Soil > Riparian zone | place: USA: East River...
CACGGTTATAAAGCCCTGGGAGTCGAACCCATTCAACTGCTGTACTTCACCGACCGTCATTACAACCCCGCCGATGAGCTGCGCCTTCCCTACGATCATCCAGACATCGCCTACGACTGGGAGATCCAGCACAAATAGCCATGCGCGTCCTTGTCCTTGGCGCCCGAGGCATGCTCGGGACCGACCTCGTAAGCGAATGGCAATCGGATGAGCTGATTCCGGCTGACACAGCCGAAGCGGATCTCCGTAACTTTGACCAAGTGGAGAAGCTCGTTGTAAAGGTCCGGCCCGAATGGATCGTGGTCTCCGCCGCATATACCGATGTCGACGGTTGCGAACGCAATCCTGAATTAGCCTTTGCCGTGAACGCCACCGGGGTTGAGAACGTCGCCCGGGCTGCCCAGTCCGTCGCGGCGCGCGTATTTCTCATCAGCACCGATTACGTCTTCGATGGGTCGGGCAATCGCCCGTATGAAATTGACGATCCGGTCGCTCCCATAAACGTATATGGCGCTGCAAAAGCCGCCGGCGAGGCCGCGCTGCGCAAGCATCATTCTGCCTGGTGTATCGGCCGCACATCATGGCTATTTGGAATTCACGGCCCATCGTTCCCGGAAAAAATTCTAAGCGCCGCGCAAACTCGTCCGCAGCTTTCTGTGGTCAACGATCAGATCGGATCGCCCACCTACACTCGCGATCTTGCCTGCGCCATCCGTGATCTGGTGCGGAAAGATGCCCGTGGCATCACCCACATCACCAACGAGGGTATTTGTTCCTGGTATGATTTCGCTTGCGAGATTCTTTCTCTGTCGGGGCAAAAAAATATTCCGGTTCTACCGATCTCTACCGACCAGTCCGCACGTCCCGCCCGTCGCCCTAACTATTCCGTACTCTCCGCTGCCAGCCTTCACGCCTATAACCTGAGGCTGCGCCCCTGGCAGCAGGCTTTGCGAGCCTTTCTGCAGGAGCGCAGCAGCAGGACCGTTACCTCTTCTTAAGGCAATCGCGTTCTTAAGGGACAATCGCGGCCACTTCATTCGAATAGACGCTCTCGTTACCGCTCCCGTCTACCGCCGTTGCCACGTAGTAGTAGGTGTGGCCGCTTTGCACGCTCGAATCGGCGTAGTTCACTCCTCCGACCATCGAGCCGTTCATCTTGGCGTACGCACTTCCGCTCACCGTACTGCGATACACGTTGTAGCCGGCCACCGAAGAACCGCTGGCGCCCCAGTTGAGCGCTACCGAGTGCGGTGCGGTTGGCGCAACTCCGCTGCCGCTCAATGCGACGCTAGAAGCCGAACCGGTTGCATCGCTCAATATATTCACGCTGCCGTTGGCCGATCCCGCGGCCGATGGCGCAAACTGCACGCTTACCGACGTACTCTGATTCGGCGACAACGTAACCGCCCCTGCCCCGCTTGCCAGCGAATAGCCGGTCCCGGTTGTGGTAAACCCGGAAATCGCCACGTTGGAGTTGCCGGTGTTGGTCACCGTAAACCCTTGTGCCGCCGAACTTCCGTCCGTTACGCTGCCAAAGCTTAGGCTGGCCGGATTCACGCTGATCGTGTGCGACGCCACCACGCCGGTTGCGCTCAGTGCCACGGTCGCTGGAGAGTTCGGAGCGTTGCTGACGATCGAGACCCCGCCGCTGACACTTCCAGCCGATTGTGGCGCGTATTGCACGTTAAAGTTTCCACTCTGGCCCGGTGTCAACGTCAAGGGCACTGCCAGGCCGCTCAAAGTAAAGCCCGCGCCGGTCACCGTCGCTTGCGAAACCGTCAAGCTCGATGTGCCGCTATTCCTGATCTGCACCGTCTGTGAATTGGTGTTTCCGGTTACCACCGAACCGAAGCTGGCCGAGGTCGGCGTCAGGGTCAGTCCTGGCTGAACTTCACTTCCCGTCACCGCTGCTACCGCGTTCACTCCGTCGTTATTCGTCACCGTCACGCTGCCGGCCGTTGCACCGGCCGTGGTGGGAGCAAACGTCACGCGTAACACTAAGCTTTGTGCAGGCGCAAGCGTTGCTGGCGCAGCCAGTCCGCTCACCGAAATCCCCGCGCCGCTCGCCGCCACCTGCGTCACCGTCACGCTGGAGTTTCCGGTGTTCGCTAGCTGCACGTTTTGCGTCGTGCTGCTGCCCGCGGTTACGCTGCCAAAATTCAAACTCGAAGGCGAAAGAGACATGGTGTAGCTGGCTGCGACTGCGCTTCCACTCAACGCCACGGTGGAGGTTGCATTGCTCGCATTGCTAGTGACGGTAATTGCGCCTGTCGCCGTTCCCGCTGCTTTGGGCGCAAAGGTCGTCTGCAGCGCCATCGACTGCCCCGCGGATATGGTCACCGGCGCCGTCATGCCGCTCACGCTGTAGGCTCCGCCAGTTACCGCGATCTGGGCGATCTGCACATCACTTTGCCCGGAATTCTTTAACGTCACCGCTTGCGTGACCGTTCCATTCACCAGCACGTTTCCGAAATTCAGGGTAGTCGCACTCAACGAAAGTTGCGATTTCCCAGCCGAATTTCCCCTGAGTTTCACGTGCGATGAAGTTCCACCGTGCGAGGTCATGGCCATCAACGTTCCCGATGTCGATCCCGATGTCGAGCCGGTGTATACCACGGTAAATCTTGCCGACTGGCCGGGCCTCATCAACATGGGCGTCGCCAGTCCCGAAGTCGCGAATTCGATTGCGCTTGATGCTAGTTCGGTAATGGTCACCGCTTCGTTACCGGTGTTGGTGAGCGTCGCGATCTGCGTCGCCTTTTGCCCCACTGCCACGCTCGGAAAAGTCATGTCCGACGGCGAGATCTGCACTGCCTCTTGCGGCGTCGGTTTTGCGTTTGCCGTGTTCGCCAAACCCGCGCAACCGCTCACTACCGTTCCGCCGCACGTCACGATCGCAAATATCGCCGCTAATCCCCAGCCCTGCCGTTTGCCAATTTTCGACTGGCCTGCCCGGTTTGTCTTCGCTGCGTTCACGCTTGCCATTTGGTCCCCTCCGCCCATCCCGTGAGGCAGAGTACGGCTCCGACGCGCGCCAGAAATACTGGTTAGACGTTCACATAACGGACAGGCGTGCCCCTGTCCCTGTGAACATCGCTTATTTCCAGTACCTTTTTTCTGTGATTTTGCAAAAGCTCGGGCGTGGATTTTTGCTGGCCGGAGCTGTCCGGATGGACGGGTATCTGTACCAATGGCCGGCGTTACTTTATGATGAAAGTATCATTCGATAATTTAACGAGGGGACGGCTGGGATGCCGTCGCGCAAGCGCCTAGGCTGACGCCGGGGTATTTCCACTTCGCGCTGGCCCTGCCGGGCGCTTCACGACAAGTCCCGCGTCGCGGATCTTGTAAATCAAAGCGCGGTAGCTGATCTTCAGTTCTTGGGCGGCCTTTCGACGGTTCCAGTGATTGGCCCGCAGTGCTTCGATAATCGCGTTTCGTTCCATCTCACGTATGGCCTCTCGCGCGATCTCTTTCAAAGACCTGGCGCCGACCTGCGATCCCTGCTGACCGACAGGCAACGCCGGCCTGGCGCGCACCGCGTCTCGCTGCAGCAGTCCCTCCGCACCCACCACGATATATCGCGCGATGCAGTTTGAAAGTTCCCGCAAATTGCCCGGCCACGGCAAATTCTGCAGATAGCTCAAGAGCTCGGGTGCAAACGGCTCGCACTCTTTTTCAAATTGTCTGGAATGAACCCTGCGGAAATATTCCACCAGTTGCGGAATATCTTCCCTGCGGTCAGCCAACCGCGGCATGGCTATTTTGAGTACGTTAATCCGATAGTAAAGGTCTGCTCGAAAACGCCCGGCGACAATCTCATCTTCCAGGCTTCTTCCGGTCGCACAGATTACTCTGGTAGCAACGCTTCGTTCGCTCTGATCTCCGAGTCTCGAGAAAAAACCGTCCTGGAGAAAGTGCAAAAGCTTGCTCTGCAGGCTCAGATCGAGATCGGCAATTTCGTCCAGAAAAAGCGTGCCTTGATGAGCCATCTCCACGCGACCCGGCTTGGCCGCGCTGGCTCCGGTAAACGCGCCCTTCTCATGGCCGAATAGCTCGCTCTCCAGCAGGCTTCCCGGAATCGCTGCGCAATTTACCTTTACGAATTCCCCGCTGGCATACCTGGAGTTGGCATGCAGCCAGCGCGCCAAGACTTCTTTTCCGGTACCGCCCTCTCCTACCAGCAGCACCGCCAAGTCGGTCCGGCAGATCTTCAGCGCCCGCTGCTTCACCGCTTCCATCACGCGCGAGATGCCGAATACTACCTCATCAGCCGGCAGTCCCGCCGGCCCGTCAATCCTTACCATTTTTGTCGCAGCTCTGGTCGCCATAGGAACGAACGGTTTTCTCTCGCAGGGAGAGATTGCACTCCGCGCGCCACCCTGCGCAAAGCCGGATTTGATCCGTCAGAGAGTTCTTCGCGATCTAACTATTTTGTTTTGTGACTGTTACAGGATTTGACGCTGGAATAGTAATAGTACCCGAGTTTTGGCCGAATAGGCCGCCCGGTTCATTGTAAGAGAAAGAATCTGCCGCAGGCGAGAAACCCGCTTCCCGTCAGCACAGGGGAAAGCGACGATTCAGTTTCCTCATGGTTGGGCCGGCTTAAGAAGACCTGCGGTTGTGACTTCGCTCTTGGGGTTTCTAGCTCGCCGCTCCCCGCATAATGTCGTAACGTTCTATAACCGCCGCCACCCCAAGCCGTTCGTCCCCGTCTTCCATCCGTGACTCGACTCGCACGATCTTGCCCGACGCCTTGACCAGGACTTCCTCTCCGTTGGTCATTTCCTTGGGAAGCGTCAACATAATGTCCAGATTGGATCCGGCTCGCACGTCCTGGTCGATGACAAAATACAAACCCTTGGTTGAGATGTCCCGGGTTCTTCCGCTTTGCGTCTCGGCCAATCCTTGCGCCGGAATCCGTACCATGACCGGTAGCGATAGATCGTAGCGCCGCGCAATGCGACGCTCTGACATTACACTCATTCACCACCCGAGTTCGCGGACTGCTGCATGTTCGCGACCCTTTCGCACCGAGTTTGCCAGTTAATTCGTTTAATTACTATTTCTGAATCTTCTCTAATCTTGGCCTGGTGTTCTGAACAACAATACTCGCACTCTTGCGCTTGGCCACGAATTCAGATGGGAGCGAAGCTCGGGGCTCATTCTGGCCGGGAGCTGCAGGAAAAGCAAGGCACTTCGCGCGCCCTATTCCGACGAGGCGACCGGAACACTCACCGCTTCTTGGTTGGGCGCGGCACTTGGCGCTCGTTTGCTGCGCGGCGTGTCCAGGTTGAATTGCCGCATCTTATATAAGAGCGCCTTGTAGCTGATGCCCAGCATCTTAGCCGCGTCTTTGCGGCACCAGCGGGTTTTCTCCAAAGCGTCGGCGATCGCTTCCATCTCCGCTTCGTCCTTCAAACCGCGAACCAGCGCTTTTAGCCCCTGTTCTTTCGGCACCGTCACTTCCGGCCGCGGAGAAGTTCTCTGCCTGGTCGCTGACATCTCGACCAGCTCGCGCAAGCTTCCTTCATCGTCTTCCAGGATCACATAGCGTTTCACGAAGTTTTCCAACTCCCGCAAGTTGCCTGGCCACGGGTAATTCAACGCCGCGTCCAGCAGGTACTTGGATGGCTCCTTGACCTCTTTGCCGAATTTTTCACTGTACTTGTCGAGGAAATGCCGGAATAGCAGGGGAATTTCCGCGGTTCGTTCGCGCAGCGGTGGCACCAGTATCGACAGTACATTCAACCGGTAATAGAGGTCCTCGCGGAACCGCCCGGTCTTCATGGCTTCGTGCACATCTACGTTGGTGGCAGCAAGAACCCGGACGTCGGTATCGATCAAGTGCCTTCCGCCCAGCCGCGAATACTGGTGATCCTGCAGCACGTGCAGCAATTTGGCCTGCAAGTGCGTGCTCATCTCCGCAATCTCGTCCAGAAAAATCGTTCCCTTGTTGGCCATCTCGAATTTCCCCGGCTTTGACCGCACCGCTCCGGTAAACGCACCTTGCTCAAACCCGAATAACTCTGACTCCAGCAGCTCCCCGGGCAGCGCCGCGCAGTTCACCTTGATAAACGGCTGATTCCTGCGCTTCGAGCGCAGATGAATCATGCGCGCCACCACTTCTTTGCCCACTCCGCTCTCCCCGCACACGAAGACCGGCACATCCACCGGCGCAATCTGCAAAATCTGCTGGCGTATCCGCACCATCTGCGGACTGGCCGCAAGGAAACTCAAATCTTCTGTCACCTGATCGCAGTAGTCGCGCAGTACCTGGTTCTCGGTGACCAGTTGCTTCTTTTGCCGCGATTTCAGCATGGCGGCGTCCAACTCGGATTTCTCGAACGGTTTGGTCAAATAATCGTGCGCGCCAATTCGAATCGCTTCCACCACCGTCCCCACTTCGTTTGAGCACGACAGCATGATCACGTTCAGGGTACGGTCGAGCTGCATCAGCTCTTTCAGCGTATCGATTCCACTCAGCTCCGGCATCAGCACGTCCAGGATCACCAGATCCGGCCGCTTCCCTTCGCTGATCTGCTTGATCGCTTCCCGTCCGCTGCTCAGTGTCTCGACATCGAACCCATCGACCTCCAGCAAGGTTTGCAGATACTTGCGAATGCTCGGTTCGTCATCGATTACCAGAACCTTCTCTTTTACGGCCATTGCGTTGGTCCTTTCGAAAATCCCGTGAAATCCCGGTCAACTCTGCTCGATCGGCAATAAGAAGCTGAATGTACTGCCCTTCTTGGCTTCGCTTTCCACCCAGATTTTCCCGCGATGCGCTTGCACCAGCCTTTTTGCAATGGCCAGACCCAGTCCCATTCCGGACGTGTTCCGGTCCACTCTCACGAAATCTTCAAAAATCTCCTGATGATGTTCCGGCGGGATGCCCGCTCCGGAATCGGTCACGCTGACTTCCACGCTATTCGGTCGCGGCAGCCTAAACCGCCGCCGTTCCTGGCTCGGCGCTGCTTCGGCGACCCGCCTCTCCCAGAAATGCGGCCGCGCCGTCAAAGTCACGTTTCCACCCGGCGGGGTGTGTTTCAGCGAGTTGTCCAGAAGATTCGCCGCCGCCTGCTGCACTTTTTGATAGTCGAACCGAAAGGTTGGAATCGACGGGTCCAGCCGTACTTCCAGTTTTACGCCTTTTCTTTGGAACGCTTCGGCCCAGCGTTTCGCCATCTCATCCAGGCAATCCTGTACATCATTCTCACGCAGTTGCAGCACCAGCTTTCCGCTCTCCAGCGCGGAATAATTCAGGAACATCGAAACCAGCCGCACCAGCCGCTCACAGCTTTCCTTCGATTCCTCTAAAATATCCTTCTGCTTTTCCGTGAGCCGGCCGAGCGATCCAGCCAGCAGCAAATCGTAATATCCCTTAATCACCGCCAGCGGCGTCTTTAACTCATGCGCCGCCGAGGCCAGGAATACGGTTTTTTGCCGGTTTACTTCTTGCAGCTTCAAGTACGCCGCCAGCAGGTTTCGGTAGGTGATCTCTCTCTCTTGCAGCAGCTCTTGCACTGTAAGTTGCGTCGCGCTATCGGCGGCGACTCCGTCCACCGCTCGATCTTTAATCTGCACCACCAGGAAGTCAGCCTCCGGAGTCAGCCGGAAGCGCGCTATCTTCCCCTTCTCGCTGCCCAGGATCTCCCGTTCCGCCCAAGCTCTGCCAATGCCCAGCTCTTCAAGAATTTCCACTCCGCTGCTGCGAAGCAAATTCTCAAATATATTTACTCTACGACTAGCTGATAAATCTGGAATGCCAAGCACGGCCTTGGCTGCGCCATTCGCGGCCAGCAGCAGCCCTTGGCGGTCCGCGACCATCACTGGCGCTTCCATGACTTCTATAATTCCCCGCAATGAGTCGACCGTCAGCGCTGTGGGGAACAGGCCGTCTGCAGCTGCCGACGCTACCACCCGACCGCTCATTCTCAGTTCGCCCTGCTCCCTGCCGAGTGGCAAAAGTTTTCCCGTCGATTGCCGCCATACTCCCACCCGGTAATAGGACTGTCAATGGTAAATCCGTTCCATTTGCACAATTGCGGAAACTCTCTGGACATTGTCGAGTGACTGTTTCCCTTCCGGCCGCTCTCGAACCCCACTCTTATCCACTAACTTAAACAATCACAACCACTTAGAATGCATTCGACGGCAATCGCTATGGCATTTCGTATGCTAGTAGCGTACTAGATCGACCGTACTAAAGAGAGCAAAGTGCCAAGTCAAATCTTGAATACTCAAAAACCGATGGCCCTCCCCCACCAGCGGCAAAACCCACGTATCCGCATTCAAATTCCCGTATTCCTGCGGGGCACCGACGCTTTGGGGGTGGATTTTATCGAGCTCACCAAAACTCTCAATATCAGCTCCACCGGCGCCTGTATCGCTTCCTCGCATATTCTTCAAACCGAACAGGTTATCCAATTGACCATTCCCACGCCCTCGCCTTCGACAGCGGGCCTGGTGCCGTACGAGACTCCGCCCATCTCGGCTCGCGTGCTCCGCCAGGAGTCCGCCGGCGATCTTCGTCTTTTCGGAATAGAGTTCGTTCACCCGCTCGCGTAGGGCCCTCGATCCCAGTACTAGGAAGCCAGCCTGTTATCCCCGGGTTGCCGGTCGGATCAGCTCACTATTTTTTTCGTGTAAATTCTTGTTTGTGCTATCGTTACGCCCACTTGCAGTGCCGTAGCGTGTATTTCTGCATCGCGGGTGGCGTTGGTTTCGCTTGGCCCTCCGCATGCTCCACGGCTCTTGCACTGCATTCGCATCGCCCCATTCCCCGCGGGGACAACAGAGGTCAAGGTCCGCACCGGTGATTCCCAGCTCCGGCGTTCCGGTATCCGCGCGCATGCGTCCGAATGACGCCTATTTTGAACTTATCGCAGACACTCTCGATGGTTTGGAATCGGGTGCTCGCGCGCAATTTCTGCAGCGTTTTTTTCTTGCTCTTGCTCACGTGGAAGTCAGCGAAAGCAAAGCCGTCGCTCTGTGGGACGACATCCTTACCCGCCGCCTGCAACTCTCCGATCGCTCCGATTCTCCGATCGCTTTACACACGGCTCTGGTTGATGTTCTGTCCTCTGCCGGAATGTTTCAGCTGCCGGTGGTCATCGAATACGATGCACTGAAAAATCTCCATCGCAGCGCCGTCACCGATCCTCTAACCGGCTTGTACAATCGCCGCCTCTTTAACGAAAATTTTGATAAAGAACTCAATCGCGCCCGCCGCTATTCTCACCCGCTCAGTCTGGTGACTCTCGATCTGCACCGCTTCAAGGAAGTGAACGACAAGTACGGTCACCCCCGCGGCGACGACGTTCTTCGCGCCGCTGCCACCACTCTCAAGAAAGCTCTTCGTACCTCCGACTCCGCCTTCCGCATCGGTGGCGACGAATTCGCATTGCTACTTCCGCAAACTGATTCCTCGCAAGCCTACGGTCTCAGCCGTCGCATTGGCGTGGTCTTTGCGGAAGTTCTCGGTCCCCTCGAGCTTACAATTTCCGTCAGCATGGACCACGGCGTCTCCACCTTCCCGCAAGACGGCGAGTACCGCGATCAATTGATTCGCATCGCCGACGAACGCCTGTATTCTGCAAAACAAGCCACTCACCAGAAAACCGGCGCGGAATCCCCTTCCAACATTTCCGAAAATGTTCATCAGGATGTGGCCGTCGAGATCCCGCCACACGTTGCACCTGAGGTGGCGCCAGAAGTCGCGCAAGCGATTCGTCATGAGTTCGAACCGCAGCCGGTTTCGCCTGCGCCATCCGCCCCGTCCCCTGCTGGCGTGCCAGAGGTTCCGCTCGATACTCAGGCTACCGCTCCAGTTGCATCTGCCGCCCCTGCCCCCGAACCAGAACCTGTAGTTCCTCCGCCACCTTCCGCTCCGCCGGTCTCTCCGCTACAAACCTCACGACCCACATTTCCGGTAGCCGACGAACCCCGCATCTTTACTGTCCCTCGTAAAGCCGAACGCGTTTCGATGGCCGGCACCAACGCTTATGCGGTCTTAGGCGACCAGTCTTCTCACCGCGCTCGCGTTGTCGATCTCGGCTTCGGCGGCGTCGCTCTGGACTTCGCAAGCACCGAGGGCATCCCGGACACTCTCCTGGCCGTTCTCCATGTGCCCATCCTTCCTCCGGTACGGGTAAGCCTCAAACGCGTCTGGACCAAACAACTGAGCGAAGAAACTGTCCGCGTCGGCTGCTGCTTCATTTCTTAGTTCTTTTCCTGTACTCGAAAAATCACGCGTCTCTCTCCACTGCTCGCCGGTACAGGTTACCCACCCTGCACCAAAGCTGTCCTGTGACCAAATTGCCGGCTCTGTGCCAGCTTCTATATCGTTACCGGCATGCGCGATGAAATGTTTTCTCAGTTCTATTTCCGTAAACCTGCATCCAGACAATTTCCGGATTCGCGATTCCTACTTCTGGCTGGCGTTGTCATTTTCACGGTCATTTTTTCCGGCTGTGCTTCGGTCTCCGCAGGAAACTCGGCCGCGGAGCCTGCCGCCGCGAAAATTTCCATCGTCCCCTCGGCAATCGATTTCAAGGAGGTGGTCGTCGGTCAGAAAAATTCCCAAACCGTCAAAATCACCAATTCCACTTTGCAGTCCGTCAATCTTAGGAGTCTGCGCGTTTCAGGATCCGGATTCTCGCTCTCCGCAGTAAAAGCTCCGGTTCTTTTGGCTGCTGGCAGCCACATTGAACTGAGCGTGGTTTTCGCTCCGCCATCCGCCGCTGGCCACACCGGCGCGCTGGTTATCTCCGGTTCCGACCTCAAAGCTCCAGTCAGCGTCGCGCTTTCTGGCGAAGGAGAAAAAGCCGCTCCCGCGCTCGCAATCTCCCCTGCTTCTGTGAACTTCGGGGCTCGGACGATAAAAACCTCCACTTCTCACTCCGTAATCCTGACCAACACTGGCAACCTTTCGCTCTCGATTAGCTCCGTCAGCGTCGCAAATCCTGTCTTCGCGGTTTCTGGCATCAGCAGAGGCGTGACTCTCTCACCCGGGCAAAAGCTCGAGTTTCAAGTCTGGTTTCACCCGACTGCGACTGGCAAAGCCGCCGCCACGATTTCGCTCGATTCTTCTGCCGGTGCTACGCCCGTAAAACTCGCCGTCACTGGCTCTGCTTCTACTTCCTCGACATCCACACCCACCAGCACGGCTTCTCACTCCGTAACTCTCGATTGGAATAATCGCTCCAGTTCGACCGAGGGTTATCACGTTTATCGTAGTGAGACTGCCGGCGGCCCATTCGAGCGCATCGACGCGACTCTTCTTGAATCGACATCCTACAAGGACTCGAGAGTCATAGGCGGAGGTCATTACTTCTACGTCGTCACCGCTGTAGGAGAAGGCGGTGCAGAGAGCGCCTATTCGAACGAGGTCTCGGTCGAAATACCCACCGACTAACCCGCTCTGAGCCTTCCACCACAAGTCGAACGCCAGAACCTAACCATTGTGAAAAAAGCGGCCAAAAGCCGTTGGAAATAACGACTATAACTTGTTGGATACGCATAAGTTATAAGATTTTCCTTGACACCGCCAAGAAAGGGAGCAACCTAGGCATTGAAGTTCGCCGACCTTCATGGTTGGCTTTGCCCTAACCGAGGGGCTGAAGTGTTCGGTAGAGCGGGCTTAATGGCCCGCTCGACCTTTTTATGGCCATACTTTCGTGGCTAACTCCTTTTCCTTGACCTCGCGAGGAAACAAAAGTGTCTGGGCTGGCCGATTACTTTGCATACCAAAACTCGCCGCTGTCGTTGTGCCGAAATTTTTAACATAGTTTTCGTCGCCGCTTCCTAGTGCCTGCCAGTTCGGGCAAATACAATCAGGCTCTGTTGCGAGTTCCACAGCCCAAGGAATCTCAGAGGCTCGTTGGGGATTATACCTTCCCGTAACAAAGTGAATCTTACCTGACCTAATTTCTTGAAGGACGGCTGCTCGGTTTTTTGGCTCTTTGCCGTATTTATTTGTCAGTTTAATATGATGGATGAAATGCTCTGATTGAAACCGAACGCGAAACCCGCGAGTGTCGCGCAAATCCACATTGCAAACGTTCTGTTCATACCACTGTAGCGCGGCCTGAATGCTGGTTAGGTTTAATAGTTTTAGTGGCATTCAGTATCAAGCATGCTAGCACGGCACACGCAGTTAGAATATCTGCATTCGAACGTACTTAACTAGGAAAAACGCAGGTGCCCACATTCTGGGCACTGAATCTGTCCAGTTCGTTCCGGTTCGCGGTGTGCTGACCTAAATCTGGAAAGTGGTCTGACAACAGGATAAAGATACGCCCTTGCTCTTTGCAGTTTTTGCACTCAAGACTGTTTGTTAACTTCCACTTTTCCCCTTTGCTCCGTTGGGTGGGTTTCATAAGGATACCAAAATGTTTTTCAAACTGCCCACTACCCGCAATTCCCCTGATTTGGCGGATTCTCCCGTCCACGCTATAATAGTTGCCTCGCGACCTAGCGACACCGCAGTAGCAGCTGCTAATCGCAGCATGCGGCGCAGACCGGCCGCGACCAGAATGGAGATTCATGAAACCCGGTATTCACCCTGACTATCACCCCGTTACCGTTCACTGTGCCTGTGGAAACAATTTCTCCACGCGCTCGACGATCAAAGGCGCAATGCTGCGCGTCGAAATCTGCTCCAATTGCCACCCTTTCTACACCGGCAAACAAAAGCTACTGGACACTGCGGGCCGCGTAGAACGCTTCACCAAGAAATACGCCGACGCCGCAGCCAAAACCGCCGCAGCCAACGCCGCCAAGAAGTAACCGCAGCAGGACCTTCAGCCATATTCGATGGCTTTAAAAGGACAGCCGCCTGGCTGTCCTTCTTTTTTCTAGCGGCGGGTTATGTCGCCAATAAAACACAAATCCCTGCGCTCTTAACTCTCAACTTTCTTATTCCCTGCCGCCATGTAAAATGATCCCCAACCGTGGCCACCCAATCCCGCATGTTCCAATCTCAAGACCCCAACGAACTCGTGGAGTCCGCTCCCCCACGCGTCACTCTCCGCAACGCCTTCGCACATCCTTTCGACTCCGCCATTGCCGCCGCGCGCACCTGCTACTCCTCCCGCCTCATCACTCCAGAAGAAGTCAACGACAAGCAGCGCCTCAACATAGGCGCCGCCACATTCTTCAGCGGTCATCACACCGTCTACCAGCACGCGCATTTCGAATTCGGTTTGGAAAACATCAGCCGCCAGTTTGTCTGGTCTTTCCTTCACGCTCATCCCTTCTACAATTCCGAACAACAATCCCAGCGCTACGTCCGCATGGATCGCACTCAGGCCTACGTTCCGCAACTCTCGCTTTTCTTCGACGCCGAATCCCGCGCCATCTACGAACGCGCCATCGCCCGCGCCTGGTCCTACTATCGGGAACTTTCTTCTCTGCTTCTTCCGCAGTCCCGCGAAATCCTTCTCGACATCTGGCACGTCGGCCCTATGTCTCATCCCAAGCGCCTGCAGAAGATCGAACGCTCCGCCGAAAAGCGCGCCATCGAAATCGCGCGTTACGTTCTTCCCGTCGCCGCTTTCACCACCATGGTGCACACCATCTCCGGCATCGTCCTGCACCGCCTCTGGCGTATGTGCGCGGCTTCCGACACCCCCAGCGAAGCCCGCGCCGTCATCGGCGACATGGTCGCTCTGGTGAAAAATATCGATCCGCAATTTTTTGATCGTTTCGGAATCGAACCAATGGACGAACTTCCCGAATGGAAGCCCACCGCTGCGGCAGCTACGCACGGCGATCAATTCGCAAAAGAATTCGACGCCCAACTGAACGGCCGCACCGCGGTATTGCTCGACTACTCAGGAAACGCGCCGGCAGTCGTGGCTTCGGCCTATCGCGCCGTTCTAGGCCTCACCACCACCGATTGCCCGGACGCGGAAGCTCTCGACCGTCTTCTCAATCCCGCGCGCACTCTCTATCGCCTGGAAACTCTCAACGTCGGCGTCCACGCGCCCATGATGCGCGCCCTGCAACATGCCAATTACACTTTTGCCAAAAAAATCAGCCACACCGCCGACAGCCAGGACCAGCGCCACCGCATGATCCCCGGCTCCCGCCCGCTGCTCACGCTAGCCGACACCCGCGAACCCGACTACATCACGCCCGCGCTACTCGAGGAAAATCCCCGCGCCAAAGAAGTCTACGAACGTGCCATGCAGGACGCTTGGTACGCCAAAAACCAGCTCCTCGCTCGTGGCGTCCCCCAGGAAATCGCGCTCTATCTTTTGCCCAACGCAAAATCCATCCGCCTCGTCGAGTCCGGCTCGCTTCTCCATCTCCTCCACAAGTGGACCATGCGCACCTGCTTCAATGCCCAGGAAGAAATCTACCAATCCTCTCTCGACGAAATCGCCCAACTCCGCGAAGTCCATCCGCAACTCGCCAAATACATCGGCCCGCCCTGCTACCTCCGCGCCGGCGTCACCACCCCCATCTGCACCGAAGGTTCCCACTTCTGCGGCGTTAAAGTCTGGCTGGATTTTCCCAACGTGCAACGCCGCATCTGATCTCGCCCATCCACACCTGGAACTCTTGCCGCCTACGCATGCAACCGTAGCCCAATCCGTTACGTCTATCTACCAGCACCGGAGCCCACCCATGAACTTGTTTTCGAAGCTCCTGATCACGTGGCTTTTTTCGGCTTTCTCTACTCTCACGTTCGCCCAGACTTTTCCTACCTCTCAGGCGGTCGTGCCTGGTTGTGGAGACAAGAAAATAAAATGGGACGTCGCCACCGACCGCTCCAAACATCCCATCGTCACGCCCGAGCCCGGAAAGGCCTTGGTCTACTTCTTGCAGGACGACACGAATTTTCAAGCCAAGCCAAGACCTACTACTCGCTTCGGCCTCAACGGCTCGTGGGTTGGCGCCACACAAGCGAATGCCTACTTCTATGTGTCGGTGGATCCCGGTGAGCAGCATCTCTGTGCCAGTCGGCAACTCTGGGCACAGGCGGGACATACTGCTGCCGCTGATCACTTCCTGGCTGAAGCCGATAAATCATATTTTTTTGTTGTCCGGAATCTATATATCAACGTCGACCACGGGCCTCCCAGCATGAAATTGGAGCTGATTAACAGTGACCAGGGCCAGCTCCTAATAAGCAATTTCGGCTTCAGCACGTCTCGTGCTAAAAGGTAACCACGCTCCCCGCGGGTCCTTCGCGCTCGTTGGAGGTTTTCATGGTTGTTGTTTTCCGCTGCTTCGTGTCCTTCGCAACTTCCGCCTTGCTACTCTGCCAGCCGCTCTTCGCTTTTCAGACTCCGCTTTCAGATACTGCCGTCCGCGAAGCTTATTTTCTCGGCCAGCGTCACGATCAGTCCGTGTCCGATTTCTTCGCCAAGTACGCTAAAACCCTCCCCGCGCCACAGTACGGCCCTTACATCTCGACCGTTCGCTTCCTCACTCCCTACGCGCAGGTCGTTTCCCTCTCCGGCAACAAATCAGCAGGTTACAGCGCACAACAAGCGGAACGCGATCATCACGCGGACGCCGAAACCGTCACCGTTTCCGTGGACATTTACTTGACAGATTCCTATGGCCCTTTTCTCGCCGCTGCAAGCAACTCTCGTTCCGGATCTCCCGCGGGCCTTACCCCTCGTTCCTCGGATTTCTGGAGGGATTTTGACGTCAGCGTCTCTTCGGACTCCCGCACCCTCGTGCAGCAGGATACCTCCGGCCAGCCAATTTACAACTGCTCCGAATCCGGCTGCTCGCTGGTCGGCGCAACCGTCACACTGACCTTCGCCGCTTCCAAGTTTCCACCTTACTCCGTCACCGTGAATGTCGTTCCTCCAGAAGGCGACGAAGTGAACGTCGACTTTGATCTGACTTCCTTTCGCTAGATCCAGTCTTTGCTTCTTTACCCTGTTTTGCTTTGCCTGTTCTCTTGCCTTCCGGTCCGAACGTAGTGCCCGGCTTAGCCCCGGCCTCTTGAGTCTTTTCCATTCCTTGCACACTTGAGGGCAAAACAAATTGCTGCGACGTTTTTCGATTACCAGCGTGCTCGCGCAAAACCACGTCGCAGTTGCGGCCGTGCGCAAAGATGCATCCGATGCTGTAAATGAACGGCTTGACGGGCTGCACTTTCAGTTGAGCCGCCGGAGGACGGTTCTGGACTTGCTCTCTTCCAAGAAACCCGAGAATGGCACACCCCCGACGGTTGTATTTCTTTGCTATGGGAAGTGTGCATTCTTGCACAGACGCGGCATTGGGGATCGCATTAGCATCATCAGCGCTTTCAAACTCATACCGGCGCATGAGTCCGAAGGGATGCACGGCGGGGGGAGTTTATCGGAGGATTCCAGATCCGCAGCGCACCGACGGCCGTTGCTCGGATTGAAACCATGGCGGGAAGGTTTTCGATCAGCGTCCAGATTCTTCTCGATGCCTTTTTCCTAGATCGCAGATCACAGCCTTTGCTTCTTTTTCCACGCCTATGGGAATCACGGCCATCTGATCTGCGACAACCTTCGGGCCGCGAGAGACCTTGCAAGCAGGGAGCAATAAAAATGAACGGAATTTCCTTTAGATTGCTGCGATCGTTTTTGCCTCTGGGCTTGCTGTCTTTTGCCGTATCTCTTATGGCCACCCCCATCCTGTGGCATCAGGAAGTCCAGCAAGGTCCAGACAACACAAAGAAAAGCAAGCATCAGGCAAGCCCTACTGCGGATCAACAGCAAATGACCCCTGCGGACCGCGCACTCACGCAGAAAATCCGTAAAGCGATCCACCGGGATAAGGGACTCTCGAGGTACGGACGCAACATCAAAATCTTTATGCAAGACGGCAAAGTTACGCTTCGCGGGTTGGTACAGTCCGAACAGGAGAAAGACAACCTGCAGGCCAAAGCCGCGGCAGCGGGTGGAGAAGAAAACGTAATCAACCAACTTGAGGTTGCACCTTCGAAATAACTGACAGAAATCGAAAATAGTTTGAACTCAAGTCTTCTCACGTAAGTCGTTTGAATGGGCGTCACGCACAGTGCAAAATTCTCTGCTAGCCGGGGCACTAATTGGACGGCAGAAAAATAAGGGAATCTTGTCCGAATTTGGACCAACAGCTGGAGGAGCACTCATGGAGACTTCTGCTCCGGCTCAGTCTGCGTCAGACCGTTACCGCCGAGTCGCTAGCCCAATTCACACGATCTTAGTGCTCGTCGCGATCGGCGCTTGGAGCATAGGGCATAAGATTTTTGCAGATCAGTTGAGTGCGACGGCTAATCCTAACCGCATGCGCTTTTATGCAGTCACCCTTCTCTATGAATGGTTCTTGTTCGTTCTGGTACTGGCGGGCGTCCGGCGTAGTGGCGCGTCTGTCCTCCTCGTTCTCGGAGAACATTGGCATTCCGTCCGCCAGGTGCTGCGGGATATTGGAATTGCCGCTGGGTTCTGGATCGTTGCGGCGATGCTCCTGTGGATATTTGGCTGGCTCCTGCGCATCGCCGCTCTGGGTCGAAATGTGTCCATGCTCCCGCATCGAGGTGTCGAACTGACACTATGGATAGCGCTCTCAGTGACCGCCGGTATTTGCGAAGAAACGATCTTTCGCGGTTACTTACAGCGGCAGTTCATGGCCCTGACTAAGAGCGCTGCCGCCGGCATTCTCCTTTCTGCCGCAGCATTTGGCGCGGCTCACGCGTACCAGGGCTTCCGGATGGCGATTCTGATCGGCCTATACGGAGCAATGTTCGGAATTCTGGCCTATTGGCGCGGAAGCGTTCGCCCTGGAATGATCGCTCATGCGTGGAACGATTCATGGAACGGAGTGCTCGCCGGTTTAGTGAGGACTTAGGCTCGGCTTGCCAGTGCAGGCAGCGATATGCTGAGCCGCTGGGGCATGGGGCCAACCGCCAATCTATCCACCGTAGCAACGCGCCACGGTGAAGACTGCAAATTCAAGCATGCATAGTAGTCTGGAGATACCGGAGGCCAATGAGTTGTCAAAAGGGTATGCGCAAATTCATTCCTGTTCTGGGGTTCATAGTTCTTTGCCTGAGTTTTTCAGCCGCTGCTGATGACTGGGGCGCCCCGAATCCGGTCAGCTTTAATTCCAGGGGATTCGGTTATGTCGCTGAGATCTTTCCTCCCCGATCGAGACAGAACTCGACGGAGAAGCCACTTTGTTATTTCTATGAGGTGGGGTATCCCGGGGGAACGGCGTGGAAAATCGAGGCAAAACTAAAGTGGAAAGTTCCACTGGCGAACGATTTAATGCCCTACCAGGCTGTCGTCTCGATGAATGGGCGGCTTGTGACCCTCAATGAATACGGCACCCTTGGTTACAAGAACGCCGTTGCGATCTATTCGCAGGCTGGAGCCCTTGTAAAAACATATCAACTCGATGAGTTAATTCCTGCAAGCGATGGTGGAAAGATCGAAACGTCGATGTCGTCGAGATGGTGGAACAAAGACGCTAAGTATTATTTCCTGGATAATCCTGGACGTCTCTACGTCGTATTGCCATGGGGAAAAGTGGCGGAGTTTCATCTGGAGACAGGCCAGCACAAGTATGGGCCTTCCGCTCAATTCGGCGAGTTGGCCAAGGTTCTGGCAAAAGGGAACAACAGCAATGAAGAAACCGAAATATGGGCGACGAGCCTCCGGTTCTCTTCGATTACAGACCTTATGGAAGCGAGGGAAAAACAAGGCGCGCGTTAGGATAAAGCAGCAAGGGCGCCGAGGTGTTGCGCCTAGGCGGGACTCGCATTCCGTCGATTCCTCTTTGCGCTGAACGTCCCAAACCGGACGCGCATGAAAACACCGGGGGTGGGTGTATCCCTTCGCCACTCAATAGGCACCTCGGACCAAGTTCGGCGCCGCAGCAGCGAATCTTGGCTGCGTGTCTCTTCTTCACGGGGTCTCGTATCCTTTTCTACGACCGCCACCGCAACGTCACCGGCCCATCCATCGGATGCACCATCTCCGCACCCGTCCGCCGCGCCTCAATCAAATTCGCCTTCAACGCGAAATACCACTTCGCCGGACGGTCGGCATCATCAATCAACATCAGCCGCGGATTATGCTTAAGTCCCTCCGCCTGCCTGATCATCGTCTCTTGGTCCTGCTTCAAAAACGTTTTCGCAAACGCGCGGAATATCGTCACCGGCAACGGCACATTCCAAGCCGCCACAAAATCAATCCGGCTCAAGTCCCGCCGCACCGGAGTCACCGTGGTCAAACTGGAAAACCATAATTTACCGCTGCGAATCTCTTCCGTCCGCATATTCGGCAAAATAAAATCAATGGTCGTCGTCACCGGAGCGCCGGTCATCTTCTTCAACAATTGGTAAGGCGCGCTGTTGGTGCTCGGCGAATGCGTGCTCATGCGAAAGCCGAACGGTATCGGTTCAAACTGTTTCGCCTTCTCATGAATACTTTTCTTGCTGCGCCAGAACCATGATTGATGCACAAACGGTCCGTGCGCCGGGTCCATCAATCCAATAATTCCCTGGTCCACATGCGAAGGCAAATCACAAGCCAAATGCGTGCTCTGGAAGCGCTCGCTGAATGTAGCCAGCTTCGGCGTACCAGAAACAGTGCCGGTCGATCGAGGCAACGCTGCACTCATGTACACCCAAACGTAACCGTCATGCTCCTGGCACGGATAATGCCCGGCAAAGATCCGCTCCACCTTCAACTTGTCCTGGCTAGTCAGCGAAGGAATCTCCACGCACTGCCCGCTGCACCCGTCAAACTTCCACCCGTGATAGCTGCACTGCAAGCTCTTCCCGTCAAACCGCCCATAGGAAAGCGGAATCCCCCGGTGCGGACAAGCATCCCGCAAAGCAAACGCCGCGCCACCATCCGTCCGCCCCAAAACCAGCGGCACTTCGAGCAGTATCGCCTTCGCGAGCCCCCGCCCGCGGATCTGCAAACTCCGCGCCGCCGGATACCAAAAATCCCACAAAAATCCCGCGTCCCCAGCGCGTTCCAGCTTTTGTGCGGTCTGCGATTCGTCAACCAGGTTCTCTTCGATGGCCATTCTTAAAAGCCTCAGTGGCGGCTCCCCCCTAGGCGGTGCGCTTTTGCAGTGACGACTTCACGCCGCTCTTCGCCGTCAGAAAAATACTCATCTATGCCGGCGACGAACGGCGCCGCATCCTAGTACACGGCTTCATCTTACAGCAATCGCACAACAGTTGATTTGCAGGAAGCCCGACTTGGCGATATTCTTAAAGAAAGCAGCTATGAGATTTTCAACCTTCCATTAGTATTGCCTCCTTGAGCGGCCGCATGCGCCGCGACCTTGAACTATTCTCACTTAACCACTTCTCACTCGCCCATGCGCGAGCTCCTAACAAAGCAGCGAAAGGATTTAAGCAATGGCCAGTCTCACGCTCTCTGAAAAACTTGATCAGCTCGGCAATCGCTACGAGGAAATGACGCAGCAACTTTCGACCGCCGAAGCTGTCTCCGACTCTGCGCGCTTTCAGAAGCTCGCCAAGCAGCACTCCGAGCTCGCGGAAATCGTCAACAAGCATCGCGAATTCAAGCAAATCGAAAAAGATCTTGCCGGGGCGCATCAGCTGGTCCTCGAAAACGAAGACCCGGAAATGAAGCAGATGGCGCATGACGAAGAAAAGCAATTGCTCGAGCGCAAGGAAATCGTCGAACGCGAACTGAAACTTCTTCTTCTTCCCAAAGATCCCAATGACGACAAAAACGTTATCGTGGAAATTCGCGCCGGCACCGGCGGCGACGAAGCCGCTCTCTTCGCCGGCGAACTTTTCCGCATGTACTCGCGTTACGCGGAAACGCAAAACTGGAAAGTGGAAATTCTGGAAAGCTCGCCATCGTCACTGGGCGGGCTCAAGGAAGTCGTCGTCGCCATTGCCGGCAATAAAGTTTATTCCAAACTGAAATACGAAAGTGGCGTGCATCGCGTACAACGCGTCCCGGCAACGGAAACACAAGGCCGCATTCACACTTCCGCCGCCACCGTTGCGGTTCTTCCCGAAGCCGACGACATCGACATCAAAATCGAAGCCAAGGATTTGCGTATCGATACCTTCTGCTCTTCCGGCCCCGGCGGCCAGTCTGTAAACACCACCTACTCCGCCGTCCGCATCACCCACCTTCCCAGCGGCCTCGTCGTCTCTCAGCAGGACGAAAAATCGCAAATCAAGAATCGCGCCAAGGCCATGCGCGTTCTACGCTCGCGCCTCTACGAAATGGAACTGGAAAAGCAGCAAGCCGCTCTCGGCGCCGAACGCCGTGGCCAAATCAAAACCGGCGACCGCTCGGAAAAAATCCGCACCTACAACTTCCCGCAGAATCGCGTCACCGATCATCGCATAGGCTTAACCCTTCACCAGCTCACCGATGTTATGGAAGGCAAACTAGCCCAACTCGTTGACGGCCTCTCCGGCCACTACGAAGCCGAACGGCTGAAACAAGAATTAGCCGAAGTCTGATATCGGAGAAGTCCACCGGTTCCTATATACATCCCGGGGTCGGCCTAGCTTTAGCTACCGGAAATCAGAGGCGGAAGTATGGCGAGATTTATGAACAGTCCCGCGAAGTCGCGGACGAGGTTCACCCCCGTGCTTATTTCTCACCGCGAATGCGTGCCGGGCGTGGGGATCGATATGCCCGCTGGCCCGGCACTCCCTACGGGCGGTAGAAATCGGGTCTCTCGCGCGAGCTTCGTAATTTGCGCGGCGTCGAATTTCATGTGCGCACCGAGCCTTCGTTAGAAGGCAGAAGGGATTCGGGCACCATGAGTTTCCAGGTGGGAACCCAGTGGTTCCCGGGACGCTTGTCGGCGAGATAGACGACGCCGCGCGGAAGTTTCCGGAGGAATCGGTCGCGAATATTGCCGCGGAAGAAAAGTTTGCCGGCGTGACGGTCGAGCAAGAATCCAAGGCGCGCATAGAGCCAGGGCCGGCGGAGAAGCTTGAGATAAGCGAGAGCCGCTTCGAAATCGAACGCGGGAAACATGGCTAGGGACTTGTCGAGCTCTTCGACGCCCCCGCCGTAGTCGAGGAAGAGCAGGCAGTCGACGAAAGATCGCTCGCGGACGGTGGCGAGAATAGTGTCGGCCGCAAGTTCGGTTTCGAAGAGCCGATGCGATGCGACAGCTAGAGCACGGGGAAAAGCGACGCGGTGGTAAGTGACGTGGTCGAAGACCAGATCTTTGCGTGCGCCAGCGGAGAAATAGTAGACGGTTTGGAAGACTTGGTTGGCGACGCCGTGCAGTTCGAGAGCGGAGTGGAGGGCGACGACGGCGTCGTCGCGGAGGGCGCGCGGGACGCGGTAGCGGTTGGGCGGGGCGGCGGCCAGGGCGCCGGCATATAGACGCCGTTCGCAAGGTACCGCACGCGTCCTTGGGCTTTCAGGCGATGAAGCAGGTTGGGGAGGGAGCGGCTATGCATGTCTTTCCCGTAGCGCTCGCGGGCTTCCCGGACCGTGAACAGAGGAGTGTATTGGGCGTATTGTGTGAACGGAACTTTAGGCTTCATGAAATTCTCATCTGAGCATTAAATAACACACTGTTAGTGTGTAAATCTAGATGTCTGTGAGAATTAAATAGGAATCGATTCTCAATAAAGAAGAATAATACACACGAATAGTGAGTAAAACTATATTTATATAAGAACGAACTGACCCCGCGTGGTTCGCACTACCATGTCCAGCAGCGAAGGCTGAATTTTCACAAGATCTCAAGCCTTCACAAAGGCTGCTGGCTGATGCTGTCCGGAGAAGACGTTGGTCCTGCATTCGCCGTAATTGATTCCGTAAAGCGCAAGCTCAACCTGGAGGATCGTCTTTCTGTGGATGAAGTGGAATCGGCAGCGGTGGCGAGCCACCGTGAGAAACGCGCACTAGGAGTTTGTCCCACAGGAAGGTGTGCGCAAGCGTTGTAGATTTGATTCGGCATAGTAGGTGGTGAGGGACGGTGGGCGGGCGGTTTTGTTTTCCTGC
>Ga0193709_1000222_pt1 | contig 22960 bp, 21 predicted proteins | sample H3c2metaG_FD_160571 | JGI IMG/M metagenome (GOLD analysis project Ga0193709, IMG submission 160571) | Soil microbial communities from a riparian zone of the East river system, Colorado, United States - H3c2 | ecosystem: Environmental > Terrestrial > Soil > Riparian zone | place: USA: East River...
GCGAGACCGCGACGCTGACCTTTGCGCTTACGGGCGCGCCGCCGACCGGCCTCACCTTCAACTCGGACGGCAGCTACAGCTTCGACGCGTCGAGCTACGATTACCTCGCGGCCGGCCAACCGCTGGTGTTGACCATTCCGTTCACCGCGAGCGACGCCACCTCGACGTCGGCCCCGGCCAATCTGGTGATCACCGTCACCGGCACCAACGATGTCCCGGTTGCCAACGCGGCGGTAAATTCGCTGCTCGAAGACACCAGTATCTCGGGAAACGTCAGCGCGAACGACGCCGACTTCGGCGAGACCGCAACGCTGACTTACGCCTTGGTCGATCCAGCGCCCACCGGCCTGACCTTCAACTCGGGCGGCAGCTACAGCTTCGACGCATCGAGCTATGATTATCTCACCGCAGGCGAGCCGCTGGTCCTCACGATTCCGTTCACTGCAAGCGACGCGAGTTCAACATCAGCGTCCGCCAATTTGGTGATCACTGTCACCGGCACCAATGACGTCCCGGTCGCCAACGCTGCGGTTAATTCTGTCCTTGAGGATGCCTCGATCAGCGGCAACGTCACCGCTTCGGATGCCGACGCCGGCGAGACCACGACGCTTACCTACACCCTGACCGGAGCGCCGCCGACCGGCCTCACCTTCAACTCGGACGGCAGCTACTCATTCGACGCGTCGAGCTACGATTACCTCACGGCCGGCCAGCCGCTAGTCCTGACCATTCCATTCACCGCCAGCGACGCCACTTCGACATCCGCTCCGGCGAACCTCGTGATCACGATCACCGGGACCAATGACGTCCCAGTCGCCAACGCGGCGGTCAATTCTGTTCTCGAGGACACGAGCGTTTCCGGCAACGTGACCGCCTCGGACGCCGACACTGGCGAGACCGCAACCCTGACCTACGCGCTCACCGGCGCCGCGCCCTCCGGGCTGACATTCAACGCCGACGGAAGCTACAGTTTCGACGCGTCGAGCTATGATTATCTCACCGCGGGTGAACCGCTCGTGCTGACCATCCCGTTCACTGCAAGCGACGCGAGCTCAACATCGGCGTCCGCCAATTTGGTGATCACCGTCACCGGCACCAACGACGTTCCCGTGGCCAACGCGGCGGTCAACTCTGTGCTTGAAGACGCGATGATCAGCGGCAACGTCAGCGCGACCGACGCCGACGCCGGCGAGACCGGCACGTTGGTCTACGCGCTCACTGGGGCCGCCCCCGCTGGCCTGACGTTCAACCCCGATGGCAGCTACAGCTTCGACGCCGCCAGCTATGATTACCTGACTGCCGGCGAACCGCTCGTTCTAACGATCCCGTTCGCGGCCAGCGATGCCACATCGACTTCCGCCCCGGCTAACCTGGTGATCACCGTAACGGGCACCAATGACGTCCCAGTCGCGAATGCAGCCGTCAACTCCGTGCTCGAAGACGCTTCGATCAGTGGCAATGTGTCGGCGACTGACGCCGACGCGGGCGAGACCACGACGCTGACCTACACCCTGACCGGAGCGCCGCCCACCGGCCTCACCTTCAACTCGGACGGCAGCTACAGCTTCGACGCGTCGAGCTACGACTATCTCACGGCGGGCGAACCCCTCGTCCTGACGATCCCGTTCACTGCAACCGATGCGCAGGCCGTCACCTCCGCGCCGGCCAACTTGGTCATCACCATCACCGGCACGAATGACGTTCCGGTCGCCAACGCCGCGGTCAACGCCGTCAACGAAGACGCGATGATCAGCGGCAACGTAACTGCGAGTGACGCCGACGCTGGCGAGACCGCCATCTTGACCTACGCGCTCACCGGCGCGCCGCCCACCGGCCTGACCTTCAACGCCGACGGAAGCTACAGCTTCGACGCGTCGAGCTACGATTACCTGGTCGCCGGTGAGCCGCTAGTCCTGACCATTCCATTCACGGCGAGCGACGCCACGTCCACCTCGGCGCCGGCCAATCTGGTCATCACCGTCACTGGCACCAACGACGTTCCCGTGGCCAACGCCGCGGTCAACGCCGTCAATGAAGACGCGAGCATCTCCGGCAATGTTAGCGCAACCGACGCTGACGCCGGCGAGACCGCGACGCTGGCCTACACGCTGGTCAACCCGGCCCCGACAGGCCTGACCTTCAATGCCAATGGCAGCTACACCTTCGACGCATCCAGCTACGACTACCTCGCGGCAGGTGAGCCGCTCGTCCTGACCATCCCGTTCACGGCAACCGATGCGCAAGCCGCCACTTCGGCGCCGGCCAACCTGGTCATCACCATCACTGGCACCAATGATGCGCCCGATATCCATCTCGTCACCACCGATGCGGCGGCGAGGACATTGATTGAGACCAATGCCGGTCTTTCGACTTCGGGCACGCTGACGGTCAACGATCCCGACATCTCGGACGTAGTCGGCTCTTCCGTCACCGCGGTGGTGGCGTCGGGCACCACGGCCGGCCTCGGCCTGACCAACGGCCAGTTGCTCGCGATGTTTGGCGTGACGCCCACGTCCGGGCTTCCAGCCAACGCCGCCGACACGCACAACCTCACCTGGAATTTCAATTCAGGCTCGGAGGCGTTCAACTATCTCACCACGAACCAATCCCTGACGCTGACCTATACGATCACCAGCTCCGACGGGAACGGCGGCAGCGACACGCAGAACGTCACCGTCACGGTGAACGGCACCAACGACGCGCCGGTGCTGACCGGGCCGACGGCCGTGCTCGCCGCCGGCACCGAAGACACTTCGTACACGATTTACGAATCGGACCTGCTGGCCGGCTACACCGATGTCGACGGCGGCGATCTGCGGGTGTCGAGCCTGACCGCGGTCAATGGAATTCTCACGGATAATTTGGACGGAACCTGGACGTTCGCGCCCGTCCACAACTTCAACGGCACGGTCTCGCTCACCTATTCGGTCGTCGATGGCCATGGCGGGAGCGTTTCGGCCAGCAACAGCTTCACGCTAGCGCCGGTCAACGATCCGGCCACCTTCGCCGGCGCGGACATGGGTGCGGTGACCGAAGACGCTGCGGTAACTGTTGCCAGCGGCCAGTTCTTTGCGGTCGATCCTGACGCCGGCCAATCGAGCTTCCAGCCGCAGTCGGGCGTCGTCGGCACCTACGGGACCTTCGGGATCACCGCGGCGGGCGCCTGGACCTACACGCTCAACAATGCCGATCCCGACACGAATGGGCTCGCCGCGGGCCAGGTGGTGACGGAGGCCTTCACCGTCGCCAGCTTCGACGGAACGACCACGGCCATCACGCTGACCATCACTGGCACCAACGATGCGCCTGATATCCATCTCGTCACCACCGACACGGCAGCGGCGACGCTGACCGAAACCAATGCGGGCCTTCTCGTGGCAGGCTCACTGACGGTCAACGATCCCGACACGACGGATGTAGTCAGCTCCTCGGTCACCGCGGTCGTGGCCTCGGGCACCACCGCCGGCCTCGGCCTGACAAATGGGCAGCTGCTGGCGATGCTCGGCGTCTCACCGAGCTCGGGACTGCCCGCCAATGCCGCCGATCTCCACAACCTCACCTGGAACTTCGATTCGGGGTCGCAGGCGTTCGATTACCTCAATTCCGGCCAGTCGCTGACGCTGACCTACACCGTGACCAGCTCGGACGGGAACGGCGGCAGCGATACACAGAATGTGTCCGTCACAATCAACGGTACCGCCGACAGCGTGGCACCGACCGCGAACAACGATGCATGGGTGTTGTCCGACCTGACATCCCTTCCCGCAGGCACGATCACCGCTGCGTGGTTCCTCAACAACGATACGGATGCCGACAGTCCATTGCTGTTCGTGACCAATGTCAGCGGATTGCCTGTCGGATTGACCGCGAATTACGATGGCGCGGGCCATTTGATTGATATCACCGGCACAACCCCTGCAGCAGGTAGCTTCGTACTAAGCTACACGATGACCGACGGGACGACACCAAAGACGGCGAGTGTCAGCGTGTCCGTACTCGATACGACTTCGGGCACCGACAATTTCACTCTTGATGGAAATGATTTCTCTTACATCGACCTGCTTTCAGGCGGGGACACTATGACGGGGGATGCGAGCCTGACCGGCAATGCCGGCAAGGACATTTTCGTCGGCAATAACGGCAATGACACGCTGTCCGGAGGCGCTGGAGACGATCAGCTGTTCGGCGAAAGTAACGACGACGTGCTCAACGGCGGCGCGGGCAACGACCTACTGGACGGCGGCAACAATAACGACACTCTGAACGGCGGTCTCGGAAACGATATTCTGACCGGCGGTACTGCAAACGATGTTTTCGTTTTCAACACCACGTTGGGTGCCACAAACATCGACACGATCACCGATTTCGATGGGAATGGTGACAGAATCCATCTCGACGATGCGATCTTCGTAGGGATCACTAACGTCGCCGGATCACTGAATACGGCGAACTTCGTTGCCAACGCCACTGGAGTTGCAGGGGACGCCAACGATTTCATCCTCTACAATACCACGACGGGTGACATCTATTACGATGCAGACGGCAGCGGCGCTGGCGCGAAGATCTTGTTCGCCCACGTTACGCTGCCATTACAAGGCGGGTCGATCACAAACGCCGACTTCCTGGTGATCTAAGCAAACCCAAGCATCGCGCGCACCCCAATTGCGCGCGGCCCTACCGCCGCCGGCTCTTCCAATACTCGATCGCCGCGTCGGCCTCTAACGGCTTGGCGAAATAATAGCCCTGGCCGCTCGAGCAGCCCAGGGTCGCCAGCGTCGTCGCCAGTTCGACCGTTTCGATCCCCTCGGCGGTGGTCGACATGCCGAGCGCCTCGGCGAGGCTCAGCACCGCGCGGACGATCGCCACGCTGTCGGGGTCGACCATCATTCCGGTGACGAAGCTGCGGTCGATCTTCAAGACGTCGATCGGCAGCCGCTGGAGATAGGCCAGGCTCGAGTAGCCGGTGCCGAAATCGTCCATCGCGACGGTCGCATCCAGCGCCTTCAGCGCTTCGAACACGCGCATCGCCCGGGTCGGGTCCTGGACGATCGAGCTTTCGGTCAATTCCAGCGTTAGGCGATTGCCGTTCAATCCGTGCGATTTCAACGCGCTCTGGACCACGCTGGCGATGTCGTCGCGCGCGACCTGGATCGCGGACAGATTGACGCCGACATAGATCGGCAGCGGCTCGCCCCAGCTCTTGTCCCACCCCGCCAGAGTCTGCGCGGCCTTGTCCATCGCCCAGCGGCCGAGCGTCAGGATCAAGCCCGATTCCTCCGCCACCGGGATAAATTCGACCGGGCTGATCTCGCCGCGATCCTCATGGGTCCAGCGGGCGAGCGCCTCGAACCCGGCGCATTCGCCCGATTTCAAGTCGATCAGCGGCTGGTAAAACAGCTTCAATTGGTCCTTGTCGAGCGCTCGGCGAAGCTCGGTCTCGACCGAAAAACGCCGCCGTGCCGCGCTCGCTTCCTTGGGCTCGTAAACCTGCGGCTTGCCGGCCAATTTGGCTTGCTTGACCGCGAACTGGGCGTTGCGAAACAATTCCTCGCCGTCCTGGCCTGGCTGCATCAGCGCGACCCCGACCGCGCATTCGACGCTGATCTCAAGCTCGCTCAGCTTGAACGGTGTTTCCATCGCTTCCTGGATGCGGGCCGCGGTCTTCAGAGCGTCCTTGATCCCGCGGCGGAGCGATACCAGCACGCCGAATTCATTGCCGCCGGTCCGCGCCAGCACGTCCCCGGCCCTAAGCGCCGAGATCAGGCGGCGGGCGAAGGTGATCAGCAACTCGTCACCGGCAAGGCTGCCCATGCTCTCGTTAATCCGCGAAAAGCGCAGCATGTCGACGACTAGGACTGCGTATTCTACGTCGCGCTCGGCCTTGCCACCGACTTCCTCGATCGTCTCGCTGAATCCCAAGCGGTTGGGCAGCCCGGTCAGGCTGTCGCGCAGCATCTCGGCGCGCAGCGAGCGCTCGGCCTGGACCTCGACCGTGCGGTCGACCAGGCTGAGCAGGCAGCGCGGAAGGTCCTCGGGGCCACGCGGCAGGGGTGCCAGCTTGATCCGGAAATGATGCGCGGCGACCCCTTCGCCGTCGCGAAAGTCGAGCTCGTCGGAGTTCGGAGCCATCGCAAAATATTGGTCGAGCAGGCTCGCGATCGGGCCGTCCCTGAGGCAGTCGGCGTCGGAATAATCCAAGGCGCTGCAGGTCGATTGGTCGACCGTGGCGGTGAACCGCTCGTTGTGCGCCATCACCTTCAACTTGCCGCCTCGTGCCCGTGTGATGACCGCCGCCGCGATCGGCAGCGCTTCGAGCAATGCTGAATTGTCGGACCCTGCCAGCGAAGCAATCGTCCCGGCCGTATGCGCGGTGCGCACGCGTTTGGGCGCCGAATGACGGTGTGCTGCAGCCTGCATCGGTCTGATATGCCGGATAGCGGTTAATTCTCCGTTGCTACCGATTTCTTAACATCGGTTGTGTTGAAGCGGTTCGACCTTGGAAAACCGAGCGGCGGCATGCGTCCCGCGGCGCCCCGAGCGGCCCGCCACGGCCCAAGGTCGCTCTCGGTCCTCGTCCGCCCGCTATCGCCACCCATCGACCAGCTCAGCCCCTCGGTCAGCCGGAACGCCACCGCGTCGGCCAATCCGCCGTCGCGATAACGCTGCAACTGCACGCCCTGCCCGCGCCCCAACTCGGGCAATTCGCCCAGCGGAAACACCAGCAACTTGCGATTCTCGCCGATCACCGCGACTGCGTCGGCGCCTTCGTCGATCGCGCGGAACACCGCGACCTTGGCGCCGGGGCGCAGATTGACCAATTGCTTGCCCTTGCGCGTCTCGGCCAGCGTCGCTTCGCCGCTCGTCACGAACCCGCGCCCGTCGTTCGCCGCGACGAGATATTTGCCCGCGGGCCTGACCACCATCAGCGCAGCGATTCCGACTTCTCCATCCAGGTCGATCAGCAGGCGCACCGGCTCGCCGAACCCGCGCCCGCCGGGCAATTTATCGCCGGCCAGTGTATAGGCCCGGCCATTGTCGCCGATCAGCACCAGCCGGTCGGTGGTCGAACCTCGCACCAGATAGCCCGGCCCATCGCCCTCGCGATATTTGATCGCCTCGACTTCCTCAGGCGCGACATGCCCCTTCACCGCCCTTATCCAGCCGCGCTGCGACAGAATCACCGTGATCGGCTCCTTCTCGATCATCGCCGACCAGTCGATCTCGCGGGTGCCCGTGACCTCTTCAACGCGAGTTCGCCTAGAATCGCCGAACTTCGCCTTGACCTCCATCAGATCCTTTTTGAGTTTGCGCCGCTGTCGTGCTTTGTCATCGACCAGTTTCGCCAGTTCCTCGCGTTCCTTGGCGAGCTTGGCGCGCTCCTTGGCGATCTCCATTTCCTCGAGCTTGCGCAAGCTCCGCAGTCGCATGTTGAGGATCGCCTCGGCCTGGCGGTCGCTCAGCGAAAACTCGGCGATCATCACCTGCTTCGGCTCGTCCTCTGTGCGGATGATTTGGATCACCCGGTCAAGGTTGAGGAACGCGACCAGAAACCCGTCGAGCAATTCCAGCCGGTCGTCGATCTTGCCGATCCGCGTATGCGAGCGGCGCAGCATCACCTCGATCTGGTGGGCCAGCCACGCGGTCAGCGCCTGCTTGAGGCTCATCACGCCCGGCGTCCGGGTCTTGTCGAGCACGTTCAAATTGAGCGGGAAGCGCACCTCGAGGTCGGTCAGCCGATACAGGCTGTCGAGCAGCAATTGCGGGTCGACGGTCCGGCTGCGCGGCTCCAAAATCACCCGCAACACCTCGTCGCTCTCGTCGCGGACGTCGGCCAGGATCGGCAGTTTCTTGTCCGCGATCAGCCCGGCGATCGCCTCGATCAGCCGGCCCTTGGGCACCCCGTAAGGGATCTCGCTGACCAGCAGATGCCAGCCCCCGCCCTTCTCCCGCTCGACCGAGATCGACGCCCGCAGCCGGAAGCTCCCCCGCCCCGTCGCATAGGCCTGCGCGATCGAATCGCGCCCGTCGACCAATACGCCGCCCGTCGGGAAATCGGGCCCGGCGACAAAGTCCATCAGCGCCAGATCGCTCGCCCCCGGGCTGTCGATCAGATGCGCCGCGGCGTCGATCAACTCAGTCACGTTATGCGGCGGGATCGACGTCGCCATGCCCACCGCGATGCCACTCGATCCGTTGGCGAGCAGATTGGGAAACAGCCCCGGAAAGACCTCGGGCTCTTCTTCCTCTCCGTTATAGGTCGCCTTGAAATCGACCGTGCCCTCGTCGAGCCCGGCCATCAGCGCCTGCGCGAATCCGGTCAGCCGGGCCTCGGTGTAGCGATAGGCCGCGGCATTATCGCCATCGATGTTGCCGAAATTGCCCTGTCCATCGACCAGCGGATATCTCAGCGCGAAATCCTGCGCGAGGCGGACCATCGCATCGTACACCGACTGGTCGCCGTGCGGATGATATTTGCCGATGACGTCGCCAACCACGCGGGCGCATTTCTTGTAGGCGCTGGCCGGGTCGAGCTTGAGCAGCCGCATCGCCCACAGCAATCGCCTGTGCACCGGCTTGAGGCCGTCGCGCACGTCGGGCAGCGACCGCGCGGTGATCGTCGACAGCGCGTAGACCAGGTAACGCTCGCTCAGCGCGGCATCGAACGGGACTTCAATTTCGGATTCGGGGGTCTGTTGCATGGGTCCGCACTAGCAAGCACCGCAACCGCTCGCCACGGCTCTGCTCAAAAAAAGGGGCGGCCCCGGGAGAGGCCGCGCCACCGTCCAAGAAGGGTGCGCGGCGCGCGCGATTCTTTCGGCAAGCAATACTGGCGCACGCCGCGCAGGCGACCCAACGCCAATGCCGGAACCGCGTTCCGCTTCCTAACCTGGTTTAGGACGTTCTCCGCCAGTTGGTGGTATCGCGTTGATGAAAGGTGCGTAGATGCCTGGTTACCGGCTCTATTTCATGGATATCCGCGGCCACATCGCCCACGCCCCCGAATTCGTCGCCAACGACGACATCACGGCGATCGAAAACGCGAACGAATCCAGCCAGCTAGCCCCTATGGAATTATGGTGCCGCCACCGCCGCGTCCAGCAGTGGGATTCTGTTCCGCCGGCCAAGTCCTCGCCAGCCTGACCGCAGGTTTCGCCGGCCGTTTCCGCTGCATCGCCGGAACCTAATCAACTGCTCGCGACTTATTGTCCGCTGGAGGCGCGGGAAAACCACCGCGCCTCATCGCGTAACAGAGGAAGTTTCTATGAAGATCACGACGACACTTGCGATCGCCTTGGGCGTTGGCGCCCTGGCGGCCTGCAACAATACGCCGCAGGAAAAAGCGGCCGATAACATCGAGGCCAACGCGGAGAATGCCGCCGACAACCTTGAGAATGTCGCCGATAACACCGCCGACACGATCGAGAACCAGGCCGACAAGGTGCGCGCCGAAGGCGAGCAGAACGCCGACGCCACCCGCAACGGCGCCGACGCCGACGGCAACAGCGCCAACTAAGGCGAAGCTGTTCGAACCGCCGAGCACGCAACTTGCGGTTCGGATAAGGGCGCCCGCGCGCAACTCGCGGGCGCCCTTTTTCGTGCCTTCGGCAACGCGGTCAGCGGCGCGATCAAATCCGCGCGGGATTTCGGCGACAATGGCTGGTTTGGCGCCGTCTGAATCTACGGCGAGCCGATCCGGCTATTTGACGACGAAGGTCACCGCGAGCCTTACCCGCCACTCGGTCACCTTGCCATCGCGGACGACAAGCTCGGTGTCTTTCACCCAGGCCCCCTCGATGCCTTTCACGGTCTCGGACGCCTTGGCGATTCCCTCGCGGATCGCGGCCTCGATGCCGCCGGTCGAGCTTGAAACGATTTCAACGGTTTTGGCGACGGACATGGCCGATCTCCCTGCAAAATTTGCGCAAAATCCGATCAGCGGCCGAGGAATTTCCCCGCCGCGCCGATCAGCTGGCCCAGGATGTCACCCGACGGAGCCGGAGCCGGCTGAGGCTGCCCCGCCGAGCCGCTCTCACTCGCCTGCCCGCCGAACATCCCGCCCAGGCTTCCGCCAAGTGCCCCGCCAAGCGCGCCGCCCAAACTTCCGCTCAGGCTTCCGCCCTTGCCCTCGCCGGCCTGTTTCATCACATAGCCGGCGACGGTCATCGCCAGGATCGGCAGCATCTTCTTGAGCAGCGACGGCTCGACCCCGGTCTGCGCGGCGGCCTGCGCCGCGACCGCCCGGCTTTGGTCCTTCGATCCGAAGATCTGGCCGAGGATCTGGTTGCCCTTGTCGACCTCGGTCGGCTGGCTCGAGGTCACATTGTCGAGCAGCCCGCCGCCGCCCAATGCGCCGATCGTGCCGAGCAAGCCGCCGAGCCCGCCCAGACCTTGCATCGGGTTGCCGGCGCTGGCTTCCGCGGCCACCGCTTCCGGCTCTGCCGGCGCCGCGGCCGGCGCCTGGAAGCCCGACAATATCTGCGGCAGCAGCGCCGCCGCTCCGGCCTTGGCGGTCGACGGATCGACCCCCAGCTCGCGCGAAATGGCGTCGATCGCATTGGTCTGCTCAAGCAGTTGTTCGGCGTTCATAGATGATCTCCCGCTCCGCGGAGGGTTCCGCGATCGGGGAAACGCGCGGGACTCAACATAAGTTCAGACGCGGCCCGAAACTCAATAAATCCGCGGGAGTCGGACCGGCCGGGACGAGAACAGGATCGAGGTGCCAGGGGGGCCGGCCCCGATCCTGTTCTCTCCCCCGGTCGAGCCGGCCATGCCAATCACGTCTCGTTCGCCGCGGCTTCGCCCAGGAAGAATCCGCGGGAGGCGTGATGGACGCCATGTGCCGGCCCGGATGGACGCCGCTCCCGTCCAAGCGCGAGTCGTTACGGTTGCCCTACAATCGCCGAACCGGACTTGTCGTTAATTCAGGTTAAGCGAGAAACTCAGGACATGCCGGGGGCATGTCTCGCCGGGCGATGCCCGCTATCCGCCTATTTCAGCGCCGCATCCAAAAACGCCAGCGTCTTGGGCCATCCGTCCTTCCGCGCGGCGTTGTTCGCCGCCGCCGTCCCGCCCAGCATGGCAAGATTATCGAACTTCGGGTCCTTGGGGTCGCGCGGCATGCCGAACACCCCATGCCCCGCCTTGGGATAGGCCAGCAACGTCACCGCCGGGCGCCCGGCCTTGTCCGCCCTCGCCTTCAGCGCCCGCGCCATCGGGCATGACGGCCACAAATTGTCCACGTCCCCGCACACCAGCAGCAAGGGCGCCGCCGCTCGCTCGACCGGGATCACCGCGTCCAGATGGCGCGGCAACGCCGCCAGCCCGTACATCGATATCAGCCCCTCGCGCCGCATCCGGCTCCAATTGAACTTGCCGAGCGGAAGGTACGCCAGCGGCTTGCCCTTGACCGACCACGACGATCCGACCGTGCCGAAATTCCAGTCGACCCCCGACCACACCACGTTAGACGGCATCGCCGCCACCACGGCTTTCAGCTCAGGGTGCCGCGTCGCGATCAGCAGCGCCGCCTCGGCCCCCTTCGACGCGCCGATCACCGCCATGCGGCTCTTGTCGACGCCTGGCTGCTTCGCCAGCCACGCCAGCGCCGTGTCGAAATTCTCGAGCGGGAGATTCTCCAAATTCTTCGGCTGGCCGGGCCCCCGGAAGTAGGACATTTGCAGCGTCGCATAGCCCCGCGCCGCCAGCGTCTCGGAGAAGACGCCTCCGCGATCGCTGAGCCCGCCCTCCGACCCGCCGAGGAACAGGATCGCCGGCCGCGGCCCCGCCCCCTTGCCCGGATAATAATTCGCCAGCAGCCCGTCGCCGGTCACCCGCCGCCCGGCGGACCCGGCGTCGGCCATCTCGAGCTTCGGCTGCCACGGCTTGGCGATCAGCAGATAAGCGATGGGGATGAGCAGCAGGCCGAGCACGATGAGGCCGCCAATCTTGAGCCCGCGCTTCCAACTCATCACTCGTCTCCCCTTTGGACATTGCGTGCTTAGGTGGCGTTGGAGCGCAAATCCATTGTTACTTCGGGAACCAAATCCGCTTTGTTTCGCTTGGCGCTCGAAATCGCCAAACTGCCATGATCGGGACCTCGTTCATGGCCATAAGCGATGGGGAGAAAGTGGGACTGCTACCGGCGAAAGGAGGATGCCATGACGGAGCAAAATTCTCGCGAATATCATCTCGGGCGCGGCGTAAAGGAGCGTGAGCTGGCCAAGGATAGCGCCACCCCGGACATCGCCCGCATCCACAGTGAAATGGCCGATCGCTACGATTGGCTGGCGGACAATCTGCCGCAGGAGGAACCCGACCTCCGGGTCGAACTCAGGCCGCCGCTGGACGAGGCGCAACAGCTTCCCGATTGAGGCTCAAACGCACCGGCAAGGCCGTGAACGCCGCAAAGATTGGATTCGCGGCGAACTCGGCCTAGTCTCCCTCCTGCTCGGGTAGGAGGACCCATGACTCGCATATACCATGCGACCGCCGCCCTTTTCGCCGATTCCAACGCTCAAGGCACAATCGTCAGGATGGCCTTCGCCACCCGCGAAGGCGACCTCGAAGTGCTCATTCCGACGGCCAAGCTGAGCAAGCTTTTGCCAACCCTGTCGAAGATATTGGCGAAGATCGGCGGCTAGAGGATGCTAGTCGCGCTCGCTGTGGCCGATTTGCTCAAGCCAGTCGGCCATGACTTCGGCGACGATATCTTGCGGCCCAAGGTTGACGCTCCACACATTGCGACCCTCGGGCGAGACGATCCAGACGTTCCCTTCGTCGTCTGGTCCGTCGATCTCAAATAGAGAGTCTTGGAGCGGGTCGTCTGGCATCGAGCCTTAGAACGGCGGGCGGGCTTGGGCAGTTCCTCGGAATCTTTCGGCTTGGGCCGGCTATTTCGGCGGCAGCTCCATCTTTACGGCCCGCGCGTCATAATCATCGGCCATATGGATAAGCCGGAGCCTGACCCCCTCCTCCCCAACCGAGCGCGCCAGCGTCCGGCAATGCAAAGCTTTGACTTTGAGATTTTCGGCTTCCGCCATATGAACTAGACGATTCAGGAGGGGCGTTGTTCCTGTTTGGCCTTCCGCCTGCCGAGCGGCTTGTGCGGCACCGCCAAGGGCCCAGACGCTCCCCGCCTATTCGAGAAGAGTTGCCGACCGCACATTGTAGGAGCTGTCCTGCCCGCGTGGGGCGATGCTTACATTAACCCCCCTCGCTGACGCTCTTGCTCTCGGCCACCACTTTCAGCAGCCATTCGCGGAACCATTTGACCTTGGGCACCGACTTCCGCTCCGGCGCGATCGCCAGCCAGTATCGAAAACCCGCGGTCGCGGTCAGGTCGAACGGCTGGCACAACCGCCCGTCCTTGATGTCGTTCTTCCAGAAGGCCGGGGTCAGCAGCACGAAGCCTTGCCCGCCCATCGCCGCATGGCCTTCGTCGGCCTGGCTGTCGAGCCGCAGCCCGGGCTTGCGCGGCCGGTGCTCGGCCTCGACCCCGGCGGCGGTGAACCAGCGGTCCCACCAATAATCCTCGGGGCTGATCAGCGGCAAATGTGGCAAGTCCGCCGGCTCCGGCGCGCGGCCAAGCTCGGCCTTCATCCGTGCCCAGAAGCTTGGCGCGCACATCGGCGTGAAATCGACCGGCATCAATTCGATGCAGTCCAGCCCCTCGGTCGGCTGGGCTCCGGCGCGGATCGCGACGTCGGCCTCGCCGGCCCTGAGGTCGGCCAGAGTGTTGCCGGTCGCCAGCCGCACCGCGAGGCCCGGATGCTCGACCTGGAACGCGCCCAGCCGCCACGCCAGCCAGGTATTGGCGAACGTGAATGTCGTCGCCACCGTCAGCAGCGCCGCATCATCCTCCTGGACCGACGCGAACGCCCGCTCGATCGCGTCGAACCCCTCCTTCAATGGCGGCATCAGCCGGTTGCCCAGCGCGGTCAGCTTGGCCCGCCCCTTCTCTCGCACGAACAAAGGCGCGCCGAGCCGGTCCTCGAGCGCTTTGACCTGATACGACACCGCCGCCTGGGTCATCCCCAGCTCCGCCGCGGCGGACGTGAAATTCTCGTGCCGGCCGGCGGCTTCGAACACCCGCACCGCGGCCAGCGGAGGCAGCCGCCGCTGCCCCGCGGACTCAGGCTTGCTGACGGCTTCCGGCGTGGCGAAGTGGGTCGGCCTATTCGGGTGTTCAACCATGGCGTCCTCTCCCGTCATCCTAAACTTGATTCAGGATCCATCTTTCCTGCCCTTCCGGGTCCCCGTCAAAGTACCACTTTGATGGGATAGTTTATAAGCCAGCCTTATCGACCCTGTCCATCCTTTGATTGGCGAAACGACCGCCCCCCGACTAGATAAAACCAACGCCGGCGGTCCGCCCCTAGAGCCGCCGGCGACCATAAGGAAGGACAGACCATGCTGTATCGCTTGAACCGGCAGCTGTTCGTTGAGAATGGCCCCACCGCTTATGCGGAAACGGCCCGCGAAGCCCGGGCAACCAGCGATGCCTATCGCTTGCTGCGCCAGGCCAAGCTCTCCGCCGCCGCGTGCATCGCCGCCAGCCGCAAAGCCGCCGCCTGACCAGTACTCTAGGAACCCGAAAGACGATCGAAATGCACGACGCAAACTCAAACCGCGAAAGCCTGGACCGCAAGGCCAACCGCTCGGCGAACGATTTCGCCCGCCTGTGGCGGACCGCGGACCGCGATTTCCGGCTGGCGCTGGTCGAAAACCAGCTCCGCGCCGCCTGAACCCGAGCTCAACCCAAGGAGAAAGACCATGGTCGACGAACTTTATGACCGGAACTACCAGGCGAGCCGCGCGGCCCTCAACCAGGGCTTCGGCGATGCCGTGAAGGCCATCAGCCGCTTCTTCGCCACCACCGGCCGCGCGATTCACAAGTTCGAATTCGACGCCCCCTGGAACCAGCCGGTCGCTCCCCGCAAGCGGGCGCGGCGGGCCCGGACGGCGCACTGATGGCCGTATGCCGGATTGCGACGGGTGGGCGGCTCCCCCTCAGCCCCCCGCCCACCCGTTCGCAGACGGCGCTCCTTGCGGAGCTCAAATGATGATTGCCAGGCGTTGGCATGGCCGGGTTCCGCGCGACAGGGCGGCGGAATATCTCGATCTCATGCAGACTGTCGGCTTGCCCGACTATCGCTCCACCCCCGGCAACCGCGGCGCGTGGTGCCTGCATCGCCAGGACCGCGAGATCGTCCACGTCGAAATGTTCACTTTGTGGGACGACGAGGCGGCGATCCGGCGCTTTGCCGGCGACGAGCTGACCCGCGCCAAATATTATGACTTCGATCCCGGCTTCCTGCTGGAGCTGGAGCCCGAGGTCACGCATTTCGACGTCATCGAGGACTAGATCGAGGGCTAGGGACCAATGCCGAATTGCGAAGGGTGGGCGGCGCGCCTATAGCCCGCGGCTCATCCACTCGCTCGGAAGCAGGTCCACCGCATGGCTCGTCGCCGCCAGATTTACGAAGGCAAGGCCAAGATCCTCTACGAGGGTCCCGAGCCGGGCACTTTGATCCAATATTTCAAGGACGACGCGACCGCCTTCAACGCGCAGAAGCGCGGCACCATCAACGGCAAGGGCGTGCTCAATAATCGCATTTCTGAACATATTTTCACCGCGCTCGCCACCATCGGCGTCCCGACCCATTTCATCCGCCGCCTCAACATGCGCGAACAGCTCATCCGGCAGGTTGAGATCGTTCCGATCGAAGTGGTCGTCCGCAACGTCGCCGCCGGCTCGCTGTCGAAGCGCCTTGGGATCGAGGAAGGGACCCAGCTCCCCCGCACCATCATCGAATATTATTACAAGGACGATGCGCTGGGCGACCCGCTCGTCGCCGACGAGCATATCGCCTGCTTCGGCTGGGCCAGCCAGGACGAGATGAACGACATCGCCGACATGGCGATCCGCGTGAACGACTTCATGTGCGGCATGTTCGCGGCGATCGGCATCCGCCTGGTCGACTTCAAGCTGGAATTCGGCCGGGTGTGGGACAATGATTACGCCCGCATCATTTTGGCCGACGAGATCAGCCCCGACGGCTGCCGGCTGTGGGACATGAAGTCGAACGAGAAGCTCGACAAGGACCGTTTCCGCCTGGCGCTCGGCGGCGAGGCCGAAGCCTATCAGGAAGTCGCCCGCCGCTTGGGTCTGATGCCCGAGGGCGAGGAAACCTCGGTGCTGGACATGGAAAGCCACCGCAAGAAGCGCGGCCGCTAGCCCTTTTGTGTCCCTTCCCCGCGTTCGCGTCGTCACTCTGAATGCCGCGCTAGGTCCGCTCGATTACCGCATTCCCGACGGCATGGCGGTCGAGCCCGGCTCGGCCGTCGTCTGCCCCCTCGGCCCCCGCCAATTGCTCGGCGTGGTGTGGGAGCCGGAGCGGCTGAAGACCGAGGAAGTCGGCGACAACCGCCTCCGCGCGCTAGCAGGGCTGGTCGACGTCCCGCCGATCGCCGCGCCGCTGCGCCGTCTCGCCGAATGGACCGCCGACTATTATTTGAGCCCGCTGGCCTCGGTGCTGCGGATGGTGATGCCCTCGTCAAGCGCGCTGCAAGGCAGCCGGACGATGATCGAATATCGCGCCACCGGCGTCGTCCCTGAGCGGATGACTCCCCAGCGCTTGAAGGCATTGACCGCGATCGAAGGCCGACAAGGCACGGTCCGCGAACTCGCCGCGCACGCCGAAGTCAGCGATGCGGTGATGCGCGGGCTGGTCCATGCCGGCGCTGTGGAAGCCGTCGAGGTCGAAAGCGACCGGCCGCTCGATGTCCCCGACCCCGCCTTCGCTCCGCCCAATCTCAACCCCGAACAGGCCGACGCTGCAGCAAGCTTAATCCAGGCGATCGGCAAGGGGTTCGACCCGGTGCTGCTCGACGGAGTGACCGGTTCGGGCAAGACCGAAGTCTATTTTGAGGCGGTCGCCGAGGCGCTGCGGCAGGACAAGCAAGCGCTGGTCCTGCTCCCCGAAATCGCGCTGACCGAGCCGTTCCTCAAGCGCTTCCAGGCGCGCTTCGGCACCGCGCCGGTCGCCTGGCACTCCGACCTCCGCTCGTCACAGCGCCGCCGGGCATGGCGGGCCATCGCCAGCGGCGAAGCCAAGGTCGTGGTCGGCGCTCGTTCCGCATTGTTCCTGCCCTACGCCCAGCTTGGCCTGATCGTCGTCGACGAGGCCCACGAGCCGAGCTTCAAGCAGGAGGATGGCGTGCAATATCACGCCCGCGACGTCGCCGTGATGCGCGCCAAGTTCGAGGATATTCCGGTAATCCTTTCCTCGGCCACCCCGGCGATCGAGAGCCGCCACATGGTCGAATTGGGCCGCTACCGTGAGGTCCAGCTCGCCAGCCGCTTCGCCGGCGCGACCATGCCGACGATCGCCGCGATCGATCTCACCCAGGACCCGCCGCCGCGCGGCCGCTGGCTTGCCCCGAGCCTGGTCGCCGAGATGGAAGCCAATCTCGCGGCCGGCGAGCAGTCCTTGCTGTTCCTCAACCGTCGCGGCTTCGCTCCGCTGACCCTGTGCCGGCATTGCGGGCATCGCTTCCAATGCCCCAACTGCACCGCGTGGATGGTTGAGCATCGGCTAATGCATCGGCTGGCCTGCCATCACTGCGGCCATGTCATGCCCCCGCCGCGGCTGTGCCCCGAATGCGGCGAGGAGGACAGTCTGGTCGCCTGCGGCCCCGGCGTCGAGCGAATTGCCGATGAGGTCGCCACATTGTTCCCCGAAGCGCGAACCGCGATCGTCACCTCGGACACCATCTGGTCCCCGGCCCGCGCCGCCGAATTCGTCGCGGCGATGGAGGCGCAGGAAATCGACATCGTCGTCGGCACGCAGCTCGTTACCAAGGGCTACCACTTCCCCAATTTGACCCTGGTCGGTGTGGTCGACGCGGACTTGGGGCTACAGGGCGGCGACCTTCGCGCTGCAGAACGCAGCTTCCAGCAGATCCAGCAAGTGGCCGGACGGGCCGGGCGCGGCGACAAGCCTGGGCGCGTGTTCGTCCAGACCCACGATCCCTCGGCGCCGGTGATCGCAGCACTAGTCGGCGGAGACACGGCCGGTTTCTACGCGGCGGAAACCGAAGCGCGGCGCGGCGCGGCGATGCCGCCGTTCGGGCGATTGGCGGCGATCATCGTTTCCGCCGAAGATAATGCCGAAGCCGAAGCAGTCGCCCGCCGCATCGGCCAGGCCGCACCGCATGTCGACGGGATGGCGGTGTTCGGCCCGGCGCCCGCGCCGCTCGCCATGCTCCGCGGCCGCCACCGTCAGCGCCTGCTGGTTCACGCCGCGCGCAGCCTTGACGTCCAGGACGTCATCCGCGACTGGCTCGGCGAGCTCGAATGGAACGCCAAAGTCCGCGTCGCGGTCGACGTCGACCCGTACAGCTTCCTTTAGGCGGGCAACTCCGCAGGCTGGACCGCCATCGCGGCAAAGCGCCGCCGCACCCACCACGGCCGCACCAGCCGCCCGGCGCGGACCGCGCGCAGCACCAGCCAAATTCCGGCCAACGTTGCGCAAACAACGGCGATCAGCGAGGCTTCGAGTCCGAACGCGCCGCCCGACAACAGCGCGGGCCCCGACAATTTGGCTTCGACCATTCCCTGCTGATCGATCCCCGACACCGGGACGTCGTAGATGAAACCCTGGGTGAAGTTCCATGCTGCATGGAGACCAATCGGCGCCCACAGGCTCCGCGTCAGCATGTAGGCGCCGCCGAGCAGTACTCCCGCCTCGGCCGCGATCGCGAAGGAGGAGAAGGCAGTCGCGTTGGGGCTGAAGATATGGCTCAGCCCGAACAGCGCCGAGGTCAGCGCCAGCGCGAACCAGCTTCCGCCGAACGCCTCGAGGAAGCGGAACAGGATACCGCGAAACAGCAGTTCCTCGATGAACCCCGGGAGGATGGCAACGCTGACCAGCGTGATCAGCAGCGTCGCCGTGCCGCCTTCGCCGACGATATTATAGACGTCGGCCAGCGCCGCTACCCCGACGATCAGCGAAAACAGCAGGAATCCCCCGCCGAGCCCGAGCCCTAGGTCGCGCAGCGCGTGCCGGGCGGCGAGATCGTCGCGCGGTTCCTCGCCGAGCCGGCGGATGATCAATTTGTAGGCGGCGAAAGCCAGGATGATGATCGTTGCCGAACCGACCAGCGTTTTGGTCTGCGGCGCCATCGGCGGCAGCGAGCGCAAGAAATAGGTCGTGCCGAAGCTGGCGAGCGCGAAGGCTGCAAAGGCGATCAGCATTGCCACCAGCGGAAAATCCGCGATTTTCCTCCAGCGCGGCTTGGGCCGCACGGCATCCATCCCAGTATCTTGCATCATTCCCCCCGATCGTTGCGCCGCCGGGTGCAAGTATTGGGGAAGGCGCGCAAGCGGTTATTCGACCAAGGGCAAAAGCGGCGCCGCCTCCCGGACCCCTTCCGCCGCAAGCAGCTTGCGCTTGCGGTCGAGGCCGCCGGCATAGCCGCCGAGCGTGCCGTCAGAGCGGATCACCCGGTGGCACGGCACCAGCACTGCGACGGGGTTCGAGCCATTGGCCGTCCCAACCGCGCGCGTTGCCTTCGGCTGGCCGACGGCGGCGGCGATGTCGGCATAGCTGCGCGTCTCGCCAACCGGAATCTTGCGCAGCTCACTCCACACCGCTTCCTGGAACGCGGTCCCGGCAACGTCGATCGGCAAATCGGGCATCGCCGACGGCACTTCGATCGCTTGCAGCACGCCGCCAATCAAAGACGCCATCGCGGCGTCGGCGGGCAGGATCTTGGCGTTGGGGAAGCGGCGGTGAAGCGCGGCTTCGTCCTCGTCAAAGGTCAGGCGGCAAATGCCCTTGGGCGTCGCCGCGACCAGCATCTGCCCTAGCGGCGTGTCGAGCATCGCATAGCGGATGGTCTCGCCGCGTCCTCCGTCGCGCCAGGCCGACGGGGTCATGCCCAACCGGTCTTTGGCGTCGGCATAAAAGCGGCTCGGCGCGGCATAGCCGGCATCGTAGATCGCCTCGGTCACGCTCTTCTCCTTGGTCAAATGCGTCTCGGCGCGGCGGGCGCGGACGGCCCGGCCGTAAGCGGCCGGCGAAACGCCCATGTCGCGGGTGAACAGCCGCTGGAAATGGTGCGGCGCGTAGCCGACCGCTTCCGCCAGTTCGTCCAGTCGCAGCGGCTCCTCCGCCGCCTCCATCAGCGCTGCGGCCCGACGGATCGCATCGCGATCCCGGCCGACTTCATCGGGCGTGCAACGCAGGCACGCGCGGAACCCGGCTTCACGCGCCGCGGCGCCGTCGGCGAAAAAGACGACATTGTCGCGCTTGGGGCGACGTGCCGGACACGATGGCTTGCAATAGATGCCGGTGGTCTTGACCGCGCCGACGAAGAGCCCGTCCTGGCTGCGGTCGCGCCGCTCGAACGCGGCCCAGGCGAAATTGGGATCGATCATCAGCTTCGCTCCACCCGCGCGGCAAAACAGCCATGCGCGGCATTATGGGCATCAATGTAGGCAATCTCGTGCGCGTCGAACAGGATATGGATCGCCGCGTCGGCTTCGCCCGGCCCCGCGAGCGCGGCATTGCGCAGCATCCCATCGGCATCGAATGCGCGGAATGCCATCGTCCGGTCGGCGAACACCGGCGGCACTTCGTCGACGAAAGTCGCGGCCTGCTCGGCCGCCTCGCGCACATAAATCGCATAGGCCGAACGGTACGGCGTCGCGACGTCGTGGCTGACGTGGTTGAGCAGGATCAGGCTCTCGCCCGGCTCGGCGTCCTCGAGCGTGACCCGGCACGGAAAGCCGGGCTTGTTCGCCGCAGTAACCCGCATCGCATTGTGCGCGGCAAGGGTCGCCGCGTCGGCGCCGAGCAACGTGGCGAAATCAGCCGGATCGAGCCCGGAAATTCGATAGGTCATGAAGCAGTCCTCTGTGGCTGGCTCACCTTTTAGGCCCACCAACGAGGCGCTGCTTCCCGCGGCTTGCGGTCAAAGCCAGAGACACTGATCTTGCATCCTCGCTGACCCGCTGCTAGTGGCGCGCCAACCCGTCGGGGGCGCGCGGTTTTCCATCGCCAGCCCCCGTTCGCATGGGGCAATATTCCTAGTCTGGAGCTTTGGGCGCGTGGAGACTTCCGGCGGCATTCAGGCCAGCTTAGCGGGACGCTATGCGACCGCTTTGTTCGGCCTTGCCCGTGACGAAAAAAAGATCGACGCGGTGTCGCGCAGCCTTGATTCGCTCGAGCGCGCGCTGGCCGATGTGCCCGAATTCGCCCAATTGGTGTCGAGCCCGCTGATCGGCCGTCTGGCGGCTGGCAAGGCGCTGGCTGGCCTCACCAATTCGCTCGGCCTCGACCCGCTGACCGCCAATTTCCTCGGCGTGCTGGCCAAGAATGGCCGGCTCGGCGAATTGAAGCCGATCATTCGTATGGTCCGCCTTCTCGCCGCCGAACATCGCGGCGAAACCACCGCCGAAGTGACTTCGGCGCATGCACTCAATGACAAGCAGGTCGCCGACCTCAAGGCGCAGCTCAAGAAGCGCGCCGGACGCGACGTGACCATCGACGCCAAGATCGACCCCAATATTCTCGGCGGAATCGTCGTCCGGCTGGGAAGCCAGATGATCGATGCGTCGATCCGCACCAAACTCTACTCCCTCGCCCAGGCGATGCGGGGCTAGCCCCGCCAAAAAAGCACCGATGAAAGGCTGAACATGGATATCCGCGCCGCTGAAATCTCCCGCGTCATTCGCGACCAGATTGCGAATTTCGACGCTGAGGCGGAAGTTTCCGAAGTCGGCAGCGTGCTGTCGGTCGGCGACGGCATCGCCCGTATCTATGGCCTCGACAACGTCCAGGCGGGCGAGATGGTCGAGTTCGACGGCGGCGTGAAGGGCATGGCCCTGAACCTCGAAGCCGACAATGTCGGCGTCGTCATCTTCGGCTCCGACGCCGCGATCCGCGAAGGCACCACCGTCAAGCGCACCGGCACCATCGTCGACGTTCCGATCGGCAAGGGCCTGCTCGGCCGCGTCGTCGACGCGCTCGGCAACCCGATCGACGGCAAGGGCCCGATCGTCAGCGACCAGCGCAGCCGCGTCGAGGTCAAGGCGCCGGGCATCATCCCCAGGACCTCGGTCCACGAGCCAGTCCAGACCGGCCTCAAGGCGCTCGACGCCCTAGTCCCGATCGGCCGCGGTCAGCGCGAATTGATCATCGGCGATCGCCAGACCGGCAAGACCGCCGTCGCATTGGACACCTTCATCAACCAGAAGGCCGCCAACTCCGGCAAGGACGAGAGTCAGAAGCTTTACTGCATCTATGTCGCGATCGGGCAGAAGCGCTCGACCGTCGCCCAGATCGTCCGTGCGCTCGAGGAAAATGGCGCGATGGAATATACCATCGTCGTCGCCGCGACAGCATCCGAGCCGGCCCCGCTGCAGTTCCTCGCGCCCTACACCGGCTGCGCGATGGGCGAATATTTCCGCGACAACGGCATGCACGCGGTCATCGTCTATGACGATTTGTCGAAGCAGGCGGTCGCCTATCGCCAGATGTCGCTGCTGCTGCGCCGCCCGCCGGGCCGCGAGGCCTATCCCGGCGACGTCTTCTACCTTCATTCACGCTTGCTCGAGCGTGCCGCCAAGATGAACAAGGATAATGGCGGCGGATCGCTGACCGCATTGCCGATCATCGAGACCCAGGCGGGCGACGTGTCCGCTTACATCCCGACCAACGTCATCTCGATCACCGACGGCCAGATCTTCCTTGAGACCGAATTATTCTTCCAGGGCGTCCGCCCGGCGATCAACGTCGGCCTCTCGGTCAGCCGCGTCGGCTCGGCCGCGCAGACCAAGGCGATGAAGAAGGTCTCCGGCTCGATCAAGCTGGAGCTGGCGCAATATCGCGAAATGGCCGCCTTCGCCCAATTCGGCTCCGACCTCGACGCCTCGACCCAGAAGTTGCTGGCG
>Ga0193709_1000223_pt1 | contig 22954 bp, 20 predicted proteins | sample H3c2metaG_FD_160571 | JGI IMG/M metagenome (GOLD analysis project Ga0193709, IMG submission 160571) | Soil microbial communities from a riparian zone of the East river system, Colorado, United States - H3c2 | ecosystem: Environmental > Terrestrial > Soil > Riparian zone | place: USA: East River...
CGTGCCTCAGCTGGCGACGCCGATCGCCCGTATGATTGCCCCCGGGCTGCTGGAATGGGGCGACTGGCGGATGGCGTATTTCTTCGAGCTTGGGCTGGCGCTGTTGACGCTGGCCGCGGTGCTCGCGCTTCCGTTTCCGCCGAGCGAGCGAGAGAAGGTGTTCGAGCGGGCCGATTTCATCACGATTGGCCTGCTGTTCCCGGGCATCGGCTTGCTGTGCGCTGCGCTCGCACTGGGGCGCACAATATGGTGGACCTCACAGCCGTGGCTTGGGTGGGCGCTGATCGGCGCGATTGTGCTGATCACCGCGGGCATCGCGTTCGAGCATCGGCGCGATCGTCCCCTGCTGACGACGCGGTGGCTCAGCCAATGGATCATTCTCCGCATCGCACTCATCGCGATCTTCGTGCGGATCCTGCTTTCCGAGCAGACGTTCGGATCGATCGGCCTGCTCTCCGCGCTCGGAATGGGCGTCGACCAGTTCCAGACCCTGTATGTCATCGTCACGCTGGCTTCGATCGCCGGACTGGTCACCGCGATCGTGACATTCCGCCCGCAGTCGCCGGCCCGCGGAATCCAGGTCGCGTGCCTGCTGATCGCGATCGGCGCCTTCATGGATGCCGGGGCGACCAATTTGACCAGGCCGGCCAACGTCTATCTGAGCCAGGCGCTGATCGGTTTCGGCGCTTTGCTGTTCATCGGCCCCGCCATGGTGATCGGCATTTCCCGCACGCTCTTGGCCGGGCCGCAGAACTTCATCAGCTGGGTCGTCTTGTTCAGCGCCACCCAGAACCTCGGCGGTCTATTCGGATCGGCCATTTTCGGAACGCTCCAGACAATACGCGAGAAGTTCCATTCGCATGATCTCGTCGAGCAGGTGTTGCTAACCAATCCGGCGGTTGCCGGCCGCTTGTCGGCAAGCGCAAGCCAGGTGAGCGGCGTCATTATCGACCCGGTGTTGCGGTCGGCGCAAGGCGCTGCGCTTCTGAGCAGCGCCGTCGCGCGGGAGGCGAACGTCCTGGCCTATAACGACGTGTTCCTGGTCATTGGCATCCTCGCCTGCCTGCTGTTCCTGTGGGGTGTGTCGATCGAGCTTCGCATGCGGCAGCGTGGTGAGATTTCGCCGATCATACTGCTTGTGCAACGGCTGGCGGCCATGGCATCGGACGGCGCCAAGGAAGGACAGCCATCATGACATCGGCTGACAACCCGGAAGTTACCGCCTTGAGCGACCCGGCGACTAGACCTGCCGAGGCCGCGCGGGATTCCTCGCAGCCCGTGAAGGCTGCTCCTGCGGCCACCCCGCCAGCGGGCCCCGATCCGCAGCCCGTCTCGGTCGCCGCGCCGACGCGCTGGAATCCGCCGGCGCGCTCTTTGCCCACCAGCGCGGTGATCGTCCTGCTCATCGCGGGCGCCATCGTCGCCATTCTCTACGCCTGGCAGCTGCCGCCCTTCGGCGAGCGCCACGAGCAGACCGACGATGCCTATGTCCGCGGCCAAACCACCGTCATCAGCCCCCAGGTCTCGGGCTATGTGGCCCAGGTGCCGGTCAAGGACTTCGAGAACGTGACCGAGGGACAAGTTCTCGTCCGGATCGAGGACCGGATCTACAATGCCAAGGTGGCCCAGGCGCGCGCCAATGTCCTCACACAGGTCGCAAACCTGAATAATTCGGCACAAGCGCAGAAATCGAAGGAGGCCAGCGAGCTTTCTCAGGATGCCGGGATCGCCAATGCCGAGGCGCAGCTCCTCAGAGTCCAGGCGGATACGCGCCGCGTTAACTCGCTCATCGCCCACGGTTGGGTTTCGCCGGCAGACCGCGACCGTCAGGTCGCCGCCCTGCGCGCCGCCGAAGCCCAGCTGAGGGAAGCGCGCGCCGATCGCGAAATCGGCAGGCAGGATGTGCGGACCGTCGTCGTCGGCCGCGCCGGCCTTGGCGCCAATGTCGATGCCGCGAAGGCCCAGGTCCGCCTTGCTCAAATCGACCTTGATCACACGGTCATCCGCGCGCCACTGGCCGGCCAGCTGAGCGAGGTCGGAGTCCGGCAGGGCCAATATGTCACGGCCGGCACGCAGCTGATGTTCCTGGTGCCGAAGACACATTGGGTGACGGCCAATTTCAAGGAAGCCCAGACGCGAAAGATGCGGGTGGGCAAGCCGGCATCCTTTACGATCGATGCGCTGGGCGGCGCTCGGCTGAAGGGCCATGTCGAAAGCCTGGCTCCTGCCGCGGGCTCTGAATTTGCGGTGCTCCGCCCCGACAATGCGACGGGCAATTTCGTAAAGGTCGCTCAGCGCATCGCCGTGCGGATACGGATCGATCCCGACCAACCACTCGCCAGCCGCCTCCGGCCGGGAATGTCGGTCGTTGCACGCATTGAAACGGGCAGGTAAATCCTGAGACGTGCCCGCCGATTGCGGCTGCGACAGGCGCGAGACAGGGCTTCATGACCGTCTTTGCCTACGGCTACACAGAGCAGCTCGCTTGGCTCGACCCTGAGCGAAAGAGGAAGGGCCTGGCAGCGCGAGGCCTTTTGGTGTGGCGCGATTTTGCCATCCGCTTTCGACCCATTGCGGACAATCATGGCGGGATGCTTTGCCAAAAAAACGCGCGCGGCCGGTGAGGGCCGCGCGCATCTTGAGGTCATCGATGGACCGGGCTTAGTAGCCGCGACTGTACGCCGCGTTCACGCGCTTGATGTCGATGTTGCTGACATAACCGCGATAGTCGACCCGGCAGCTGAAACGCAGGTCGGCGCCCTGGTTGCCATAGCCCTGGTTGCCGTAGCCCTGGTTGCCGTAGGCGCCGCGGGTGTTGACGCCCGAGGCCATCACACCCGAAACCTTCAGGCCATTCGACTTGCGTTCGACGCTGGTGATCCCGACGACCCGGGCGGAACCGACATCATTGTAGCCGTTGTTGCCATAGCCCCGGCCGTTATAGCCTTGGTTGTAGCCGCCATAGCCAGCTTGGCTGACCCGCGCCTGGGCGGCACGGGCGCACTGGTCGACCGCGACGCGGTCATTGCCCTGGCCATATTGGCCATAGGCGCCGCCGCCGAGAACCTGGTTGAGCAATTGCCCGACCACGTTACCATTGCTGTTGCCGTAGCCATTGTACGGATAGGATTGCGCGAAAGCCGGGGCCGCGGCCCCCACCACCATCGCCAGACCGGCCGCACCGGTCAGAATCTTTGACATGATCAACATTGCCACACTCCTAAATAAAGCGCCGAAAAAGTCCGGCCGGTCGATGTGAACAACGCTTCTAGGCTTGAACGGGTGCATCGAATCTGAATATAAAAAGCACCTCCCATTCATATTTATTAACAGAATTAGGCGCTATTTTCATTTTCCTTCCGGACTCTCCGGCAGGTTTATCTTGGACAATCCGAGAAAATAGTCGCAGGACAGCCGCCGTAGCCGCAAAGCGGCATTCATATTCAGGAGAAGATTTGTGACCGAGATCAACAAGGACGAAAAGACGGTAGTCGCCAGGAGCGACTTCAATGTCGCGAACGTCATCGCCGCGATCGCATTGCTGCTGCTTGTGCTGGGCCTGCTCAAATATTTCGGTGTGTCGCCCATCTGACCCACAGCGGCTCCGCCCATTGCGGAGACCTTGAAGCGGGTCCATCGTCAACGCTCACCGCAAAGGCTGTTGGTGGAAGGATTAAGTGCCATGCCAACAACAACTTCGCGGGAAACGTCCAGGGAACGCGTGGCGCGCCTTCGCCAGGATGCGCGAAAGCTGCTGAACCAGCGCACACTCGGTTCTGACGAGTCCGACGAGGCAATGGCCGAAATGGTCAGGCGAAACATCCGCGAGCATGGCGCCTGACGGCCGCGCGACTAGCGCAAATCAATAAACCGGACCAATACAAATCAATAAAGGCGACATCCGGCCATGGATGGCCTAGAGTCTGCAACCCCATGCTGACCTCGACCGACAAAATCCGTGACGCGCAGATCTTGGCGCAAGCGATCGTCAACACGATTCCCGAGCCGTTCCTGGTGCTCGACGACAAGTTTCACGTCCTCGCCGCCAGCCGCTCCTTCTACGCAACGTTCAAGGTCGATCCCGAACAAACGCGGGATTGCCTGCTTTACGATCTGGGCGATGGGCAATGGGATATTCCCGCGCTTCGCTTGCTGCTCGAGACAATCATTCCCGAGAAGACGTCGATGGACGGCTTCGAGGTCGAGCATGATTTCCCGGGTGTCGGACGAAAGACGATGCTGCTGAACGCGCGCAAGGTGCTTTACGACGACAGCCCCAATGCGACGATTCTGCTGGCGTTCAGCGACATCACGGCGCGCCGGGTGATTGAGCACGAGAAGGAAGATTTGCTCGAGCGGACCGAGGAATTGCTGCGGCAAAAGCAGGTGCTGCTGCAGGAAATGGAGCACCGCGTCGCCAACAGCCTGTCGATCATCGCCGCCATATTATTGTTGAAGGCGGGCGCGGTCACTTCGGAGGAAACCCGCCAGCATCTTCGCGAAGCGCATCAGCGGGTGATGTCGGTGGCCGAGGTTCAACTCCACCTCCATGCATCGCACGGCATCGAGCGGATCGATGTCGGGACCTATCTGACCAAGCTGTGCGGCGCGCTCGCCGCGTCGATGATCGGGGAACAGCAACCGATCGCGGTCAAGGTGATCAGTGACGAGGGAACGGTCGATTCCTCCAATGCGGTCAGCATCGGACTGATCGTTACCGAGCTCGTCATCAATGCGATCAAATATGCCTTCCCCGCGGACAAGGCCGACGCGCAAATCCTTGTGACGTATGAAGTCGACGGATCCGACTGGAAACTCGCGGTTGCGGACAATGGAGTCGGGCGGGTTCCGGGGCAGGCTCCGCAGGCGCCGGCTGGGTTGGGAACGACCATCGTCAATGCGCTGGCCAAGCAACTCGACGCCCAGGTGGATTTCGACGGCGGCGATTCCGGCCTAAAGGTGTCGATCACACGGGCAACCTTCGCGTCGCACGTGCCGCAGGCCGCCTGACTTCAGGCCAGCACCGCCGCGACCGCATAGGTCAAGGTCTGCTCCGAAAACGGCTTGCCGACGACTGTGTGGTGCGGCATCCGTCGCCGGACCTCCTGGGCATTGCCGGTTATGAAAATGACGGGCGTGGACGGCTTCGGGCCAATGGTGCGCACGGTTGCGATGCCGCATCCCGGCGTCAGCTGAACATCGGCGGTGATCAAATCGGGGCATCTTTGTGCGGCAGCGTCGATGGCGGTTTGCATGGAGTGCGCGATGTCGAAGGTTGCAAAGCCGCAGTCGCGCAACACATCCTCGATCGCCATGGCGATCATGAACTCGTCCTCGATGATCAGCGCGTGCATGGCTGCCCCAATCCTGTTCCCGCCTGATCGGCCTAGATCGACTGTATGTTCCTTGCGCAGGTCAGGCCGTCGCTGTCTGTGCCGATGGCATAGGAAAAGCGCTCGCCGGCCGCGGGAGTGTTCCGCTTGTTGATCCACCAAAGGTCGCTTCTGTCGAAGCCGAGATCCGCGCCACTGGCTTCCGACTTGATCGAGCCACGGCCGTTTTCCTTGTCGAATGAGTTGACGGTGCCAAATGGCATGGTGAGTTCCTTTGTTTCCAGGAGCCGGAATCGGCGCCCTTCCGCTAGGAGGCGTCAAAGATAGGAGGCAGGTGCGGCTGAGCGCCCAAAACCGTCGATCGCGACTGGTAGCAATGAGTATAACTCGCCCAGGCGCGTTACGTTGCGGTTGGGCTGATATTAGATGGCTTGTGCGGCGCGATTGGGCTGGGATTAGGTGCGTTGAGGGAGCTGCCACCGGAATGAAGGATCGTCGGGGCAGCATGGCCGGGGGCCACGCGAACACGGCGATGCGGACCGTGGCCCACCCCGCGAGCGTGAGCGATCATCGGCGCGTCCCTGCTACCCCGCTCCCTCAAGGGGAGAGGCCGGGTGAGGGTGAGGGTGACCTAGCGCCACCCCAAGCCGGGTCGAAGATGGCCTTCAGGTCAAACAGGAAAGGCCCCGCAGCGACGCGGGGCCTTTTGTGATGGGTCTCGAGCGTCCGCTAACGATCCATTGCGGGAACTGGAAGGAAGGATGGGGCTGATGGACCTCCGGTAGCGGAGAGAATCCAGCCAATCCGGAGGCCCACGATACCTAAATCAAGAAGTCGCTGGCCTGCAGCGTGTGGAGCCCGGCGAGGTGTATCATGAAATCGGCGATTCCGTCGCCGTTGATATCACCCTGTACATAAGTGTCGCCGCTGACCTTCTCATAGCGCAGCTCGCCGGCCATGTGGCTGAATGCCGATGTGCCGACGAAACCAAAGCCCTGATCACCAGCAAGCAGCGAGTTGGCATCGACGCCGCCAAGATCAATCGTGTCGCCCGCGGCGAAGTCGGTGATTTGGTCGGCCGTAGTCCTTGTCGCCCCGCCAAAATCGCCGTCGTCGAAAACGAACCTATCGTTGCCGGCGCCACCGACGAGCTTGTCCTGGCCGGTGCCGCCTGTGAGCGTGTCGTTGCCGGTGCCGCCGAACAGGTCATCGTCGCCAGCCTGACCATTGAGGCTGTCGTTGCCGCCATTGCCGTAAAGCTTGTTGGCACTGGCGGTTCCGGCGATGGTGTTGTCGAGGTCGTTGCCCCTGCCGACGAGGCCTGAGCCGGTTAGCGTCAGATCCTCAACATTGGCGCCGAGCGTGTAGTTGGTCGAGGCAATGACTTGGTCATGCCCTTCCCCGGCACTCTCGCTCGCGAGATCGGTACCGTCGCTGACGAAATAGGTGTCGTCGCCAGTGCCGCCGTACATCCGGTCGTGTCCCGCGCCGCCGGTCAGCGTATCGTTGCCGCCATTGCCGAAGAGATCATCGTCGCCGTTGCCGCCGGTCAGCGCATTATCCGCGCCATCGCCGCGCAGCACGTCATTGAAGCCCGAGCCGACGAGCTTCTCGATGCCGATCAGCGTGTCCGTCCCTGCGCCGACGGTGTTTTGCGCTCCGGCAAGGCCAAGATCGACGTTCACTCCCACCGCAGCCGACGCATAGCTCGCGGAGTCCGTGCCCGCACCGCCATTCAGCATGTCATCGCCCGAGCCGCCTTCCAGCGTATCGTTTCCGCCGCCGCCGCTAAGCGAATTATTGGCGCCGTTCCCCTGCAGCACGTCGCCGAAAGCGGAGCCGAGCAAATTCTCGATGCTGACGAGGGTGTCGATTCCGGCACCACCGGTATTTTGCGCCCCAGCGAGCGCCAGGTTGACGTTCACCGCGGCCGACGTCGAATAACTGGCAGTGTCGACGCCAGCGCCGCCATCGAGCGTGTCGTTGCCGATCCCGCCAATCAGCGTGTCATTGCCGTCATTGCCGTACAGCGTGTCGTTGCCGGCGCCTCCATTCAGCGTGTTGGCCGCGCCATTGCCGGTCAACACGTTATTGAGCGCATTGCCGGTGCCGTTGATGGCCGCCGCACCGGTCAGGACGAGATTCTCAATGTTGATCCTGCCGGGGTTGGTCGCCAGACTGTAGGTAATGCTGGTCTGGACCGTGTCAGTTCCTTCGCCGGCATTCTCGAAGACGCTGTCGAAGGTCGAATCCACGATGTAGATGTCGTCGCCCGCGCCGCCCTCCATGCTGTCGCCGTCAGCCCCGCCGTCGAGCAGGTCGTTGCCATCGCCACCCTGGATCGTGTCGAACCCCGCGCCGCCGTGGAGCTGGTCGTCCCCTCCGTTCGCGTAGATATTGTCAGACAATGCCGAGCCGATGACCGTATCCGCCGAGTCGCTGCCCGCGACGACCAGGAATCCATCGCTGGTGAATCCGGTCAGATCGAGGACGTTGCCGGCGGGATTGAGCAAGAAGCTGACGTAATTCTGCGCGTTCAGACCGGACAGGGACATCGTTCCCGCTTCCGCGAACGCGAACATGCCGGAAAGCGTTGTGACCCCGGATAAGTTCGCCTGGGTGATGCTAAATCCGGTGCCGCCCATCGTTTTCAGCACTTCGATACTGTCGAGCGTAACACCGGCGAGAGACAGATACTGGTCATCGAAACTCGACGGAGCGACGTTGATTAGCGTGTCGAAGCCAGTGGCGCCGTGAATCTGCTCGCCCGCCACCAGATCCATTTCGCCATCGACGTAGATCTGATCGTCGCCGCCACCGGCGCTGATGACGTCCGCCCCGGCGCCGCCGTGAATCTCGTCGGCTTCGGCCGTGCCGTTGATGGTATCGTCCCCGCCCATGCCATAAACCGCGATCGAGCTAGACAAAGTCAGGGTGTCGGCGAAGTTTGACCCCCACAGGCCGATGACCTGCTGGATGTTCTGGATCGTGCCGCCGCCGAGCGCATATGGGCTGCCAGATTCGAGATCGCCGACGTTGAGAGTGACCCCCGACTCTGCTCCGATAAGCGAAAGCGACAGGCTATTGGTCCCGGCCCCGCCGTCTATGTCGTCGCCGTAGCCGGCGTACAATGTGTCGTCTCCGCTTCCGCCGTCCAAGACGTCATGCTCGGCGCCGGTGTCGACTCGCTCCAGCCAGCCGATTCCGCCCCAGCCGGCATTTTCGGTGCCGCCCGAAAACAGGAGGTCGCTGCCGTCATTGCCACTGATGATGTCGGCGCCTTCGCCACCAATCAGAGTGTCGCTGGCCGCTGAGTCGGTGATTTTGTCGTCGCCCTCGTCCCCCGAAGCAACAGTGCCGTATGTCTGGTTGTAGGTGACGTTGATGGTGTCATTGCCGTCCCCGCCGGAGATGCCGCCGGCAAGGGTCAAAATGTCGTTCCCATCCCCGCCAAATGCTGTGGCAAAGGGGTAAGATACGCCATCGCCCGTGATCGTGATCACGTCATCGCCGGCATCGCCATAGTAAGCGCCATTCTGTCCAATGCCGGTGTAGGACTGGCTGACTTCGATCGTGTCGTTACCGTTGCCGCCGTAAATGTTCCCCGTGTTCCTGCCGGCAATGAGGTGGTCGTTTCCATCCAGGCCGAAGATCGGCGCGTAATTGGTCCCAAAATCGCCACCCTGATCACTACCGGTGATGGTATCATCGAGGTTGCTGCCCTCGATCCACAGCACCGAGCGGATGTTCGAAATCGAATTCCCGGCAATTGTCAGCGTGCCGGCGTTGTCGAGATCGTGGAAATCGGCGATCACACCCGAGCTCGCCCCCGCGAAGCTGATCAGCAGGTCGGCAAGATCGTCCCCGCCGTCGACGATGTCGCCATAGCCGGCATAAATGAGGTCAATCCCGGCGCCGCCGTTAAGCGTGTCGACGTCGGTTCCTGTGTCGAGGACCGGGGGTACGAAGTCGGGGTTGTTGTTGAAGAAGGGGCGCCCCCAGGGCGGCGAGATTTCGGCTGAATAGATGGTGTCGTCGCCGGCTCCGCCGTCGATCGTGTCGGCGCCGGCGCCGCCCGAAAGCAGGTCGTTGCCGTCGTCGCCGGAAATAGTGTCATCGCCGGCTGCCCCGGACAGCATGTCACTGCCCGCCGTGCCAGTCATCATGTCGTCGCCAGGGGTGCCCATGAAATGCAGGGCAGGCTGGATGGTCGCGACATCGGTGTTGCGGAAGGTGATGATATCCGTGCCCGAAAGCGTCACGATGACGTCGCTTCCGTCCTGGACGATTGATTGCGCCGAGGCGTAGTCGAAGATTTTGACCTCATCAAAAGATTCGAGGTTGTAGACCTCATCCTGGTCATCGCCGGCGTGGAACTGGACGACATTGCGCCAGCCGTAGGACGTTTCGATGATGTCGTTGCCGTCACCGCCGTTATAAGTGGCGTTGCCCCCGTAGCTGCTGGTCAGATGGTCGTTGCCTCCGCCGCCGATTAGGACGTCGTCGCCGTACGAACCGTTAATTTGGTTATTCGCGTCGTCCCCGGTGAGAACGTCATTTCCAAAGCTGCCAAGCAGATTTTCGATGCCGATTAGCGTGTCCGTGCCCGCTCCGCCGGTATTCTGGGGACCTTCGAAGGCAAGTGAGACCGTCACGCCGGTGTTTGAAGTATCGTAAGTGGCCCAATCGCTGCCTGCGCCGCCGTCAAGAACATCGTCGCCCCCGCCGCCGCTGAGCGTATCGTCCCCATCGCCTCCGTCGATGGTATCATCCCCATCGCCACCATTGATCGTATCATTACCCTCAAGGCCGTTGATGGTATCATCGGTGTCAGTTCCGTCGAGATAGTCGTCACCCGATGTTCCATTGATCGTCGGCATAAAGTCTCCATTTCCGGCTCTACAGGGCTTTCGAAGATGTCAGGCGCGCCTTCGGCCGGGCAGCAATTGCTGTCCGTCCTACGATCAGGCTGCGGCTGGATTATCCCCGAAGCGCTCAATTCACTCGCGCGAATCCCAAGGCTCCGCGCATGGGCTCAACGCTAATCGGAAATTTGCCGCTGACAACCGATAATATTTGTAAATGCCTCAAATCCCTGCGGAGTTGGCCCAAACGCCACAGGTTTCTCAATCCGCTAACAAACCCCTGTCCTGCAGCGTGCCAAATAGGTTATAATTTTGCGAATCGGTAAGGGGGGGTGGCATGATCTTGGGGTGCGAAGAGCAGAGTGGCACCCTTGCTGTCACCCTCGCTGTCACCCTGGCCGCGCCGAAATTGATGGTCAGTGGCGCCATCAAGGCGCGGAGAAACCAGCACAAATCGGCAAAGGTGATACCGAAGTTCACAACCCCCCCATCGGGGGGTGCCTTGGGTGACAGCGTCGCGCTGTTCGCGCCGCGCCGCTCCGTCGACCTTGAAATGCCGACATTGCAAAGGCTTGCCGATGGTGGAATGTTTCAGCGCCATGCTTCCCTTCACCCCGACCCGCCGCGATCTCATCACCGCCGCGCCCGTCGCCCTCGCGGCCAGCATCTTGCCCGCGCCGCTGTGGGCGCAACCCGGGCCGTCAGGCCTGCAATTTTTGGTGGTCGGCGATTGGGGCCGCGATGGCGCGATGTACCAGCGGCGTGTCGCGCGCTTCATGGCCAAGGCCGCCCGCGAAACGCGCAACCGCTTCATCGTCACCACCGGCGACAATTTCTACAAGCGCGGCGTTTCGGATGCGCGCGACCCCCAATGGGACAGCTCGTTCGAGCAGATCTACAGCGACCCCGCCTTGCAAACCCACTGGTTCCCCGTGCTCGGCAATCACGACTGGCTCGGCAATGTCGTGGCGCAATTCGACCGCTCGAGCATCAGCCCACGCTGGCACCTGCCCTATTACCGCTACACCATCCGCGGTCGCGATTTCGGTCATCCGGAGGTCGACCTGTTCTTCATCGACACCGTCAGCTGGCAGGGCGAAACCGGCTTCTGGCGCTGGCTCGGCAGCAGCACCCGGCCGGAGGAACCGCAAGCGGAGCGGAATTGGCTGGAGCAGCAGCTTTCCGCCTCCTGCGCCCGCGTCAAGCTCGTCTTCGGCCACCACCCGATCTACTCGGTCGCCAAGCATGGCGGGGCGATGCAAATGCCCGATCTCGACCGTATCCTGCGCGCCCACGGCGTCACCGCGTTCATCACCGGCCACGACCATTGCCTCTATCACATCAGCCGCACCGACGCCGACGGCGGTACGCTGCATTACATTTGTTCGGGCGGCGGGTCGGAGGAATTGCACGATTACAAGGGCGGCCCCGTGTCCGGATGCGTGCTGAAGCGGGATTGCCCCGATGGCCATCCCCTCGCCGCCGACGCCCCCCACTGGCACAGTTACTTCGACCGCGCCGGCTTCGCCGCGCTGGATGTGGGCTCCGACCGTCTGGCGCTCCGCTTCATCGACCGCGATGGGCTTGACCGTTACCAGGCGACCATCCTGGCCCCGGCGGCGGCCCGTCAGCCTTGCGTCGCAAGTGCCTGAGCGGCCAGCAGCAGGGCGCCTTTCGGCCCGGCATCGTCGCCCAGCTCCGCCGCGACGACCATCTGGCTGGCCATCGGGAGGTATCCGCCGATCAGTTGCTGGGTGCGTGTCGCGATCCGCTCGACCAGCATCTGCCGCCCCTCGATCACCCCGCCGCCCAGCACGATCCGCTCGCACGCCAGCGTCAGCCGCAGATTGGCGCAGGCCTGCGCGATCACCTCGACCACCGAATTCCACAGCGGATCGTCGTCGGCGACTTTCGCGCCCGGCCGTCCCGCGCGCTGGGTGATCGCGATTCCGGACGCCAGGCCTTCCAGGCAATCGCCGTGAAACGGGCAGCTTCCGGCGAATTTGTCACCCTTCGCCCGCACCACGCGCATATGCCCAGCTTCGGGGTGGAGCTGGCCGGTGACTGGCTGCCCCGCAACGACGATCCCCGCGCCAATGCCGGTGCCGACGGTGATGTAGACATGGTCGCTGCAGCCGCGCGCCGCGCCCCATGCCCCCTCGGCCAGCGCCGCCGCGGTGACGTCGGTGTGGATCGCGACGGGAGCGTCGATGACCTCCGCCAGCGGGCCGAGCAGGTCGGCGCCCGACCAGCCCTTCTTGGGCGTGTCGAGCAGGCGGCCGTAGAGCGCCTGGCCAGGGTCGATGGCGATCGGTCCGAAGCTGGCGATGCCGAGCGCGGCGATCGGGTAGATCTTGTCCCACCGAGCAAGCCGCTCGCCGAGCAAGTGGAGCGTTTCTTTCGGAGTTGTCGTCGGAAGCCGCACCCGCTCGAAAATGTCGGTGCCGCGGGCCAGCACCGCCACCGTCTTCGACCCGCCAAGCTCGATCCCGGCGAGGATCTTCGGGTCCCGCTTAGGCAAGGTTGGTCGCGATCATCTTTGGCTCCCGACTGTCGCGCGCATCATTACCGTTCGGCGGGACGATGCAAGGGCCCGCTGATTGGGCGCGCGGCGCAATTGCATGAGGGAAAAAGCGCGGCTAAAGAGCCGCTGCCGAAGGGCGGGGGCTGTAGCTCAGATGGGAGAGCGCTGCAATCGCACTGCAGAGGTCAGGGGTTCGATTCCCCTCAGCTCCACCAGCCCCGCGAGCGCATGTTCGGTTGGCCCGAACCGGCTTTCGCTTCGCCGCTCCGGCGGAACGGCAATCCTCCTAAATCGTTCTTACGGCTACATCTTTCGGGCCTGTTTTCCCGATCGATGAGCCCCTGGAGGACCACATGGCATATGACCCGTATGAATCGCGCCGCGGATGGCGCGACCCCCGCACGTCACGCCCGCGCGACGACCGCTTTGGCGACCGCGAGGACCGCGGCTTTTTCGAGCGCGCCGGCGATGAAATCGCCAGCTGGTTCGGTGACGAAGAGGCCGAACGGCGGCGGCTGGCCGAACGCGGCGACCGCGAAGACTGGCGTGATCGTCCGGCCCGCGATGATCGCTTCGGACGCCCGCCGGCGACGCGCGACGAGGAGCTTCGCCGCCCCTACACCGGCCGCATGACCTCGCGTGGCGATTTCGCCGGGCGTTATGGCTTCGGCAGCGCTTATCATGGCGACACGTTCGACCGTGGCAGTTCGCAGCGTTTCTCGGAACGCGGCGGCTTCGACCCGCAGTATGGCGAATGGCGCCAGCGCCAGATCGACTCGCTCGACCGCGATTACGACGAGTATCGCCGCGAGAATCAGTCGCGCTTCGAACGCGATTTCGCCGGCTGGCGCGACCAGCGGCAGACCAAGCGCCAGCTGCTCGGCCAGATCCGCGAGCATATGGAGGTGCTCGGCAGCGACAACGAGCACGTCGGCACGGTCGACCGCGTCGCCGGAGATCGCCTGATCCTGACCAAGAGCGATCCCGAAGCGGGCGGCATCCATCATTCGCTGATGTGCACGACGATCGAGCGGATCGAGGGCGACAAGGTGATCCTCGACACCAGCGCCGAGCAGGCCAAGGCGCGGTGGCGCGATGAAAGCCGCGATCGCGCGCTGTTCGAGCGTGAAGACCAGGGTGAAGCCGGCCCGCACATCCTCGATCGCAGCTTCTCGGGCACCTACCGCTAGACGCTGACAGCCCTTTTGACCGGGCAACAAGAGGCCCGGCCGCGCCATCCCCCGCGGCCGGGCCTTTTCCTTGGCTCCCGGCGCGCCTATCGAGCGGCAGCCCCGCCTTTCTCACGGAGAAGAATATGGCCCGCGCCTGGCATCTGATGAGCCGCCCGAATGGGCTTCCGGCCGCCGACAATTTCGCGCTGAAGGATATCGAACTTCCGGCACTCGGCGAGGGCATGGTCCGCGTCGCCAATCGCTGGCTGTCGGTCGATCCCTACATGCGCGGGCGGATGAACGACGTGAAAAGCTACGTCCCGCCGTTCGCGCTCGATGCGCCCCTGGAAGGCGGCGCGGTCGGCGAAGTGGTCGAATCCAACGACCCTAATTTCAAGCCGGGCGACTGGGTGTTGCACATGGCCGGCTGGCGCGACGAAGCGGTGCTGCCAGCGGCCGCGCTCAACAAGCTGCCCGACCTCGGCGTCGAGCCGCAAGCCTTTCTGGGTAATCTCGGCCTGACCGGTGCGACGGCTTACTTCGGCCTGCTCGACGCCGCTTCGGCCAAGGAAGGCGATATTGTGTTCGTGTCCGCCGCCGGCGGCGCGGTCGGCTCGGCGGTGGTCCAGATCGCCAAGGCCAAGGGCATGACCGTCATCGGCTCCGCGCGCGGAGCGGAAAAATGCGACGGCTTCGTCCGCTCGCTCGGCGCCGACGAAGTGATCGACTACACCGCCGGCCCGATCGTCAAATCGCTCGCCGCCGCAGCACCCAAGGGTATCGACGTCTATTTCGACAATGTCGGCGGCGATCACCTCGACGCCGCCTTCGCCCACGCTCGCCTGAGAGCGCGTTTCGCGATTTGCGGGATGATCCATGGCTATAATGCCACCGAGCCAATGGCTTTTCGGTACATCATGCGGGTGATCGGCATGCGCATCCGCGTCCAGGGATTTATTTATACCGATTATATTCCCCGCCTGGCCGAATTCTATCGTGATATGGCCGGCTGGATCGCCAGCGGCGCGGTCAAGCCGCGCGATACGATCGTCGAGGGTCTGGAGCAGACCCCGGACGCCTTTCTAGGTCTGTTCAGCGGCGCCAACACCGGAAAGATGCTGGTCAAAATATGACAGCGCCGTTCGATCTTGCGGGTATCGACCACGTCGTCTTGCTTGTCGACGACATGACGCAAGCCACGGATTTCTACACCGGCGTTCTCGGCTGCTCGGTCGACAATGACCTGCCCCAATATGGCATGAGGCAATTGCGTGCCGGCGATGCGCTGATCGACCTCGTCGACATTGGTTCCCCGGAGGGCGCCTGGGCTCGCCCCGAAGTCGCGGGCGGGCGTAACGTGGACCATGTCGCGCTGGCACTTCGGCCCGCCGATCCAGAGGCGGTGCGGCGGCACCTCGCCGAGAATGGCGTCGCGATCGTCGAGGAGGGTGACCGGGTCGGCGCTCTCGGCGATACACTATCCTTCTATGTCCGCGACCCGTCGGGCAACCAAATCGAACTCAGTTTCCCTCCCCAAGCCTAGCGGGCGTATTTGCATGCCGCTGGGTTCCCAGTGGTTAGGCCGCGCTGCAGGGCTTCCTTGCGCTGGGCCGAGCTGCCGTGGGTGAAGCTTTCCGGCACAACGGTTCCCTGCATCTGCTTCTGCAGCGTGTCGTCGCCGATCGCTTCGGCCGCACGCATGCCTTCCTCCATGTCGCCAGGCTCCATCAGATTCTTGTCGTTGGCGGCCCACACGCCGGCATAGCAGTCGGCCTGCAGCTCGATGCCGACCTGGATCGCGTTACCGGCGGTCCGCGATATCCCCGACTGCGCCCGTTGCGCCTGGTCGAGCGTGCCAGTGAGGTCTTGGACATGATGGCCGACCTCATGCGCCACGACATAGGCCATGGCGAAATCGCCCGGCGCGCCGAACCGTTGCGAAAGCTCGTTGAAGAAATCGGTGTCGAGATAGACTTTCTTATCGGTCGGACAATAAAATGGACCCATCGCGGATTGCGCGGCCCCGCAGCCCGATTGGGTCCCCCCTTTATAGAAGATCAGGGTCGTGGGCGTGTATTTCTGCCCCGACGCTGCGAACAGGTCCGTCCAGCGCCGCTCGGTCGATCCGAGCACACGCAGCACCAGATCCTGAGTGGTCGGGTCCAGGGTCGACTTGCCCGCCGGCGCGCTGGCAGTCGGACCGCCGCTGCTCAATATACCACCGCCGCCACCCAATGAGTTCAGCACGCAATAACCGAGCAGCAGTATCAGGATTCCGACGATCCCGAAGCGGCTCGCGACTAGGCTGAGAATGAGGCCAAACGCTCCGCCGCCCCCACCGCCGCCGAAGCCCACGCCCGGTTGCCCGGTTCGATCCTCGAAATTCCTGCTCGGATCCTCGTCGCCCAGCCGCATGCTGCTCTCCCTGCCTTACTCGCCCAATGCGCGAAACGCCGTGACGGTTGCAAATCACTCCTTACGCGGCAAAGGCGTCCGTCAACACCAGGAGTTTCCCCATGCAACTTCGCGGCAAAGTCGCACTCATCACCGGATCGACCTCGGGCATCGGCCTCGCCATCGCTCGCGCCTTCGCCGCCGAGGGCGCCAGTGTGATGCTCAATGGTTTCGGCGACAGCGCCGAGATTGAAAATATCCGTGGCCAGATCGCCCTCGCATCGCGCGCCAAAGTACTCCACGATGGCGCCGACCTGTCCGACCCTGTGGCAATCGAAGCCATGGTCGCGCGCTGCATCGCCGAGCTTGGCGCACCCGCGATCCTGGTCAACAATGCCGGGATCCAGCATGTCGCCCCGGTCACCGAATTCCCTCCCGCCAAATGGGACGCGATCATCGCTATCAATTTGACCGCGGCGTTCCACACCACGCGCCTTGCGTTGCCCGGTATGCGCGCCGCTGGCTGGGGCCGGATCATCAATACGGCGTCGGCCCACAGCCTCGTCGCCAGCCCCAATAAGTCCGCCTATGTCGCAGCCAAGCATGGCATCGCCGGCTTCACCAAGACCGTCGCGCTGGAGGCCGCGCGCGATGGTGTTACGGTCAATTGCATTTCGCCGGGCTATGTCTGGACGACCCTGGTCGAAAACCAGATCCCCGACACGATGGCGGCGCGCGGCCTGACCCGCGACCAGGTGATCAACGATGTCCTGCTCGCCGCCCAGCCGACCAAGCGCTTCGTCACGCCGGAGGAGGTGGCCGCATTGGCCCTGTTCCTAACCCGCGACGAAGCGGGGTCGATCACCGGCGCGAACGTCAGCATGGACGGCGGCTGGACGGCGCAATAGCCACGCGCAGCCATGCTGGGGGCATGGCGAGCATGGCTATGGTGCCCCGGCGCCCGTGCTGGATTGCTTCGCTGCGCTCGCAATGACAAACAGTGCCGATGCGATCCTTCCGCCCGCTAATTGTCGCCGCGCTGTTTTTGCCGCTTCCCGCGTGCGCGGTGATGCGGCCGGCCGGTGAGGTCATCGTAAAGCCGACCCGCGACTGGCGCGGAGTCGCTACCAGCGCGGACCGCGAGCGGCTGCGCGAATGGCGTACGGCGTTTACCAAGGCGTTGGCGAAAGCACGCGCAACGGGTCACGGCGCGGAGATCGACAGCGAGGGCGTGCTGCTCGAGCCCGATGCCGCGCTCGGTGCACCCCCAATCCCCAACGGCAATTTCAGATGCCGTGTGATCAAGCTCGGTGCCAAGTCTGAGGGCATGCTCGACTATGTCGCCTACCCCGCCTTCCAATGCCGCATCCGCCAGGAAAGAGATCGGCAGGCCTTCGCCAAGCTGACCGGGTCACAGCGCCATGTCGGACTGATTTTCCCCGGTGACACGCTCCGCCAAGTCATGCTCGGCACCCTGGTTCTCGGCGACGAGACCCGCGCGATGCAATATGGCCGCGATGCCGATCGCGACGTCGCCGGTTATGTCGAGCGCATCGGTCCCGATCGCTGGCGGCTGGTCCTACCCTACCCCCATTTTGAATCGCTGACCGACGTCATCGAACTGACACCGGCGCCGTGACTTCCAGGAGTATTTTGAATGAAAGCCATCTTGCCATTTGCGCTGGCCGCGATGCTGTTTCCCGCTGAACTGAGCGCCGCGACCATCGCCGATGGCGTCAAGGCCGACATGCCGGCGCTGATGACCCTTTATCGCGACCTCCATGCCAACCCCGAATTGTCGATGCAGGAGGTCCGCAGCCCCGCCAAGCTCGCCGCGGAAGCGCGCAAATTGGGTTTCACCGTCACCGAGAAGGTCGGCAAGACCGGCGTCGTCGCGGTGATGAAGAACGGGCCCGGTCCAGTGCTTCTGCTGCGCGCAGACATGGACGCGCTCCCGGTAGTCGAGCAGACCGGACTGCCGTTCGCCTCGAAGGTCAAGGCGGTCGCGCGCTCCGGCGTCGAGACCGGCGTGATGCACGCCTGCGGCCACGACACCCACATGACCGCGTGGCTCGGCACGGCCCGCCGCCTCGCGGCGATGAAGGACCAATGGTCGGGTACTTTGGTGATGATCCTCCAGCCCGGCGAAGAAACCGGCGAGGGCGCCAAGGCGATGCTCGACGACGGCCTCTACACGCGCTTTCCCAAGCCCGACGTGGTGCTGGCGTTCCATGATGCCGCGGCGCTCCCCGCCGGCGTAATCGGCGTAACGCCCGGCTACGCGCTCGCCAACGTCGACAGCGTCGACATTTCCGTCAAGGGCGTCGGCGGTCACGGTGCTTACCCGCAGACGACCAAGGACCCGATCGTGCTCGCCTCGCGGATCGTCACCACATTGCAGACGCTGGTCAGCCGCGAAAATGACCCCGCCAATCCGGCGGTCGTCACCGTCGGCAGCTTCCAGGCCGGCGCCAAGCACAACATCATTTCCGACGAGGCTCGGCTTCAGCTGACCGTGCGCAGTTACACACCGGAGGTGCGCAAGCTGCTCCTCGACGGGATCCGGCGCATTACGCGGGGTGAAGCCATTGCCGCCGGCATGCCCGAGGACCGCATGCCGGTTGTCACAATTCGCGACGAAATGTTCACCCCGTCGACCTTCAACACCGAGAAACTGTCAGCGCGAGCGCTTGAACTGTTCACCGTCAATTTCGGCCCGCAGCGTGTGATGAAGACTCCGGCGGTGATGGGCGGCGAGGATTTCAGCCGCTTTTGGCTGGCCGACAAGTCGATCCAGAGCCTGATCTTCTGGGTCGGCGGAACGCCGACCGACAAATGGACAGCGGCCGGCGGCGACCAGGCGAAATTGCCGTCGCTGCACAGCCCCTTCTGGGCGCCCGATGCGGAGGCGGTCATTTCGACCGCCACGGAGGCGCTGACTCTCGCCACCTTGGATATTCTCAAAAAGGGCTAAGCGCTCGCCTCATCCAGCCGCGCGATCTGGCCAGGCGTCAGCTCCAGCGTCAGAGCGGCGAGCAGTTCGTCGAGCTGCTTGAGGCTGGTCGCGCTGGCGATGGGCGCGGTGATGCCCGGCTGGGCCATGGTCCAGGCCAGGGCGATGCTCGCCAGCGCCGCGCCGGTTTCCGCCGCGACTTCGTCCAGCGCTTCGAGCACGCGCTTTCCGCGCCCCTCAAGATAGGCGATGTTGCGCAGCCCGCGCGGGCTCTTGTCGAGATCGTCCTTGTCGCGATATTTGCCGGTCAGGAAGCCGTTGGCCAGGCTGTAGTAAGAAAACACCGCCAACCCCGCAGCGGCCGCCGCATCGCGCAGCTCGCCTTCGAACTTCTCGCGCTCGACCATATTATACCAGGGCTGCAACGCGCTCGGCGCCGTTAGTCCGCCATCGGCCGCCGCCTTTACCGCCTCGCTGAGTCGCGGCGCGGTGAAATTCGACAGCCCGATCGCGCGGATCGTGCCCGCCTTGGCCAGCGCATCGAATGCGCCGAGACTGTCGGCGAGCGGGACCTTCTCATTGTCGCGATGCTGGTAATAGAGATCGATCCGGTCGACCCCCAAGCGTTTGAGCGATCCCTCGCAGGCGCGCATCACGACCTCGGGCTCAAGCGAGGCGACATATTCGCCATCGACGAGCTCGCCGTCGAGAAACCCGACCTTGGTCGCGATGACGACCTTGTCGCGCTTGGCCGGATCGCGCTTCAGCCAACGGCCGATCAGCGCTTCGCTCTCGCCGCCCTTATGGCCCGTGACCCATGCCGAATAGACGTCGGCGGTGTCGATCATCGTTCCGCCGGCGTCGACGAACCTGTCGAGCACCGCGAAGCTGGTCGCTTCATCGGCGGTCCAGTCAAACACGTTGCCGCCCAGCGCCAGCGGCGCGACGCTCAACCCGCTGTTCCCGATCGCCCGCTTGGTCACCATCTTTTCGCTCCCGTCTAGATCATCCGCCCCATGGCAGAAAAACGCACGAAACGGGAAGCGTTCACCATTCCTTTGTAAAGTTTAGCGACACTCCCCCCATGTCGGACGATTTGACAGGCACGGGGCAGGCATGGCGATTCTGATCGCCTTCTGGACGCATGCGCTCGCCGCGGCGCTGTTCCTTTCGCTGATCCTGTGGCGGCTGCGCTCCGGCGTGCGCCAGGGCGGCCAGCGATTGCTGCTGGCTGCTTTCTCCCTGACCGCGATTTGGGCGTGGCTCAATGCGATCGACATGGGCAGCACGCTCGCCGTCTACGCCGAAACCGCACGCAACCTCGTTTGGGTCGGCATGCTTCACACATTGTCAGGCTCGGGTAACGAGGATGGCGCGCGCCAGCGCGGCGTCCGGCTGGTCTATGGCGCAGTCGCTGCCGTGCTCGGCCTCCAGCTCGCGGTCGATGCCTTACCCTTCCTGGTTGACGATGGTTCGACCGGCGCGATTGCACTGACCGCGATCATTTTGCGCATCACAGCCGCGGCAGGCGCACTGGTACTCGTCCACAACGTCTACGGCCAGGCCGCTCCCGCCAGCCGCACCAGCATCCGTTTCGCCATGCTCGCACTGGCGATCATCTGGACCTACGACCTCAATCTCTACACGCTCGCCTATCTCGACCTGAGTTCGACTTCGGGCCTGTTCCATTGGCGCGGCGCGGTGGTTGCCTTGACCGCGCCGCTCTTTGCTTTGGGCGCACAGCGCGAAGAAGGCTGGCGCATCCGGCTATCGCGCGCCGCAACCTTCCAGTCTTTGTCCCTGCTCGCCATCTGCGGGTACTTCGCGGTGATGACGATCCTCGCCACCGCGCTTCGCGGCACCGGCTGGGATTGGTCGCGATCGGCAGCGATCGGCCTGCTCACGGCGATGACGGTGGCAGCGATGGTGCTGGTGCCGTCCGCCCGCGCGCGCAGCTGGGCCAAGGTCAAGCTCGCCAAGCATTTGTTCGAGCATCGCTATGACTATCGCACCGAATGGCTGCGCTTCACCGATACCGTCGGCCGCTCGGGACCGTCCGCGGCGCCGCTCGGCGAGCGGGTCGTCAAGGCGTTCGCCGATATCGTCGACGCGCCCGGCGGCGTGTTGCTCGCAGCCGATGAAGCCGGAGCGATCGAAACAGCCGCGGCGTGGAACTGGCCCGGAGGGAATATCGCTTCGATCGAACCCGACGAGAGCCGCCGCTTCTGGCTGGCTGTTGAATGCGAAGGGCGCATCCTCGAGCTAGACGCGCACCGTCACGGCTGGGGCGATCCTAAGGACCTCGCGATCACGCCGCCCGGCTGGATGCTCGCGGAAGCCAGTGCCTGGGCCGGGATCCCGCTGATCCACCACGACCGGTTGGTCGGCCTAGTGGTGCTCGCCGCGCCGGATTACCGCCGCCCGCTCGATTGGGAAGACTTTGACCTGTTGCGCACAGCCGGGCGGCAGGCAGCCAGTTCGCTCGCCGAAGCCCATGGGCAGGCCGCGCTGTCGAACGCGCAGCGCTTCGAAGAATTCAACCGCCGCTTCGCCTTCATCCTCCACGACGTCAAAAATCTCGTCAGCCAATTGTCGCTGGTCGCGCGCAATGCCGAGCGGCACGCGGACAACGCCGAGTTCCGCGCCGACATGATCGCAACCCTGAAAAGCTCGGTCGGCAAGATGAACGACTTGCTCGCCCGCCTCGCACCGCAAGCTCCGGCACGTCCCGAACGCGTCCAGCCGCTTCCGCTCCGCGCGACATTGACCGCCGCGATCGCCGCCAAGCGCCGCGACCATGACGTCCGCTTGCTCGGCGACGGTAGCTTGTGGGTCGACGGCGACGCCAACGGCCTCGAACAGGCCGTCGGCCAATTGCTCCAGAACGCCATCGATGCCAGCCCGACCGAAGAGCCGGTCCTGGTCCGCGTCGCCCGTGACGTCGACCAAGTGACCATCGACATCATCGACAAGGGAAGCGGGATGGACGCCGATTTCATTCGCAACCGGCTGTTCCAGCCGTTCGTCTCGACCAAATTGTCCGGCTTCGGCGTCGGTGCGTTCGAGGCGCGCTCGCTGATCGTCGCGATGGGCGGCCGACTGACCGTCACCAGCAGCCCCGGCAAGGGCAGCCACTTCACCATCCACCTGCCCGCCGCTGAACCGGCGAGCCAGCCCGCACGGAAACGCGCATGACCGACCAGCACTCCGATCTCCCTGTCCTGCTTGTTGTCGAGGATGACGAAGGCCTCCAGCGCCAGTTAAAGTGGGCCTATGATGGTTATCGCGTGGTCATCGCCGGGGACCGCGCCTCGGCGATCGAGCAAATGCGGCTGCACGAGCCGACCGTGGTGACGCTCGATCTTGGTCTTCCGCCCGATCCCGACGGGACCCACGAAGGCTTTGCCACTCTGACAGAAATCCTCGCCATAAAGCCCGACGCCAAGGTCATCGTCGCCTCGGGCCACGGGGCCCGCGAGAGTGCGCTCAAGGCGATCGCGCTCGGCGCTTATGATTTCTATAGGAAGCCGGTCGACATCGACGAACTTGGCCTGATCGTCGCGCGCGCCTTCCACCTCCACGCGATCGAGGACGAGAACCGCCGCTTTGAAGCCCAGGGCGGCGGCGACACCATCCTCGGCTCGATCATCAGCGCTTCGGACGAAATGCTCAAGGTCGCCCGCACGATCGAACGGGTCGCATCGGCCGACGTC
>Ga0193709_1000224_pt1 | contig 22684 bp, 18 predicted proteins | sample H3c2metaG_FD_160571 | JGI IMG/M metagenome (GOLD analysis project Ga0193709, IMG submission 160571) | Soil microbial communities from a riparian zone of the East river system, Colorado, United States - H3c2 | ecosystem: Environmental > Terrestrial > Soil > Riparian zone | place: USA: East River...
GCCGCCACCGACGGTCAGCCACCCTATTACTACAGCTACACCATGACCAGTTACGACCTCGACGCGGCTGGCAACTGCCTTGGCATGACGTCCATCAATAATGGGACCTGGCATCCGTTCAAGGCCAACAACGTAAAAGATCCGGCTAGAAAGATCGCGATCGCCGAGGAACAGTCTTCTTTTGCTCAGGGCGAAGGGTCCGATGCCACTGGGGATATTATCAATGATGGGCGCTGGGTGGCCAATGGCGGCGATCGCTTGACCAGCCGTCACAGCAAAAAGGCAGAGATTGGTTATGCGGATAGCCACGTCTCGGTGACAACCTGGCTCATTGCTACTAACACGATCAATTCGCGTCCTGATCTCTGAGATGCCGGTCTTTGCGCCTCCTTATCCGCCAGCTATGCGAACATTGGCAGCGTTGCTCTCTTTGGCCGTTTTCCTCGCCGCCTGCCACAAGAAGGACGCGGCAGTTTCGCCAACTCCTTCAGCCTCCGATACGGGCGTTACCGGTGAACCGGCCAAACCGCTGGCCCCTCCGCCGAAATCCGTCACCGCCAACGCCGAAAATAATGTCCGCGAAAATGTAGGAGGCGAGGTGGACCAATTCCTCACTTCGCAACTGAAAATCTTCATCCAAAACAAAGGCCGCCTGCCGGTAAGTTTCGCCGAATTTGCCAGCGCTCGCCTGGACAGCATCCCCCGTCCGCCAGCGGGCACCAAATGGGTAATTGACGCCGCGAACCAGCAAGTCAAATCCGCTGCAATGAAGTAGTGACGAATCGGCTCACACCGCGGATGCTGGTGCTTGAAGCGTTAAAGTGATTTCCAAAAACGGCGCGGGCGACCTTGATTGGGCGAGCAGGAGTTTCTAAGCTGGCCAAATCATTATGGCCGAAGCCATCTCCAACTATCGCCTGCTCGATTCTGAAAAGATCATCGAGACGGTGAAGTCCCTGCAGAAGCGCATCGCGAAACGATTTCCAGATTCGGGTTTAAGCAAGGTGGCGGCCGAATTGTCAGGAGTCGCGGAGGAGACAGTCACTCGCACAAAATGGATTCAAGAGCCGCACTTAGTGTTGCGTTGCGCGGCGGGCAGTTTAAGCCTCGCCATAATTCTCTTGGTGATATTCATGCTGGCTCATATCCACCAGGTCGGGTTCGACAATTACGTAAATTTTATTCAGGCGCTTGATGCCAGCCTCGGCTCGGTCGTGTTTATTGGCGCGGCGATTATTTTTCTCGTGAGCTGGGAAAAGCGAATCAAACGAGAGCGCGCGCTCAAGGCGATTCATGAATTGCGGGCCATGGCTCATATCGTCGATATGCATCAGCTCACCAAAGATCCGGAGAGTTACTTTGTGCCCGGTGGGCCGGCAAACGTGAAGCGCTCCATGACCTCATTCGAATTGAACCGGTATTTGGATTATTGCAGCGAGGCGCTGGCGCTCATCAGTAAGATTGCGGCGCTCTACGTGCAAGGATTTCAGGACCCGGTATTGCTCGACGCGGTGGATGATGTCGAGGATTTGACTGCAGGATTTTCGCGGAAGATTTGGCAAAAGATTTCAATTTTGGAGAATTTGGGGAGCACGCTGCACGCAGAAAGGTTGAAGGAAACCGCGCCGAAAACAGTTTGAATCTAGAATATTTCTTTTAATCTCGCGGGCACGGCGCCCGCTTTTTGACCTTCGAATTTCGAGTTTCGATCGTCGGTTTTCTCCTTTGGATAAGCGGACGAACTCATTCCACACTCTTTGCCGGGTCTTTCACCCTATTCAAAGTTCGAACGTCGGGTATAGTTTAGCTGTCGGGTCCCATGTGAAGGGTGACATTCATATATTGATGCTCGAAGATGATGCTGCGGATGCTGAATTGACGAAATTTGCGTTGCGCAAAGGTGGCGTTCATTTTTCCGCATCCCGGGTCGAGACGAGGGATGACTACGTTAAAGAGCTGCAGGAACATCCCCCGGCCCTGATTCTCTCGGATTATTCCTTGCCGGGTTTCAATGGTCACGCTGCGCTGGAAATTGCGCGGGAACAACGCCCGGACACGCCCTTCATTTTTGTGACGGGAACTATGGGAGAAGAAGTCGCGATTGAAACATTGAAAAGCGGCGCGACCGATTATGTGCTTAAAACGCGGCTCAGCAGACTTGTGCCTGCGGTGAACCGGGCAATTCGAGAATCGCAGGAAAGGGCCAAGCATCGCCGCGCGCAAGAGCAACTTCGCGAATCGCACGAGCGCTTGCGTCAATTGTCTGTTTATTTGCAAACGGTCCGGGAGGAGGAACGAACGCGGATCGCGCGAGAAGTGCATGACGAACTCGGCCAGGCACTGACCGGTTGCAAGCTGGACCTTTCCTGGATTGCGAGCAAATTGCCGAAAGAAAAAAACCTCAAACCGTTGCTCGAAAAAACGCGCTCTCTCTCGCTTCATATTGATTCAACGATTCAGATGGTCCGCAGGATAGCGACCGAGTTGCGGCCCGGCATACTGGATCATCTTGGCCTGGCGGCCGCGCTGGAATGGCAGGCGAATGAATTCCAAACGCGAACCGGCATTAAATGCGACGTTCACGCCAACTTGCGCCATCCGGGCCTGCATCCAGATCTCAATACGGCTTTTTTTCGCATTTTTCAGGAGACCCTGACAAATATCATTCGCCACGCCGGCGCGACGCACGTAACGGTGCATTTAAAACAACGGGACGGTCGAATAGTTTTGGAAGTCAAAGATAACGGGCGCGGAATTTCGAAAGAGGAAATTTCGAATACGCAATCGATGGGTTTGCTTGGCATGCGGGAAAGAGCGGGCTTGTTAGGTGGAGATTTCAAAATCTCCGCGGGCGCGGGTGGGAAAGGCACCAAGGTGACCGTTTCGATGCCCATTGCCCACGCGAACGGAAATTACGAAGAACATGAAAATTCTTTTGGCGGACGACCACGCCGTGGTGCGCCACGGCTTGAAGCAAATTCTCGCGGATGAGTTCAAGCGGGCCGACTTCGGCGAGGCGCGAAATGCGCAGGAAGCCCTGGACCTCGTCTGGAAGGAGAATTGGGACGTCGCGATCCTCGACATCACCATGCCCGGACGCAGCGGGCTGGACGTGTTGCGCGAAATAAAGAAATCGAAGCCGCGCCTTCCAGTACTGGTGTTGAGCATGCACCCGGAGAATCAATTTGCCGTTCGCGTGCTTAAGCGCGGCGCGTCAGGATACATGACGAAAGAAAGTGCGCCGGTAGAATTGGTTGGGGCGGTGAAAAAAGTCATGGCCGGAGGGCGATATGTAAGCGCATCGCTGGCGGAAAAATTGGCCACGAATCTTTCCGGCGATTCACAGAAACCCGCGCAAGAGTTGCTCTCCGATCGTGAATTTCAGGTCTTCCGGCTGATTGCGGGAGGAAGAATTGTCAGCGAAATCGCCCGCGAACTTTCGCTCAGCGTAAAGACGATTAGCACCTATCGGAGCCGCATCCTGGAAAAAATGGAGCTGCGAAACAATGCCGAGTTGATGCATTATGCGATGCAGCATCAACTGGTGGAGTGAGGCTTAACCTGCATATTTCATAGCGTGCATGAAATCCCGACTGCTCGTAGCCGACGACGTAAGGAGGCGGATTCAATCTAAGTCCAGTGCAGTCCGCCTCCTTACGTCGTCGGCTACTTGCGGTATGAAATGTCCAGCTTAGGGCCCTCGCTGTTTATTTTCGGCCAGGCGAGCGTTCACAATTTTGCGCACCAGAGCCGCCGGCAATGGTCGTTCAGGTTGGAATCGAATGGCGCCTTTGCTGGTGTCGTAGTTCTTCAGATCCTTTTTGTGGACCTCGACCGTCGCGGAACTCATCGGATACAAGGCGCAGTGGTTCGCCGCTGCCCCGAAGCCCACCAACATCCCCTTTTGGCGAAAGGCCGGGATTTGATAGCTGATGCATTCTTCGGCTTTTGGCGCCGCGGCTCGAATCATTTTGCGGAGCTTCTCGAGCGCGGCGCGTTTGTCGGCGTCGACGCCAGCGAGATAATCGTCAATCGTCTTAGGCTTCCTCTTGGTCATATAGTTCATCGTTTATTCAACAACATGACGAATGGCGCGAAGCGGTCAGGACACAATGTCAATTTTCTCTTTGCTGGTGGGACCGTAACCATTCATTTTACATTCGCAGAGCCATGATGAAGTCGTGGTAAGTACTATCACCCACCGTGAAAGAGCGCTCGCCGACGCGTTGGAAACCCAGCCTTTCATAGAATGAAATTGCTTCATCGTTACGGCTATAAACTCCTAATAACAATCGCCGGATTCCGCGAGCTCGCGCGAAAGTCTCTGCCTCTTGCATTAAACGCCGGCCGAGTCCCGCTCCACGAAACCGATTTAATAGATACACGCGTTTAACTTCCGCGTCATCCGGCGAAATGTCAGGCAAAGGTAAGTCCGCATTCGTCAAGACGAGATAGCCAACCGGGGCTTGCCCGGGCTCTACCTCTGCAATCCAAGCCGCGGAAGCCGAATCCCGCAACCAGCCTGCATATTTCTCGCTCGAATGCTGTCGCCCACAGTGGCCGAGAATATCTTTGCCCGAGAGAATGCCCGCGAAGGTGTCCAGAAATGTCGCCTGGCCAACGATGGACAAGGCGAGTTCATCACCCGGCGCACATTTGCGGATCGTTATTGGCTGCATTGTCCCATCGCGTATCAAGCGAGCGACCAGATTGCCTGCCGTATTTCCCTTCGAATCATCAATCTTAATCCCGACCAGACGGTGTCGAATTTAATTCGTCCGGTCGCGGGCAATGCTGCATCTGCCATCCCATTACCGCGATTCAATTCAACCTGAAGTAACGGTAAAGGATGCGAACGACAAGCCGGAACAATGTTTCCGGCCGAAGACATTCTGTCTCGTTTTGAGGCATGAGAAAACAACGATGAGAATACAAGCGCGCCGACGAACCCCAATTTCCGCCCACGGAAGTACCCGCTGAATCCAAAAACAACCCAAAACTTCCCAAAATGAGATTGGCCTTTGTTCGCGGTTGGTGTTGAATGTGCTTTGGTATATTAGGAACTCATTGACGAGACAAATGACCAGAGTGCCATGCTGTTGAGCGCCGGATTATGACTTTACCCGCATCTTACGTTTTGCTGGTCGAAGATGATCCCGGCACGCCTGATGTCCTTGCCGTATTGCTGCACGAGGACAACGTCAATCTTACCAACGCCAAAGACGCCAACGAAGCGCTCGCCATCGCCTCCCAGAAACATTTCGATCTGATTTTGCTCGACCTCGGTTTGCCTGGCGCGGATGGCTTCGAGTTGCTGCGTCAACTCAAAGAGCTTCCCGCAACCCAATCGATCCCCGTCATCGTCCTCACCGCCTGGAACAGCACCTCCGACAAATTGCGCGGCTTCGAATTGGGCGCAGTGGATTATCTGACCAAGCCGTTCGAGTCTTCAGAACTTCGCGCCCGTGTCCGCGCGGCCTTGCGCGCCCGGCGGCTGCAAGACGAGTTGACACAAGCGAACCGCGAGTTGCTCTCCGCCCGAGTGGCGGCGGAATCCGCCGTGCGCGCCAAAGCGGAATTTCTCGCCAATATGAGCCACGAAATCCGCACCCCGATGAACGGCATTATTGCCATGGCGGGCCTGCTGCTGGATACGCCTCTGACTCACGAACAGCACGGTTACGTCGAAACGATTTATTCCAGCAGCGAATCCTTGCTCACCATCATCAACGATATTCTCGATTTTTCGAAAATCGAATCCGGCAAACTCGAACTCGAAACGCAGCCATTTGATCTCCGCGTCTGCATCGAAGAGGCCCTCGACCTGCTCGGAACCAAAGCGGCGGAGAAGAGGCTCGACATCGCTTATCAACTGGAGGACGGCATTCCGGCCCAAATGCTCGGAGATGTGACGCGCTTGCGGCAGGTCCTTGTAAATCTACTCAGCAACGGCATCAAATTCACCACCAAGGGCGAAGTAGTCGTCCAGGTGAAAGTTCTGGCTGCTCCAAAACGAAATGGCTCCAACTCAGACAACTGGCAATTGCATTTTTCCGTGCGAGACACCGGCATTGGCATCCCCGTCGATGGCCTGGCGCGTCTCTTCAAATCTTTCAGCCAGGCCGATGCTTCGACCACGCGTCGCTTCGGCGGGACCGGTTTGGGCCTCGCCATCAGCAAACGCCTCGTCGAATTGATGAGTGGCAAGATGTGGGTCGAGAGCGTGCCCGACAAAGGTTCCACATTTCACTTCACCCTTTTATTGCAAGGCGCGCCGGACACCGCTCACCCCGCGCTCGATGGCCGCCAACCCCAACTCGCCGATTTGCGCCTGCTCATCGTCGACGACAACGCAACCAATTGCCGCATCCTCACCGTCCAGGCCGGCAAATGGGGCATGCTGCCGCGCGGCGCAAACAGTGCCGAGCAGGCGCTGGAATGGCTCCGGGCCGGCGAAAATTTTGACCTGGCTATTCTGGATATGCAAATGCCCGGAATGGACGGCGTAATGCTCGCCCGCGAAATTCGCAATATGCCCCGCGCGACCCTGATGCCGCTCGTGCTCCTCACTTCCATGGGAGTGCGCCCGAACCAGCCTGATATCAGCAGTGTCGCCTTCGCCAGTTGCCTCACCAAACCGGTTAAGCCGGCCCAGCTTTATGAAGTCCTGGCCCGCGCCATCTCCGGCGCAAAAGCCGCTCCCCAAAAAGCTCCGCTTAATCTAAAACTTGATCCTGGTCTCGCCATGCGTCTCCCCCTCCGTGTCCTGCTCTGCGACGATAATACAATCAATCAAAAAGTGGCCATGCGCCTTCTTCAACAAATGGGCTATCGCGCCGACCTCGCCGCCAACGGTGTTGAAGCGCTCACTGCCCTGGAACGTCAGCCCTATGATCTTGTTTTCATGGATGTCATGATGCCGGAAATGGGCGGGCTCGAAGCGACGAAAATCATTCGCGATCGCCAGCAGCAACGGTCAAAATATCCACATTACAAATCGCCAATGATCATCGTGGCGATGACTGCGAACGCCATGCAAGGTGATCGGGAAAAATGTCTCGCCGCCGGTATGGATGACTACCTCTCCAAACCAGTCCGGCCGGAAGACATACGTAAAATCATCGAGCGCTGGGCGGAAGCAGCCGCAAAAGGCGCAACCCAGCAAACAGCGACGGCCAGCGCAACCGAATCCACAAGCACCAACGGCAACACCGCACAACTACCAACCGAGATTATGGAAGAACCACCAGTCGACCTTGACCGCCTGAACGAATTTACCGACGGCAACCTTGAAAGCTTGCGCGAGTTGGTAACCCTTTATCTGGACCAAACCACAACTCAAATGGAACAACTCGAGGCTGCCATTCACGCGCAATCAGCGGTCGAAGTCCGCCGGCTGGCTCATAGTTGCGCGGGTGCCAGCGCGACGTGCGGCATGCGGCGGCTGGTGCCGATGTTGCGCGAGTTGGAAAAGATGGGCTTTGAAAGCAAGCTCGAGGGCGCTGCCGAAATTTGCCAAAACGCCGCCCGGGAATTTGAGCGCATACGCAAGTATTTGGAGGCGCATCTGGCCAGTTGTGCCAATCTCGCCTCGAGCACCTGACCCATGAACAAAAAGATTTTAATAGTCGAAGACGACCAGATCGTTGCGAATATTTACCGCAACAAATTTTCGGTGGAGGGTTATCAGGTCGAAGTCGCTCTGGATGGCCAAACCGGAATTGAGATGGTCAACAGTTTTCGGCCGGACGCAGTCGTGCTCGATTTGATGCTGCCCAAAATGACCGGGGTGGAATTCATGAAACATATCCGCTCGCAGGCCGACTTTAAGCAACTGCCCGTAATCGTTTTTTCCAACACGTACCTGACCAACATGGTTCAGGAGGCTTGGAAAGCCGGCGCCACCAAATGTCTCTCAAAGGCAAATTGCACGCCCAAACAGGTGATGGAAGTGCTCCGCACCACCATGAAGATTCATGCCGAGGCGAATGGCGCCGCTTCGAACCATACCCAAACTTCGCTCACGCGCAAATCGCCCGCCCACACTCCTTCTGCAGTGGCGCTGGAAGAGGATCTGGATTCAGAGTTTCAGGCTGATTTATCGGACTCTTTCAAAAAAGGTTTGCCTGCCACCCTCTCCGTGCTCCGGACGCACCTCCAGGCATTGGTCAAAGCCGAGAACGAGGCGGCGCGTATGAAGGAAGTTCACGAACTCTATCGCCGGATCCATGCCCTGACGGCCAATTCGGGTATCGTAGGATTGACTTTGATCACTCAAATGTGCGAAGCGCTCGAAGCACTGCTCAAGGAACTTCACGAAAAGCCAAAAAGCCTCAACGCATCCACCATGCGCACCGTCGCTTCGGCCGTCGATTTCCTGGCCAATCTTTTCAAAAACGGTCTTAGTCCACAAAAGCAGGAAACCCCGGCAGCCAATATCCTCGTTGTCGATGACGAAGCCATTTCCCGCCGCGCTGTGACCTATGCCCTCGAAAAGGCGAAACTAAAGAGCGTCAGTGCCGAAGATTCGAACGCCGCATTCGACTTAATCTCGAAAGAGCAATTTGATTTGGTTTTTCTCGATGTCGATATGCCCGGCATGAACGGGTTTGAACTCTGCACCAGGCTCCGTGCTCTGCCCGCTTACAAGAAGACGCCCGTTGTATTTGTGACCAGCCTCAATGACTTTGAGAGCCGCGCCAATTCAACCGTGAGCGGTGGCAACGATTTCATTGCCAAGCCTTTCCTCTTTATGGAATTGGCCGTCAAAGCCCTCCTCTACGTCCTTCGTAGCCAAGTCGAAACCGCCCAACCGGTTTTCCACTGACGGGCGGTGAAGCAACGGTGGCCGCGAGCCGCTGCATTGCGAACAGTCCTGCCATTTGCCCGGCTCGCCGGGACGCTCGCCCCACCTCTGCTATTTCCGCGCTTCAACGTTTTTTACATTTTAACCTCTTAACGCTCTGCTAAACTTCCCCCATGGACGCACTCCACGCCCCATGGCGAATCGAATACATTCTCGCGCCGAAGCCTCCGGCAACCGATAGCCTCTTCACCCGCATCGCCCAATCCAATGATGACGAGGCCAATCTCGTTATCGTTCGCGACCGCACCTGTTACGCTTTGCTCAATGCTTATCCTTACACCGGCGGTCACCTGATGATTGTCCCCTATAAGCAGGTCGCCGACATGAATGGACTCACCGACGAAGAGATGACCGATCTGATGAAACTCACGCGCCGTTGCCAAAATGCGCTGACCAAAGTCATGAAGCCCGAGGGATTCAACATCGGCATCAATCTCGGAAAAGTTGCCGGCGCAGGAATTTTGGAGCACCTCCATATTCACATCGTGCCCCGCTGGCTTGGCGACACCAACTTCATGCCCGTCCTCGCAAATACCACCGTCGTCCCGCAGGCGTTGAAGGATCTGGCCGCCCAACTTCGAGCCGCGCTTGCCACCGTGTAGGCTCTCGTGTTCCCGAGCGTCCAAAATTCGTAGCCGTCCCGCGAGTCTTTTGCGCGGCTTCGTCCTCGACCTGCAAAAAATCTGGGCCGCGATGGAGCGAAGGAAATCCTGCTCTCGCTCTGCAATCCCAACGGGATTGCGCCCTCCAGCCCAGGGTTGCGAGGAACGAGCTACCCTGGGTCACACGCAACGAACCTCAATCCGCAACCCTGAAAACGGTTGCGCCATTTGCCCCCGAAGTCTTTCAAGCTCTACGATTCGATTTTCTTCTGACCATCTTTCTGCCTCCATTTTTCTGCCAAAGCAAATTCGCGAAACTCACGGACTACTTCACCACTTGCCGATGCCCCGTCTCTCTGGCACGTTTTGATTGCATGTCACAACAGGCCTCATTGCTTGAGTCCGAGCGAATGGTCGTCCATACCGGCCCAGCGTTTCATATGGACGATGAGCAACTCTTCCAATTCTGTCAGATCAATCGCGATCTGCAGATCGAGCGCACCGCGGACGGAGACATCATTATTATGGCACCAGAAGGAGGAAGCAGTGGATATGGAAGTGGGAAATTGACTCAAGTTTTCGGCAATTGGGCTGAGCGCGACGGCAAAGGCCGTTTCTTCGGTTCCTCGACCGGTTTCATTCTGCCAAATCATGCCATGCGTTCTCCCGATGTCGCCTGGGTTCGTAACGAACGGCTCGATGCATTAACCGATCAAGAATGGGAAAAATTTCTTCCGCTTTGCCCAGACTTCGTCCTCGAGCTTCGTTCACCTTCAGATTCACTGCGCGCCTTGCAACGAAAAATGGAGGAATATTGCCGGAATGGCACGCAACTCGGCTGGCTCCTCGATCCAGTCACCAAATCCGTTCACATCTACCGCCCTGATACGGCCACAGAAATCTTAGAAAATCCCTCAACACTCTCCGGCGAACCTCTTTTGCACGGCTTCGTCCTCGACCTGCAAAAAATCTGGGCCGCGATGGAGCGAAGGAAATCCTGATCTCACTCTGCAATCCCAACGGGATTGCGCCCTCCAGCCCGGGGTTGCGAGGAACGAGCTACCCTGGGTCACACGCCACGAACCTCAATCCGCAACCCTGAAAGCGGTTGCGCCTTTTGCCACCGAAGTCTTTCGAGCTTTACGATTCGATTTTCTCCTCACCATCTTTCTGCCCCCATTTTTCTGTCTTCTTCTGACTGCGCCTTTTAAAGCATCGCATCCCAACCCTTCCGCATTTCCCGTTCTAACGCTTTAACGCCTTCCCTGCGATATCCTCCCTCCACTGCGCCCCCTCAAACCGAATCCGCCCCACCGCCTCATAGGCCACCTCCCTGGCCTCCCGTACATCTGCCGCCCACCCCGTCACCCCGAGCACTCGCCCGCCACTCGTCACAATCTCCTTCCCCGACCTCACCGCCCCCGCGTGAAACACTTTCACATTCGGCATCTTCGCAACTTCCTCCAATCCATCGATCACCTTCCCCTTCTCATAACTCCCCGGATAGCCCGCCGACGCCATCACCACGCACACCGACGCCATCATGCTCCACCTCAACTCAACCCTTTCCAGCGTCCCCGACACACTCGCCTTCAGCGCCTCAACCAAATCATTCTCCAATCGCGTCAAATAAACCTGCGTCTCCGGATCTCCAAAACGCGCATTAAACTCCAGCACCTTCGGCCCATCCTTCGTCAGCATAATCCCAGGATACAAAATCCCTTTGAACGTGATCCCCTCCGCCACGCAACCCGCTACCCACGGCTCCAAAATCCTTCTCCCAACCTCCGCCAACTGCGTTTCACTCAAAAACGGCGTCGGCGAATAAGCGCCCATCCCGCCCGTATTCAACCCCTGGTCCCCATCCAGCGCGCGCTTATGATCCTGCGACGTCGGAAATAACTTCACCGACTTCCCATCGCACAACGCATGCAACGAAATCTCCGTCCCCTCCAAAAACTCCTGAATCACAATCTTCCCACCCGCCGCTCCAAAACTCTTTCGAACCAAAATCTCATCAATCGCCTCCTCCGCTTCCCGCGCACTCGCACAAATCAAAACCCCCTTCCCCAAAGCCAGCCCATCCGCCTTTACCGCGCAGCGCCCCTCCAAAGATGCCGCAAACGCCTTCGCTCCTTTCGCCTCTTCAAACGTCCCCGACCGCGCCGTCGGAATCCCATACTTCTCCATGAAATTCTGCGCGAACACCTTCGACGACTCGAACTGCGCCGCCTTTTTATTCGGACCCCATATCCGCAACCCCTTCCCCTCAAACAAATCCACAATCCCCAAAGCCAATGGATTATCCGGTCCCACCACCGTCAAATCCACCCGCTTCTCCTCCGCCAACGCCAACAACCTGGGCAAATCCTCCGCCCCGATAGCCACACACTCCACCGCTACGCCATTCTTCGCCAACCTCTCGCCTGCAATTCCGGCATTCCCGGGCGCGCAGCACATCGCCGTCACCTGCGGCGACTGCGCCAACTTCCAAACCAGCGCATGCTCACGCCCGCCCGACCCAATCACCAGAATCTTCATCCGCGCGATTCAATCAGGAATCACCGCCAGAGCCAAAGAACTTTCGTGGTACCGTGCGGCAACGGATAACCTCACCGCGGTTTTTCCATCCATCCATTAATTGGCCGTCGAGTAAAATGGTCATTGCTGTTTCAACCAGCTTGACAGGCTTAAACTGCTTCATGACGCACGCGAAGCTTCTTCCCCTCCAATCCCAACGGGATTGCGTCATACCGACCGCCCAAACCCAACGGGGTTGAATCCCTCAGCCCAGGGTTGCGAGGAACGAGCTACCCTGGGTTTGTAGCCTCCGATTTCTTTTTGCAACCCTGAAAGTGGTTGCATCAATGGCCCCTCAGTACCCTCGTCGGTGATCTCCACGAAAAGAGCAGAAGGTTATGACTCATCCGTCCGATTTGAGAAACGCCTCGGCGTTCTACCCACCGCAGACTTGGAACTCGTGGACAAGGCGCTCGTCAAAGCCTGCGCCCTCTAAAAATGGTACTGTATCAAACATTGTTCAATCCCGTCACGCCTCTGGTTCTCAATCCATCCAATTGAAAAAATCCCAACGGGATTGCGTCATACCAGACCAGCGGTTGCCGAGTATGGGCCAGTCCGGCTCGGACCGAGGCTACCCTGGGTTTGCAGCCTCAGATTTTTTCGCAACCCTGAAAGCGGTTGCATCAAAAGCGACCGCAATCTCACCCCTCGCCCACATCCGTACACTCGCAGCCCATTTCAAAATCCGCCCGGAATTATTTATATGATGGCCGAGACGCGCCCCGATGCTTCTCGCCTTCAATCCCGGCGGGATTGCGCACGACCCTTCCGAGTGCATGGGGTGAGTACCCCATTTTCAGAGAATATTGACCGGTGTAAACTCTGCGGCAGAATTCTCCCGCGTCGGAGTTTGAAACGAAATGTTTCTTCCGCGGGGGTTCAGGAGAAATGCTGGATATGAAAAACCTGCTTCTAGTACCGCACTTCTGTCGTTGCTCTAGAGACCGATTCTTTCCTTTCGCGTGCAAGTCAAGCCATGTCGCCGCGCTGCTCTTGTTTGACTTGCTTCTGCTGGCCAGCAACTCAGTCGAGGCTGAGCAAAGCGCGGCCACCAAGGCGAGTGATACCCCACCACCAACAGTATCTCAAAATTGCGGTGCGATTGCCTTGGCACAATTAGCTCATGCGTTACAAATTGGCCAGGAAACCGAGACCCGGATTCTAAACGCACCAGCCCCGCAAGACGGATTCAGTCTGGCCGATTTGCAAACGCTTGCGGCGAAATACGGGATGGCGCTTGAGGGTGTCCGCTGGACAAAGCGCGGAGAAATTGTGGTTCCGTGCATTGTGCATTGGAAGATTGGGCATTACGGCGTAATCGCGGAAAAGAAGGGCTCTCAATATCTCATTCTTGGTGGGCAATCCCGCGGAGTCTGGATGGACTGGCAAATGATCCATGCAAACGCGAGTGAGGCTTTTCTGACACCGATCTCACGCTTGACTGCGAGTTGGCAAAGAATCAGCGAAGCGGAATACGCAATTCGCGGAAGCGCTGTCCTAAGGGGCCCCGGCTTACCCGACGACGAAGACCCGCCGACGGATTGCTGCGATGACAATGATGACCAGGATGCCGATTGCGATCCGCCAACAGCAAACGATGGAGCGGGCGACGGCGGAGATAACCCGCCGCCGCCACCCTGTTGTTGCGATATGGGAATGCCGAAATGGTCCGTGAGTGGCTATGTAAATTTGTGGCTGGTAGACCGTCCACTTCTTTACAAAACGAGCAATCAAAAATGGTTTCCGCTGAAGCTCACGTATAAGAGCAGGGGAATAGACCATGGCACAAACAGCTTCGGCTTTGGACCGAAATGGGAATGCAATTGGATTGCGATCATGCAGTCCAGCGCGGCGAGCTTTCCGATGATGACAAATTACCGCGCCGGCGGTGGATTCGTTCAGGCAAACGGCTCCTGCAGCGGGGATACGTGCGTCACCTACCGTTCCGCGCAGGCCGTGGCATTGCTTCCGGACGGCGGTGCGGCGATGGTATCAGCCCGAGGCGGCATGAATCATTATGGTTTTCAGTATCCCCCGTTTCCCGGGGTGACAAACTACTACATGGACAAGCGCAGCGACCGCTATGGCCGCACCGTCCATTACAATTACGAAACTGTCGGAGGGGTTGCGCGCCTTGCGAGCGTAACGGATACAGATGGGCTCACCTCGACCGTGAACTACGGCGGCAGCAATTTGATTTCGAGCGTGACCGATCCGTACGGGCAAACCGCGTATTTCTATTACCAGAATGGGATGCTGACCAATATCACAGATGCCGCTGGCATGTTTTCGACGTTCTCTTATGACACTAACGGGTTCATGACAAATATGGTGACGCCCTACGGAACAACTGCATTCGACCATTACAGCGACACGAACGACCACCGGGCGGTGTTGGTGACCGAGGCCAATGGCGAGCACCAACTGTATGCGTTCGTGCCGTCCGCTGCACCGAGCACATATCATTGGAACCGCAGTCAGTACAATGCGATCACCGAGGACAGCAAAACCAATTATTTGGCCATGCTGCCGCAGGATTATGATAAAGCCGAGGTGCAGCAATGGCTGCTCTATGGGACCGATGGCACGACTCCGGTGGCGGTGAGTGACACCGTGGCGCTTTCGGCCCCGGCGCTGGACCCGCAGACCGGAGGGCGTCCAGGCGCACTCACCTTCACGTATCAGGGCCAGACCAATACCGCCTTTACCGGGACGCTCAAACGGGTGACGTCAATTTCGCGCGAGGGATTGCTGCAAGTCGCCATCGAGCGCAACAATCTGGGCCGGCCTCTGTTGACCACGAACTATAATGGGGATGGTTCGGTGGCAACGATTTATACCAACGTGTTCGACACGAGCGGACATTATTTGAAAACGCAATTAGGGCCGCACGGCGAACTGGTGCGCGGCTATGGCTATCATTCGGTCATCACGCACCTGCTGATTTCGGTGACGAACGCGGTGGCAGACGTCACGCGCTACACGCATGACACGAACACGATGAAGGTGACCTCGATCACTTTTGCGAGTGGCCTGCTCCGGACCAACGAATACTCCATCGGCTTTCTGGCCAAACAGACGGACCTCGGCATCCGAACCAATTCATTCTCTTACGCGAGTGGCAACCTTGCGAGCCAGACGGATGAACTTGGGCTGGTGACGACCCGCAGTTATGACCCATTGAATCGGTTGCAACAGATCGCCTTTCCGGATGGCACAACCATTTCGAACTTCTACGACAAGCTGGATTTGATTGGAGTCAAAGATCGGCTGGGGCACTGGACGCGCTACACTTACAACTCCGTGCGGCAGCTTATCGCTGAGACGAATGCGAATGGCGCAGTCACGACGTACGAATATTGCTCGTGCGGTTCGCCCAGCAGCATCACGCGCTGGAATGGCGCGACCCCGCTGACCGATTTGTTTTATTATGACATACTCGGCCGATTGACCAACGCGACTTATGCGGACGGTTACCAGCTTAATTACCTGTACTCTGGCAGCAGCTTCGCCGGATTACTGGGCCTGGTGACCGACAGCAGCGGATTGACGCTGGCGCTGGATTACGTTCAGATTGGCCAGAGTTACAAAATCTCAACCGCCAATCTCGCCGGGCAGCAGATTGTCGCGAACAATTACGATGAGTACGGCCGGCTGCGAAGCACGCTCGACCGGAACGGGATTACAGTGACCAATGCTTATGATCTGGTGAATCGGCTGGTGACGCGCGTGACGCTGGACCAATCCCTGACTCCGTACGCCACCAACAGTTACGTTTACAACGCGCGCGGGCTGACGAACATGGTAGATGCATTGAACCACGCGACCTGGTTCGTGCGGGATGCCGCCGGGAGATTGGTTGACCAGACCAATGCGAATAACGAGGTGCTCCAGTTCACTTACAATCCGGCGGATGAGATGTTGAGCCTGACCGATGGAAAAAACCAGGTGACGCACTGGAATTACAATGAGTACGGGCAAGTGACAAATAAGCTGGACCAGGCCAATGCCGAGATTTTGCGGTACCAATACGATCCCGCAAGCCGCCTGACCAATCGCTGGAGCGCCGCCAAGGGCAATACGAAGTACAAATACGATTCGGTCGGCAACCTGACGAACATCAACTACCCACTCTCAGGCACTATCAACTATTCCTACGATTCATTGAACCGGTTGACGAACATGGTTGACGCGCTCGGCTCGACGCTTTTCACTTATGGCGCCAGCGGGCAGTTGCTGACCGAAGACGGCCCGTTTTCGACCGACACGATAACGAACGTTTATTGGAATCGGATGCGAACGAACCTGAGCCTGGCGCAGCCCACCGGAGTGTGGACCAATGCGTTTGGGTACGATTTCGCCAATCGGCTGAACAGTGTCGCGTCGCTAGCGGGAACATTCACGTACTCCTATGACGAACCCTCGACGCGATTGACGGGAATGACGCTGCCCAGCGGGGCCTACACCCACAACGAGTATGACACGATGTCACGGCTGACGAGCACGTATCTCTATAACCCAAGCAGCACACCGTTGGATGGGCATGTCTATCAGTACGACCTCGAGAACCAGCGCACGAGTGAGACACGGGCGGACAGCAGCACGGTGGCTTACTTTTATGACAACATCGGTCAGTTGACCAATGCCGACAGCTCAGTGCCCATGGAAGACCGGGGTTACACCTACGATTCAGCCTGGAATTTGAACTTCCGCACAAATAATGGTTCATTGAGCACATTCGTCGTGGATAACAAAAACGAACTCACCAATGCCTTCGGCACCACGGCCGCCTACGATAGCAACGGCAATCTGACTGGCTTCAGCGCCGGAAGGGTGTACGTTTACGACGATGAAAACCGGCTGGTTCAATGGTTCAGTTATCAGCACGGCTTCTCCTCACCAACCAACGGCGATCTGCGGACCGATTTCTTTTACGACGGCCTGGGCAGGTTGCGCGAGCGGCTGGAATATACCTTGAGCTGCATCGGGCAGGCAACCAACCCGGCCCCCTGGCGGTCCAGCGCAGCAGAACCAAAGCGAGTCCAGCGGAGACACCAACTGCACCTGGAACCTTAGCACGGAGAGAGGCGTCATTCCCGAGACCCATTACATTTATGATGGCTGGCGGGTGATCCAGGAACGCGACGGCAGCAACGTCCCGATCTGCGCTTACACACGCGGCAATGACTTGAGCGTGAGTCTGGAAGGGGCCGGGGGTATTGGCGGCCTGCTGGCCCGCACGCGGTATTTCGCGGGCACGCCGACCTCTTCCTATTTCTACTTTGCAGATGGCAATGGCAACATCACATACATGATTGATACGAACCAAACGATGGTCGCCAGTTATCGGTACGACCCGTTTGGGAACATCATCTCCAAGAGCGGGAGTTTGGCCGATGTGAATGTGTATCGGTTTTCGAGCAAAGAAATCCACGCCAACAGCGGGATGTATTATTACGGGTTCCGGTTTTACGACCCGAATTTGCAGCGGTGGCTAAACAGGGATCCGATTGAAGAGCGCGGTGGCGTGAATCTTTACTCGTTCGCAATGAACAGGCCTGTGATCTTCTATGACGCGTATGGAGAAGACGGCGCGGCGGCCTGCGCAGCAATGGCGAGAGGCCTGAAGATCGCAGGCATCGAGGAGGTTGCCGGCGGTGGACCGGAGGACCCGCTTGCGGATCTAGTCGCTGGCGCAACACTCGCAGCTTTCGCAGGGTACGCGGCCTACGAGTATTTCCATAATCCGATGAGCATGCAGGGGCAACGATCGAAAACGGGTGAAGCAGCAGAGCATCTGGATTCGATTGAGAAGGCCCAAGAGAAAGCGAAGAAGGACATGGAGGGGCGTAGTATCAAAGACACCGGTTCCGAGTGGGAAGGCGCAAAGAGCCGGCTAAAGCAAAATAGAATTAATCGGACAAACAAAAGCGAGCAGAGGGCAAAAGCACAAGATTATCAAGATGAAGACGAGGGAGAAGAGTGTGAGTGATAGCCAAGATCTGACGAGAGACGAAGTTCAGCGTCTGTCCAAAAGCGCAAGAGCTGCCGAGGCGGAGGGCCATTCTGCGTCAGCAGTGGAGATGTTCCGACTGGTTCAGCGATTGGAGCCGAATAGACAAAGCGCCATTTATCGAGCGGCCATAAGCTTGCTTGAAATTGGTAGGCTGCAAGACGCCGATGCATCGTTGCGAACCCTCTCACAGCCACCCGAGGGGAAGGCATGGCTCGTCGAGCTCCTCCTTGGGAAATTACGCATGGCTCAGTTTAGACCCGCGGAGGCTCAAGCCCATTTCTCGAAGGCCCGAGAGCTAAACCCTTCAACCACGGAGCCCGCCGTGTTTCTCGGGAATTGTCTCTATCAGCAAGAAAAATTTAATGAAGCCGTGGATGTACTTATGACCGCGCTTCGCTGCCAAGGTGACTTGGATGAGGTCTATCTCAACCTCGGACTTGTTAAGCGTGCTCTGGGCGAGTACAAACAGGCGCGTTTGTACCTGAAGAAGGCCCTTAAACTAAATCCACGATATAGGGACGCCAAACGGGTACTTTCAGACGTGGAACTTTGCCTGGAAGTCCTACAGAAAACGAAGAAGCTCAAGAACGGTTCTATCTCTTAAGGCATGTGCAGAGCTCAGAGCATTGGATGGGCGTATTAGGGCGGGTGTCAGTCCTAGAATTATGACATTTTTTCAACTTGACCGGCCTTCTATCCTCAAGGTTGAGATCGTGGAGTATCGAAAATGTCACAATTATAGGACTGACCCATGACTGACCTTTTTGCGCCCAACTTACCGGGGCGGGTTCGGCGGCGCGACGATCAATCTTGTCGCGTATCACGAGGCCGAAAATTTCATGCAGCATATGTCTAATGCGTATGAAGATCGGACTGGACGCAAACTCCAACCACTCCTCTGCCAGATTGTGGATGGCGCGGGATGAACTAGCCCATTGAACGCATTGCTTCGTCGCGTGGTCAAAGCCAGCATGGCATCGTCGAATATGCGCACTCGGATTGGAAATTGGTGGCGGAAGGAGATTCGCCCTTTATTGATTCTGGCTCTGATCGTTTTCTCGATCCGCTCATCGCTCGCCGATTGGAACGACGTTCCAACCGGTTCGATGAAGCCCACAATTCTCGAAGGCGATCGCGTTTTCGTCAATAAACTCGCTTACGATCTCAAAGTCCCCTTCACGACCTGGCATATCGCCGAGTGGAGCAACCCGCAGCGTGGCGATATTGTGGTATTTTACTCTCCTCACGACGAAAAGCGTCTGGTCAAAAGAGTCATTGGTCTGCCCGGTGATTCAATTGAGCTGCGCAACAATGTGCTCATCATTAACGGAAAAACGGTCGAATATGTGCCTATCGCGACGGACCTGTTACGCGATGTGGCCTCTTCCGACCGCACGAGCCACGTTTTCGCCACTGAACAACTGCCCGGACGAACGCATGCGGTGGCCGGTTACCCGCGTGTTCGCGCGCTTCGTGATTTCGGCCCCATCAAAGTTCCCGAAGGCCAATTTTTCATGATGGGCGACAATCGCGATGACAGCTTCGATTCACGCTACTGGGGGGCTGTCGAGCGCAAGCGCATTATTGGCAAGGCGACGACCGTCGTGATGTCCACGGATCGAGAACACTATTGGAAACCGCGTTGGGACCGATTTTTTACCTCTCTGAATCATGAGCTATAGTCGGCTCGGCGAGACTCCCACTCCTGCAATACTGCTCGCTTGAATGACGTTCAACCGCTGCGGCACAGCAACGACGCGATAACGCCAATTTGGTTCTTTTTTCGTCCTTGCCGAAACTGTTCTCGATGAGGTTGGAGTCGAGGTCCTCATAAGCAAAACAAACGGATGCATCACATATTTATTCCATGGCAAGTAGCTCGTGCCGGTTTTCCAAACCCCGAAAAAAATAGTTCAGTTTCCACCCCTTGATTATCAACGACTTACGAAAATCCCCGTTTCTCACACGCACGCCCGGCAGGGGCTATCCTTTTTCGTTTCCCGCTCACATACCGTCACTTGGAACGCTTGGCCCTTAGGGCAGACTTCTTTCGGCCTTGGCGGGTAAGTGGGTTGCTTTTTTCATTCCACTTCGTCCATCCCGAGGCAGCAGCCGCTCGGTGAATGACTTCGCCCAAATCTAACCCCAACGCAAAAGTCAGCCGAAGCAGCGTTTCAAGACTTGGATTCCTTGTCTCGCGTTCCACAAATCGAATCATCGTCCGTGACAACCCGGAACGCTCAGCAAGCGACGTCATTGAAAGCGCTTGATCTTCGCGCTCCTCCCGCAGAATACGCGCAACATGCGAACTTACTTGATCGATCCGGCCTGAAAGCACCGATGATCGTTACTAAAGAAGCGCGTCGAAGTAAGACGGCACTATAGTGCCGTGTCAGCGCACTTGTATGGAGTAAAGGGCGAATATTGTCAGTGCGATGATAAAAAATGTGACGGAAGAACCTTCGAAAATCCTTGACTGGACCAGCAAGTTGATGAAAATGGGAGCGGTTATTGGTTGAGGGAAATCACCGTCTCCAAAAGATCTGTTGGCAGGAAATCATTCACTTCGACGATTTGCTCTTGGCAACAAAGAGCACGGCGGAGAATGAGATTACAAATTTAGAAATCACAAAACCTAACACTGTATGAGACCACTACGACATCAGGCATTGTTTTCGCGAATCACATCGAGTTTTCTTGGCGTTTCTCTCTTAACACTTACACTTCTAGCTTCGAACGCTCCGGCGAATGCCCAAAGTGATTACGGAGACGGGGGCGATCTTCCTTTAGTCGAGCATACAAACGTGCCCCCTTTTGCCACATTTTGGTTCTTATCCACTTTTGATACGAATAGCTGGTATAGTTTTGGCCCTCCACTTCCCTACAATCCATTCAGTGACCGCACAAACGTGCCGATTTATCGCTGGGAGGCGCGGGGCAATTCCTATGTCGTGGATGACACCGTGCTGCCGCCTCAGCAGCAGGAGCAATATTTCAGGGATAACCCGCCGGAAACTGAACTGATGGCTAGCGGCCAATCGTTCAGCCAAGACGATGCCAGCGGCGACGGAAGCGGTGGCGATTCGAGCCCGATGTTCGCTTATCCATCAAACTACCTCTGGCTCTCGATCGAATCCGTTTCGAACGGCACAGCCTATATTACCGCGCACGGGACAGTGTCCAATCAGACCTATGAATTAATGTCCCGCATGCAGTTAACTGACACAAATTGGATATCCGAAGGCACGTTTATCGGAAACCAAGACTGGACGCCAACGACGATAGCTGTCGGCGCACGAACCAATCAATTGTTTATTTCGGCTCGCTCTTGGGCCGATGATGGCAGCGGCTTGCCGATTTGGTGGCAATTACAATATTTCGGCTACACAGGGGTTGATCCCTACGATGACCCGGACTGAGGTTGCTTCGAATTGACGGACAGAGAATCGGGTGAACAATGAACGACCAAACCTATGAAACAGACATCTGTCCGAGAGCGCCGGAAATTCGACGAAACCTTCAAACGTGAAGCAGTCCAGAACTGGCTTCAGAGCGGCAAGTCTGCTGCGGTGGCTGGGGAGGAGTTGGGCCTCAACGCCAACCTCCTTTATGCCTGGAGAAAGCTGGTCCCCGCCGTCGCTGGGGGGAGAGCGACGGCGTCTAAGCCCGGTTCGGTGGCCGATCTGCAGGGTCAATTGAATGCTGCGCAACGTGAACTGCGTCATGTGCGGGAGCAATGCACCATTTTAAAAAAACCTTGGGCATCCTCTCCGAACCACCCTCCAACGGTATGAACGGATCGACGCGATGAAAAACGAATACCCGATTCTCTCGCTCTGCCTGCATCTGGAAGTTTCCCCGAGCGGCTACTACGCCTGGCAAAAGCGGCGCATCTGCCCTGGCCCGCGGGCCGCGCAAGACCAGGCGCTGGCCCAAGAGATCGACCAGATTCATACCCTGAGCCGGCAAACTTATGGGAGTCCGCGCGTCGAGAAAGAGTTGCGCAAAAAAGGACGCTGCCATGGCCGCAACCGCGTCGCCCGGCTCATGAAGCAAAACGGCCTGTGCGGTCGCCAGAAAGGTCGCTACCGCGTCCAGACAACCGATAGCAACCACGGCCAGCCCATCGCGCCCAATCGTCTGGCTCAAGCGCCCAAGGCCACCGCGCCTAACCAACTCTGGGTGGCTGACATTACCTATATTGAAACCAAAGAAGGCTGGCTTTACCTGGCGGCCATCCTGGATCTTTACAGCCGTAAGATCGTCGGCTGGGCCATGAGCGAGCGCATCGACACGGTTCTAGTTCTAAAAGCTCTGGCCATGGCCCTGCTGCATCGCCACCCGCCCGCCAACTTGTTGTTCCATTCCGATCGCGGCGTCCAATACGCCAGTGACGATTATCGTCAAGCCCTCGGGCGGGCTCGCATTCTCGCCTCCATGAGCCGCAAAGGAAACTGTTACGATAACGCCGCCATGGAAAGCTTCTGGAGCACCCTCAAACTGGAATTGGTTTATCGCCGTCGCTTTGATACCCGCTCCCAAGCTCGTACCCAGATCTTTGACTACATCGAATCCTTCTACAATCGACAACGCTCCCATAGCGCCTTGAATTACTTT
>Ga0193709_1000225_pt1 | contig 22650 bp, 21 predicted proteins | sample H3c2metaG_FD_160571 | JGI IMG/M metagenome (GOLD analysis project Ga0193709, IMG submission 160571) | Soil microbial communities from a riparian zone of the East river system, Colorado, United States - H3c2 | ecosystem: Environmental > Terrestrial > Soil > Riparian zone | place: USA: East River...
GCAGCAGCTTGGGCTGTAGCTCCAACGGCATGTCTCCAATTTCATCGAGAAAGAGAGTGCCGCGATCCGCGAGCGCGAATCGGCCGACATGAGAATTGACCGCGCCAGTGAAGGCTCCGCGTTCATGGCCGAACAGCTCACTCTCGAGAAGGCCGGCAGGCATTGCAGCACAGTTCACCTTCACTAGATTGCGGCTTCGGCGCGGGCTGAGCTCGTGAATCGCTCGCGCTATTACTTCCTTGCCGGTGCCGGTCTCTCCGCTAATCAAGACCGTTGTATTCGTACCCGCAACGGCCTCCACCTGGCTGAGAATGGAGCGCAGGCTGCCGCGGCGCCCTACGATCGTGTCCAGGAACGAGGATTCCTCGCGTTCTGGCTTCCGCGCGATTCGCTGGTCCGCACGGTAGAGTGGAGCATTTGTCGAAGCGCTTTCCGGGTACCGAGTAAGTTCTATGACAGAGTTTGTTGCTGTGCTCACGTTCTGCTCCTCTTCTAAAAAACTTTTGCTGGCAAAAGAACGCTGCCGGAACTAAGCGGGAACTTCCGCCGTCATCAGCCGTCCTGAGTTCGAAAGAAGCTCAAGGCTTGGGCCGGAAGACCGCGCTTCCGTGTCCCTCAGAAAAAGCAAACCTTCTTCGCGGGGATGGCGATCGATTACCAGCACGTCACCCTGGTGGACTTGCGCGGTGGCCAGCAGCCTCGCGATTGGGTAGACCACATACCGCTCAATCGCTCGCTTCAGGTGGCGCGCTCCATACCGCTGGTCGGTTCCTTCTTGCAGGAGGAACTCTCGGCCTTCGCTTGTGATTCGAAACAAGAACGGACGCGTCGTCGAGTCCAGCACGCGCTTCTGTACTTGCCTGAGTTCGATCTCCAGCACCTCATCCAATTCCTCGCGCTTCAGGGGATGGAAGACCACGATTTTGTCCAAGCGATTCATGAACTCTGGCGAGAACTTACGCCTCGCCGCTTCCACCGCGGTCCTCTGCACTTTCTCGTGCAATCCGGTTGTCGCCTTGTCCTTCGGCTGGATGAACCCCATACCCCCGTGCATCAGATCGGCGATCTGGCTGCCCCCTAGGTTCGAAGTCAGGAAGATCACGGTCTGTGACAAATCCACCTTCCGGTTGTCGCCCAGCGTAAGCGTCGCTTTATCCAGCATTCCTAACAGCAACTGCCACAGCGCGTCGCTGGCTTTCTCAATCTCGTCGAACAGCAGGAAACTCAGTTTCAGGTGCTCGCGGTGGCTTGCGGCCAACCCTTCTTGCGTTATAAGCGGGTGCGTTTCGCGGTGCCCCAGATATCCTGGCGGCGAACCAATCAATTTCGCAATTTCGTGGGAGTGCTGGAATTCCGCGCAATCCACTTTGATTACCGCCCGGCTGTCGCCGAACAGAATCTCGGCCGCGGCTTCGACAGTGCGCGTTTTCCCTGAACCGGTGGGTCCCAGAAAGAGTAGATTCCCCACGGGGCGTCCGGGAGAATGCAGACCGGCGCAGAACACTTGATAGAAATCAACAAGCGCTTGCACGGCCTCGTCTTGCCCGACGATTTTCTTCCGCATCGCATGCTCAAACTGGCAAGCTGTAGCACTGCGTTTTTCCGCGTCTAAAAACCGGGAGAGCCCCTGATCCGCCCCTTTTCCCAGGTGCGGACCGCGTTCTTTTTTATGGGTCGATTGTGTTGCTGTCATCATAACTGCTCCTTCTACTGCACAAGCTCAACTCAGGGGGACCCGTTTGTTGCTCATTTATCCGAAACTCTGGTCTGATTCTCTTTCCAGCCGCTCTCTCCTGATCCACTCTCGGATGTAAAGGCCGCAGTTCTTCAGCTTGATCGAGTCGGCCTCCCACTTCTCCAGAAATTTAACGGCCTCGCCATCTACCGACCTCAAATCTGTACAGTCCAAGACAATTCGTCTGTCTTTTGTTTCTGCCGCAATGAGTGTCTCCATCTCTGTTACGTTTTCTGCGTTTAGTTGACCGCTAACCTTAAAAACCACTTCTCCGTTTGCCTTTCTCGTGATCCTCAGCATCTGTTCCTCGTCGCAATCACAACTTGCGTCGCTTAAATGGCAATTCAGGCGCCACTCGTAAGTAATTGAAAAGACGAGTCCGCTATTGCCGAAGCAACGTCGAAATTTCGACAATTGGCGAGCGCTTAGGCAAAACCTATCGGCATTTTCGGGCGTAAGCTCCGAAAAAAGGGACTAGCCAAGCATTCCGCAATGAAACGAATCTTGGTAGGTCTCGGTGATGGCCTTGAAGTACGCCACCTGCATGGGGTCGACCGTGTCACAACAGTAGGGAAGCTCGGTTCAATCAACCTTTATCGCTAGGCCGATTGTGTGGGTGTATCATGCCCGCCATGGCCTCCTCAGGACAGGGATCCGAGCGTTTGAATGCCCAACTCTTGGTCGACTCGATTCCTGGGCTGATTCACACCGCCAGGCCCGACGGTTACCTCGATTACTTCAATAAACCTTGGCTGGAATACCTGGGCGTCACTTTGGACAAAGTGACCGGCTGGAATTGGACGGCTTTCGTTCACCCTGAGGACGTTGAGGGGATTGTGGCCAAGTGGCGGGCCTGCCTCGCGACTGGGGAAATCTTCGAGTACGAAACTCGCGTCCGCAGCGCGGATGGAGAATACCGCTGGATGTTCCACCGGAAAGTGCCACTTCGCGATGCAAACGGCAACATCGTCAAGTGGTATGGATTGAGTCTGGATATTGAGGAACGCAAAACGGCGGAAGAAGCCCTCCGAAGCAGTCAAGCATATTTGGCGGAAGCACAAAAGCTGAGTCACACCGGCAGTTGGGCGAACTCTGCAAACGGTGCGCCCAAATACTGGTCGGAGGAGTGCTATCGCGTGCTGGGTTTCGACCCCGCCGAGCCACTACCGTCCCTCGAAACAATTTTTCAGCGGATCTATCAGGACGATCGGGTCGCGATGCGGGAGCAGCTCGAAAAAGGCATCCGCGACAAGGCGGATTTCGAAGTGGACATGCGTATCGTTCATCCCAACACGGGAATTAGGAACATACGGTCCATATGCCATGCGGTCGTCGACGCAAGCGGCGACCTGCGTGAAATGGTGGGCACCGTAATCGACGTTACCGAACATCGGCGTGCGGAAGAAGCCATCCGGCGAAGCGAAGCTTATCTAGCCGAAGCCCAAAGACTGAGTCACACAGGTAGCTTCGGGTGGAGACCTGATACCGGCGAGATCGTTTGGTCGGATGAAACCTACCGTACATTCGAGTACGACAGCTCTGTCAAGCCAACAATAGATTCCGTGGTCCAGCGCGTCCATCCCGAGGATCGCGCTGACGTCAGGGAGGTCATCGATCGCGCCTTCGCGGGAGCGACAGATTTCGAGCATGCCTATCGATTGCTACTGCCTGGTGGGCGAGTCAAGCACGTCCATGCAATAGCCCACGCTCTACAGGATACGCCTGGCAATCGCGAGTTTGTCGGGGCGGTGACCGACATCACCGAACGCAAAACCACCGAAGACAAGATCCGGCGCCTAGTCGAAGCCGGCATTCTGGGAATCTTCTTTGCGGCCGTGGAGGGTGGAATCGTCGAGGCCAACCAGGCATTTCTACAACTGTTGCAATACGACCGTCAGGATCTCGTCTCGGGTCGATTGCGCTGGGCGGATCTGACGCCGGCCGAATGGCGCGAACGCGATGAACGATCCATGGCAGAGTTCCTGGCGACTGGAGTTTTTCAAGCATACGAGAAGGAGTATTTCCGGAAAGACGGCAGCCGCGTGCCCGTGCTGGTTGGAGGCGCGAGGATGCAAAGTCCGGACGAAGGCGTCGTATTCGTCCTCGACTTGAGCGAACAAAAGCACGCTGAGGAAAAGATCCGAAGAAGTGAGTCGTACCTAGCAGAAGCGCAGAGACTCAGCCAGACAGGAAGTTGGGCATGGAGTCCAGACGACGATATCAGGTACTGGTCGGAGGAATGCTACCGCGTTCTGAGTTTCGACCCACAGGATGGTTTGCCGCGATTCGAACAATTCTTTCAGCGGATTCATCCCGACGACCAAGCCGGCCTCAGGGAAGTAATCGAGACGGCAATCCGCGACAAGGCAGAGTGGGAGGCCGACTACCGCATTGTACATCCGGATGGCCCCGTCAGGGACATTCACGTCTTAGGTCATCCTGTTCTGAACTCGTCCGGCCATCTTATTGAATTTGTGGGAACTGTGATCGACGTCACTGAACGTAAAAAAGCAGAGGAGCAGCGACGCAGAAGTGAAATGGAACTCCAGCAGATCCTGGATCTCGCGCCTCAACAAGTTAGGGTATATGGACCCGGTGGTGAACGTCTCTATGCCAACCGCATTGCGCTCGATTACTACGGCGTTAGTTTTGAAGAGTGGCAGACAACCGGACATGCTTTTCGCTCCAGTTTGTTCGTTCATCCTGATGACCAGGAACGGGCGGCGCGCGCTTTCGATGCTAATAGCTCAAGTGGCTCCGCTTACGAGTTGGAGGTACGTGTGCGGGGAGCGGATGGGAATTATCGCTGGTTTCTGGTTCGTCACAATCCGCTGCGCGACGAACACCGACAGATTATGCGCTGGTACGTTACGGCTACGGATATTGATGAACGCAAGAGAGCTGAGGAGAGACTGCAGCATGAAAACGTCGCTCTGCGTGAAGAAATCGCCAAAGCCTCGATGTTTGAAGAGATCGTTGGAACATCTCCCGCTTTAAAAAATGTTCTCTCGCGCATCTCCAAAGTCGCACCCAGTGATTCTACCGTTCTCATCACCGGTGAAACCGGAACAGGCAAAGAGCTTGTCGCACGCGCTATCCACCGCCGGTCACATCGCGCTTCGCGTCCGTTCGTCAGCGTGAACTGCGCAGCAATTCCCCGTGATCTGATCGCCTCCGAGTTGTTCGGTCACGAGAAGGGCGCCTTTACCGGCGCGACGCAGCAGCGCCTCGGTCGGTTTGAATTAGCAAATGGCGGTACGCTCTTCCTCGACGAAGTCGGCGAACTTCCAGCCGAGACTCAAATCGCTCTCCTACGTGTTTTGCAGGAGCACGAGTTTGAGCGTGTCGGCGGCACTCGTCGAATCCGCGGCGACGTGCGAGTGATCGCAGCCACCAACCGTGACTTGCAGGCCGCCATCAGCGCTGGGTCCTTTCGTAGTGATTTGTTTTATCGGCTGAATGTCTTTCCGATCGAGATACCTTCCCTTCGAGAACGACAAGAAGACATCCCTCTGCTGGTGGAATACTTCATCGATCGCTATGCGCGCAAAGCGGGCAAGAAAATAAAACGTGTCAACAAGAAGACGCTGGAATCGCTGCAATCCTATCCTTGGCCCGGAAACATCCGCGAACTGCAGAACGTCATCGAGCGTTCAATGATACTTTGCGAAACAGAGATTTTCTCGGTCGAAGAAAACTGGTTACAGCAGCCTCCTCTGACACCGGACGCGAAACAGCAAGATGAGCTTCCTCGGAGACTCCTCGTGCAAGAGAAGGACATGATCGAGGCTGCACTGAAAGACACCCATGGCCGCGTGTCGGGACCCGCTGGTGCTGCTGTCAAGTTAGGGATACCGCGGTCTACCCTGGAATCGAAGATCCGGTCGCTGAAAATCGACAAGAATCGCTTCAGGACTTCCCCGGGAGCCTGAGGGCTCTTCCTCAGTTCTCGTTTTCATGTGGCATTTCGGTTCTGCGACCGGAATCTGAATCGAGCAATTGTCAACTTAGGACGCTTGCGCTATAGTCCTGACTCCGTAAAGCCTCAGGTTTGCGCGATCCCGATAAAGGCAACCCAATGGCGCAGGTGATTCTGTTATTGCCGTTACTCTTGGTCCCTTGCGACCTTTGATTTGGCAACTCGGTGAGCCTTGTTAGCCGTCTTGGGCGCGATGCAGACCTGGTGGGTAAGCCCTTATTTCAAAAAACCGCGCGCCGCCTGAGAGCCCGCGGCAGGCCCTGCAGAATCCCAACTATGTCAGTTTGATGAAAGGGGACTGCCTATGAATTCCACTAATGATAACACCGAACTTCGTGGACAACCTTCCGGTGAGGGCCACCAATGTGATCAACCCATCCGGTTCGCCGACTGCGCGCGCGCTTGGCGCAGGCTCGGTGCTTTGTAGCTGATACAGAAATAGGTCATGGCGGTTATGGTCGGTACTTTTCCTGCTGCCGCGAAGTGCATTTCGAGGGCGTGCTTACTGTTAGCTCTCTTTGTGGGCTTATTCTCATCCTGCGCGTGGCCCCAAACCCAGCTTGCGACCGTTTTTGGTACCATCAATGACCCAAGTGGTGCTGTTATTCCCGGCGCCCAAGTTACGATCATCAACCAAGGCACCGGTTTGAAACGGGCCACCCTTACTGACATGACGGGTCAGTATCATCTCGCTGGCTTGCCAATAGGAAACTATGCTCTTCGCACGGAGAAAGAAGGATTCCAAACCCAGACTCGCGAAGGAATTGCGCTTACTTCGGCTTCCGAAGTCATGATAAATCTGTCACTGATCATGGGCGTCCACCCAGAGCAGTTGACGGTCAGCGCAGGCATCACAGGCATCGACAATACGACGTCCACTGTCGGAGGAATCCTTACAGAGAAAAATCTCGCGGAACTTCCTCTGAATGGCCGCGATCTGTTTAATGCAGCGAGCTTGGCACCTGGAGTCGCCCCGACGCCCAGCGGTGCTCCTTCGCTGCTTTCGACCGGCAAGGTCGGGCAAGTGTCAATTAATGGTATGCGTCCGAGTTGGACGAACGTTCTGATCGACGGTATGGACGCGAATGATCCGGTCTTCGGCTTTTCGCCAGCGGGCGCTTCCGGGCTCTTTCTTGGCTTGAATGAATTGGCGGAGGTCCGTGTCTCGACGCAAACCTTCAGTGCGGAGTACGGCGGGAATGGTGGTGGCGTCATTGAGGCGGTAACCAAATCAGGAACTAATCACTTGCATGGATCGCTGTTCGAACTACACCGAAATGCTGCATTTGATGCCAGGAACTACTTTGATTTGGGTAGCCGTCCGACCCCACCATTCGTACGCAACCAGTTCGGCGCTAGCATCGGAGGGCCGTTGGTGCATGATCGCACATTCTTCTTTGCAAACTATGAAGGATTTCGTGAAGTGCAAGCATCCACAGCAATCGCCACGGCGCCCAATGCGCTTGCCCATCGAGGTTTGCTGCCCTCTGCGAGTAATCCGGGGGGTTGCAGCAACGCTACACCGAGCGGGTGTGTTGCCGTCAGAGTTGATCCTCGCGTACAGCAGTTTCTAGAGCTACTTCCTCCTTCGAATGGAACAAACAATGGGGACGGAACCGGGGACTTGATCACCGCCAATAAGGGTGCGATTAATGGGCACCACGGCATGTTCCGTGTCGACCACAATTTCTCAAATACTCATTCGCTATTCGCGCGTTACGTCATTGATGACAGTTCTTCGCTGGTCCCCTATTTCGGGGAACCACCGGGAACTTACGTCCCAGGGTTCCCAACCCTTCACCAAGCACGGAATCAGTACTTGACTGTTCAGGACCGTATAAATCTTGGACATGAAGTCTTCAACGAATTGCGATTCGCTATCAACCGCACGACTGCGTCGAGTTCAATCGTCAATACACTTCCCGGTCTTTCTATTTCTTTGGTGGCTGATCGACCGTTCGGAATGCTCAGCATAGCCGGCATGAGTTTGATAGGAAACAGCCCAGAAATTCCATTGGGCGATTTTTCGACCGTTTATCAGGTTCAGGACCAACTTTCACGTACCAATGGGCGCCACACCTTGAAATTCGGCGCGGAATTTCGAAGGATACAGTCCAATGGTCCGCTGGATTTTGCCGTGAATGGGTTGTATACGTTCCAGGATCTGAGTCCCTTCGGCTTTTCATCACAAAGCAATAATCCGGCTTTGGAGTTTTTCCTTCAAGCTCTGCCTCTTTCGTACGTAGGGGTTAATCCCTCCATGTCCGATTCTGACCGCGGTTACCGACAGAGCGTTGTGTCTGGGTTCGTGCAGGATTTCTGGCGACTAACCAGCCGCCTAACGGTGAACGCCGGGCTACGGTACGACTTTTATTCCAATCCTACCGAGGCGCACGGACGTCTTTCGGTTATTCGTAACCCAGCGACGGATTCAGGGCCGACCGTCGGCAAGGTATTTGCGGCAACACCTCAGGATCTGTTGTCACCACAGCTTGGCTTCGCATGGGCCATCTCCTGTGACGGCAAGGCCGTACTGCGGGGCGGAGCCGGCATCTTCCGCGATCATTTCCCGGTAATCCTGTTTGGTGCAGATCGGTTTCTACCTCCTTTTTTCGGCATAAATACTTTGGTCTTCCCGAGTTTTCCTAGCCCGCAGACAGCGGTGCTCAGCCAACCGATATTCTTTTTCAGTACGACTTACCATCCGAAGTTCCCGTACGCGCTACAATATAACCTCAACTTGCAGCGGGAAGTCGCGCGGGACATGATCGTCAGCGCGGGATATTTCGGTGCGCGCGGCAATCACCTCCCCCGCGAGGCGGAAGCGAATCCTTTCGAACCGGCGTTGGGCCATCGCTACAATCCGAACTTGCCTTCACCTCTGCTAACGATGCTAACCGATGCACAGTCCTTCTATAATTCATTCCAGCTGTCTGTTTCGAAACAGTACGCCCACAATCTCTCCTGGCAGTTGTTCTACACGTGGTCCCACTCGATAGATGATGCTTCAGCCAATTTCTCCCCCATAGAAGCCGTAAACGAACCACCCACGACTCAGGACCCTTTCGATCGCAAGGGAAGCCGAGGCCGGTCAGGATTCGACATCCGGCACAATTTCGTCGCGAACGTTATCTATGAGCTGCCTTTTGGACACGGAAGAGGCTTCGGCGGCTGGCAGCTCTCTGCTGTTGCCCGCGTTCACAGCAACCTCCCGTTTTCTCCCGTGCTTTCCTTCGACAATGCAGACTTGCAGTCCTTACTGACTTCGGAACGGCCAGATCTGGTTGGCAATCCTTACGTGGGTGTTTGTCCAAACGGCAGCAAAGTGGGTACTGCGTCATGCTGGTTTAATTCGAGTGCATTTGCGTTGCCCCCTCCCGGCCAGTTTGGCAATGCTGGGCGCAACATCCTGCGCGGCCCCGGGTTCGCGCAATTCGATCTGTCGCTGCAAAAGAACTTCCATCTGAGGGAAGGCAGGGAGCTTACGTTTGGAGCGGAAGCCTACAATCTGTTCAATCATCCGAATCTTGCAGTCCCAAGTAACACGCAGAGTCCGCTTACCCTGGGAGGGAACGGAGACACCGTCTTCAGAGATGCAGCGGGTAATCTCGCAAACAACGTCGGCCGAATATTCACGACGGTCGGCACAGGGCGCCAAATTCAATTCGACGCACGCTTCACATTCTAAACTGGGCGATCGCTCCAGCGTCTCTTCACATGCACTGTGAATTTGTCGAAGACAATTTGTTGAGCGCCGCTGAAAATCGACAAGGATCGCTTCAAGCCTTAGAAGTGTTTTTGTCTGCTATTGAACTGTTGGCGATTTTTCGACATTTGCCGGAAACTCACCACCCAAGACCCTCCTAAACGCCCTATTTTCAGCTTAGTACGTTGGCTGTCGCCTTGCATCCAGCATGGCATGTTCAAGATTTGGCGATGTTCGGAGTCGGGTTCTACCCTTCTGGAGCATACGCCCGCAAAACTGATTGGGATGCTTGGGAGTCTTCTGCTGTCGTTGGTTCTGGGCGGTTGCCACACCTCGAAACCAGAGCCCACAAGTTTGACTTACTTTCGACTCGGCTGGTCTCAACCGGATGACCTGCCAGGGACAGAACCTTTGCCGCAGCAGTTTACCCGTGAAACAGGAATCCGCGTTCGCGATCTCCCCGTTCCTGAAACTACCCTGGACCAATTGGAACTCTCTCGCAGGCTCCTGAAACAGATTGGCTCAGGTCCCGATGTGCTCAACATCGATGTGATTTGGCCCGGAGTTCTGGAACCTGACCTAGTTGACCTTCGACACGACTTGGCAGACGAAATCAACTCCCTCGAGCCACAGTTATTGCAAAGCTACGCAGCCAAGGGAAAACTCGTGGCTATTCCTTACACCGTTCAAGTAGGTGTCCTCCAGTATCGAAGCGATCTCCTCCGCGAATACGGTTACCAGCACCCGCCGAGAACATGGGACGAGCTTGAGACCATGGCTGCGCGGATTCAGTCCGGCGAGCGAGCTAAAGGCAACAAAGACTTTTGGGGCTACGTCTGGCAGGGAGCAGCCGCTGAGGCTCTGACCTGTAACGCCATTGAGTGGCAAGCTGCGCAAGGAGGAGGGAGGATCATCGAGAGCAACCGGACGATCAGCGTGAACAATCCTGCAGCGATCCGGTCATGGCAAAGGGCTAAACGTTGGATCGGCTGGATCTCGCCACCCAGCGTTCTCGCTTATCAGGAGCTTGATTCAATAAATGCTTTCGATCAGGGCGAAGCAGCATTTGTTCGCGTCTGGGGTGGCGCCTCCATTACCCGCATCGGTCTATTCGGCCAAGTGCATTGGCGAAATTCTCTGGCGCCGAGCAAAACAGGTTATACGAGCATTCCTGGGGGACCATTGGGCTGGTCGGGTACATTGGGAGGATCGGGCCTGGCGGTATCACAACATTCCTCTCATCGCAAAGAGGCTATAGAACTAATTCGATTTCTGATTCGCGCTCAGATTCATTCAAATCAGGTTGAGGAGAGCGCTGTTGTCAATCAGTCGGAGCTTCAGAGCCTACCTTCCGTTTCAAATGCAAGCCGTAGTTCTGAGGAGGTGGTTCGGACCAGATTGGTAATCAGACCGTCCACCGAGACCGGATCACACTATGAACAGATTGCCAGAGCTTATATAGATGCAGTGCATTCCGTCTTAACCGGCGAGAAGCCAGCTCCTCAAGCAGCAGCCGCGCTGGAGGAGAAACTGGTGCGGATTACCGGCTTCAAAACCGGACCACCTCTAAAGGGAGATTGATCCGGCGTCAAGCAGGCCAAGGGCTATTCGGACTGCCGTCTTCCACACAGCTAATCATGCTTTCGCGCATCAACAAACTGAAGATTGCTCCGCGCCTAATCCTATGTTTTGCCGTGATTGTCTTGCTGATGTTAGTAGGGAACAGCCTGCTCGTTTGGCAATTCTATTTGGTCCGCCAACAATCGGGTCGCGTCAGTGCCCTGGCACGGGAGCTAGTTGTCGTTTCACGCTTCCAGACCGATGTCCTATCACTCGACGCGAAACTCGACTCTCTAGCCAAGTCCGAAGACATCGACGGCTTGAAGCGAGAAGCCGGACGTTTACAATCCATTCTCCTTACCGACACCGCAGCTGTCAGAGACGCGCTGATTCGTCTACCGTCTGATGCGCCTCGGGATACGGCAATCCTTCCTACTGTGGAAGCAGTTGGGGTCACATTGCCGCCGCAGCTCGACGCCGTAATTGCATTAGGTGCGGCCTCCGACTGGAATGTGGCGCGTCTTCGTCTGGCTAATGAAAAGAAACCACTGGAAGCCAGTGCCTCAAATCTGGTTCGCAGTGTGGAGCAGCAAGTCAGTGACCAACTCTCACTGTCAGTTGCACAAGCTGAACGTGTCCAAAGCCGAATCCTCCTGATTCTTCCCCTTACAGCTTTCGTTACGTTGCTAATGTCCACGCTCCTCGCCTTCGCCATCACGCACAGCATTAGCGCTCCACTCCGCCAGCTGCTGCAGGGATCAACCGCTTTGGCGCGGGGAGATTTTGATCACCAAGTGCAGCTATCAGGAAATGATGAACTCGCTCACCTAGGGGCTGTCTTCAATGAAACAACCGCCAAACTGCGAGAGCTTTATCGGCAGATACAAAGCAGTGAGGCGCATCTCGCAGAAGCGCAGCGGCTTGCGCACATGGGCAGTTGGGTCTGGCAGGTAGCAGGAGGAGACGCGCTGCATCTTTCAGAGGAATGGTACTGCATATACGGATTTGATCCGAGACGAGGGATGCCACAGTGGGAAGAACGGCTGCTGCGCGTGCATCCGGAGGATCGAGACAAGTGGCAAGGAACAATCGAGCGCGCAATTCGTGAGAAATCGGATTACAACCTAGAGTTCCGCATTGTTCTTCCTGACGGAACTCTCAAGTGGGTTCACACTGTGGGCCATCCCGTCTCTAGCCCAGCGGGAGAACTCGTCCAGTTCGTTGGTAGTTCGATGGACGTAACCGATCGCAAGCGTTCGGACGATGAGCTGAAAGCTGCGTTTGAGGAAATCAAGCAACTCAAGGACCAACTGTATCGAGAGAATCTGGCGCTGCGGGACGAGGTGGATCGGGCTTCGATGTTCGAGGAAATTGTTGGCACCTCGATGCCGCTGAAGGCTGTTCTTTCTCATACTGCCAAAGTCGCTCGAACGGATGCCACTGTTTTGATTACGGGGGAGACCGGCACTGGCAAGGAGCTCATCGCCCGCGCTATCCACAAACGCTCAGAAAGGTCGGAACACGCTTTCGTCAGTGTGAACTGTGCCGCATTTGCGCCAACGCTAATTTCGTCGGAATTGTTTGGCCATGAAAAGGGGGCTTTCACGGGAGCCACGCAGCGCCGGCTAGGCCGCTTTGAACTGGCCGACGGCGGAACGATTTTCCTGGACGAAGTCGGCGAATTGCCTTCCGACACTCAAGTTGCGCTCTTGAGAGTCCTTCAAGAACGGGAATTCGAGCGGGTCGGAGGCACACAGCCCATCAAGGTCGACGTTCGCGTCATCGCCGCCACGAATCGTGACCTGAACGCAGCCGTGTCCAGCGGGTCCTTCCGTAGTGATTTGTTTTATCGGCTCCAGGTTTTTCCGATTGAGATTCCTTCTCTTCGCGAACGAAAAGAGGACATTGCTCTGCTGATGGAATATTTTATCGATCGCTATTCGCGAAAAGCGCGCAAGAACATCAGACATGTCAGCCAGGAAACACTCGAATTGCTTCAGTCATACGCTTGGCCTGGAAACATCCGTGAACTGCAGAACGTCATCGAGCGTTCCGTGATCCTTTGCGAAACGGAGACTTTTTCGATCGATGAAAGCTGGTTGCCACAGCAGCCACACCCATTTCTTATAGCAAAACCGAAAAACCAAATTGAGCTCCCTCGAAGACTCGAGGAGCAAGAGAAGAACATGATTGAGGAGGCTCTGAAGGCAAGCCGTGGGCGTGTGTTTGGACCTACCGGGGCCGCGGCCAAGTTGGGCATTCCGAGGTCGACGCTGGAATCGAAGATTAAGTCGCTGAAAATCGACAAGAACCACTTCAGAACTGTGTCGGAAATCTGAGGGCTCGCGCTTTCGGCTCGTATTATCTAACCCCTCCGGTTATTTCCTGAAGGATTTGCTGTCACGCTACTGTCACGGTAGTCGTAGAAAAACGCTGCAAACCACACAATCAAAAAGTGAATACGGAAGAGAAGTTGGCTCTCGTGCTTTATCGCAACTGCTCGATTCTCCTCGGAAAACTCCCGCACCTTCAAATTGGTATCAAGTTAGTCTGAGGCTGTTAATTAACCGAAGGTGTCTTTTGAGGATACCGCAGCGAGATCGCCACGTGAGCGACGGGACTCGAATCCACGCCCCCCTGCGCGATAGGCAGACGTTAGTAGTTAGATGTAATGGATGGAGTTGTTGGAGTCGAGTGTCGTGCGCCCAAGGCAGGCGTTCTAACGGAATGCGATGATCGGAATTACTAGCACTGTTCGATACCGGAGCCACGCAAGAGAAGAAGCGGAGAACAGTTTCCTTGGGGTGGTGTGCGACCCAATGATAGCCCACCAGCGGTCGCAAGAAGGCCGGAATCTAGGATTCCGGCCTTGTGGATCACCAAATGGTTGCGGGGGTCAGATTTGAACTGACGACCTTCGGGTTATGAGCACAAATTCTAAAAATAAGTGCCGTTGAATCAGTCGCCCCGAAGGTCGTTTTCCTGCTCCCGAAACCATTCTGTCAGTTGGAATGCCGTGCAGGCGGACGCACAAATAAACGAAGAAGTTTGTCAGCTTATCCGCAGGAGCCGAGAGCATGGGACGTCGTCGTGTGCGAGTCTACGGAACCGAAAGCTACGCGCTAGCTCCGGAGGAGATGCTCCTACCGGAGGAACTCCTTAAAGCTGCCACGAGGAAACCTACATGGTGCGGAGAGGATTTGTTCCGACCACGATTCGGTCCTGGATCTGGTCGAGCTGGAGGAGCCCGCAGTGCAGTTCACGCGACCGACCACCGTCGTTTCCTTGATGTCAGCGAGATTCGTCCCGAGCGCTGTGTGATCTGTCTTTTTGGTCTGAAACTCTGGCATCTGTGGACGAACTCCCAATACGGATTTCGCGGCGAATGGGACGCCTATTGGGAGTACGGAAGTGTGATCTGTCAGGTGGAGAAGGAGCAATTCGAACGTCTCGCAGCAGATTGCGGTTTTCCGCGCTGGAGACCGGAATGTGACGACCGGAACATTCCCTTGGAATACCGTTCCAGCCATTCGGGAGACAGCGGCGTAGAGCTCTGACCACTGAGTACTAGTCAGTACTTTCCACCAGTAGTATCAAACAGGTAAATCTTACATATTGACACGCTCGCTAATTTATGATATAATAAGCAAGCGGCCGGAAGGGCGTCTCAAGCGCCCCTCGCGGCCTATCCACAGCGTGAGGTGAATCACGATGCAGCATTCCGCAAGTTTAACCGAAGTGCCCAACCCAACAAGGAAAATTGAAACCATCAGAAACCACCAGACCGGAGTGATTTCCTGCCGCACTCCCGTCGGGAGCACCATTCTCGTTTTCCCGGACGGAGAGGTGCAGATTTCTCACCCCGACCGTTCCACCGTAATAGTGGTCGATCCAGCGGGTCGAACACATGAGTACATGGTGACTCCGTGCGACGAGCCTGACGAGAAGAAGGCGAGCCAGAGGGGAAGCGTAATTGTTGAATTTGCACTGGCCCTTCCAATCGTAATTTTAATCTCCTTGGGTGCGATGGACCTCTGTTGGGACGCAACCGCCAAGCAAAACCTGGACTACGTTGCGGAGCAATCGGCCCTTTGTACCCAGAAGGCTAGCTGCGACCCAACCGCGCTCGCACAATCCAATGTGCAGGGGCTCACGCTGAATCCAGCAAACCTGACCGTTACCGTTGACGGAAATACGGTGAGTGCGACCTACCAAGCGAGCGGACTGACGGGGTTTCTTCCAACAATCACCCTGACGAGCAAGGCCACGGCGGCCCAATGAACCACCAACAACTTGGGGAGGGCGTCCGGGAGGACGCTCCTTCCCTTCTTGTTCCTGCCAGCAGCGTTCGTTACCGAGCGCTAACCGAACTGACCGGGCAGTCCGCCGAGATAGAAGAGCGTATCCGTCCTATCACTTCCGAACTGAACGCACATTCCCTTCGAGTGAATGCCAAGACCTGGGCGAAGAACCTTGAGAAAGCGCAGGAAGCTGCTGAGCTCAACACTGCCTACTGCCGACAACTAGCAGGAGACGACGCGTTCAGACCTAACTCGTCAGCTGAGTGCCGCCACTTTCTGCAGACAAAAGAGACCGATGCCGACGCACTAACGGCTCTGTTCCATGACGGAAACCTTCTAGCGGGCGCAGTGGTTAACTGTCGGTCAGCTATCTCCCGTTTGTCCCAAGTCCGAAGTTGGCAGACTTACGCCCTCCTTGGAAGCGTGAATGCCTACTGGGACTCACTGGGCTGTCCACACGGGCGCTATACGTCTGAATTGCCCAGTCTTAACAACCGTATTGACCTCATTCGAGAAACCATCGAGCCCGACCCCGGACACTCGTTTTTGTCCCTAGACCTCAACGCCGCGGAATACTGTGTTTGGGCCTCTTTATCTCAAGACCCAACGCTATGCGGGGCATTTAGAGACGGTCTCGATTTTCATACGACGATGGCTGAGGCCGTGAAAGCCCTCGTGCTCAGCTGGTGTCCGGAAGACCTCAGAGCAGCTGGCAAGACCCTCAACTACAGCATCCTTTACTTAATGGGCTCCTATGCCCTGAGCCGAAGACTAGGGTGCAGTCAGGAACTTGCAAACCAAATAATCGACACCTACCACAGCAAGGCTCCAGTAGCAACTGCCTACATCACCGATCAACTAGCGAGAGCGGAGCACCTCGGATTCGCCGAGACGCACTTTGGAAGGCGGAGATTTTGTCCAGAGTATCAAACTACCCAGACTAAACACGCAGCCCACGAGTCGGAGAAAACTCTCTTCAACCACGTCATCGCGGGAACTTCCGCTGAAATCGTGAAGACGAAGCAAATCTGTATCTGGGACGGCCTGAGGAAGGCCGGATTCACCCAGGTGCATTCCCGTTTATCAATCCAGACCTACGATGGACTTGTCTGGACGGTCAGAGACGACTGTCTGGAAGAAGTCCGTCAACTAACGGAGGAGCTATGGTCCCTTCCCGAGGAAGGCTTCTTGAATTTCCGCAGCACCGTCAAAGTAGGAAAAACATGGCAGGAGGTCCAGAAATGACGACGAAGACGAAACCACCCGAAGAACTCACCGACGCCGAGATCGATGCCCTTTTCAATGCGATCGACGAGAAGCGGCTCAATAACTGGGAGACCAGTTTCATCAAGAGCATCTTCTCCTACTGGGGGAAAGTCCGGAAGCTCTCTCCACGACAGCGGCGCGAACTCCGAGAAATCCGACTGAGGCAACAAAATGCCCCGAAGCCACCAGCAGCTTAGCGATTTGTGCAAAAGTCTTGGGCTGGACTATCACCAGTCCGGCCCAAGGAAGGCCAAGGAGGACCTAACTAGGGTCCTCCGGGCCCATTTCCTGAAGCAGGACTATCCAAACGGTACGCCCTATATCGAATTGGTTCCTATGCTTGCTTTTCCGTTTGAGAAGCTTAGACCGAAGGAGCAGGACCAGTTATGGACCTCACCGGATTGGTTCTGTCAGCAGAAATTCAACGGAGTTCGAACGATCCTCCACTTTGTGCGGGACGTCGGTGTGTTCGCCCACTCCCGCGAGACCAGCGAGGTTACTTTTCGGAGGCGCGACCTGAGCGCCTATCTTTTATTTGGTAACTACAAGCCGACTTTTTCCGCGGTGATCGACTGCGAAGCAACCGCGGACGAAGGGCTGCAGAGAGTTGCCGCGTTGTTGCATCAAGACCCTGTTGCCTCCCGTCGTTTGCAGGGCGAGTACTTTCGAATTACGTTCAACTGTTTTGACATCACCAATTGGCAAGGAGAAGACTTACGCTCCCTTCCCCTTCGGGAGCGTTTGACGCACCTGACCAAATTCTCCGGAACTGTTGAGTGTTGTAGCGACCTGAAGAATCACTTTGTGTTTCCTCCCTTTGTCACGAAGGGCAAGCGCCAATTTGTTGAACGCCTTCTCGGAGAGAACGCCGAGGGCGCGATCTTCAAATACCAGCACAGCCCCTACCGCGACGACGGAAGCCGATCCAGAAGCGCGTGGATAAAACTGAAGAAATCTATCCAGCTCACCGGATTTGTGAGCGGAGCTGACGTCCGAGACGGAATTCTCCGTGCCCTGAGAATTTCCGTGTTGAGCGAGGACGGATTTCAGCTTATTGCGAAGATTGCCGGTCTGTCTAGAGACCTGCGGAAGCGGGCTTCCCTGCGTAGTCCAGCCGGGGGAACCCAACTGGACCCCAGTTTTCTCGGGAAGGTTGTGACTGTCGAGGGACTGGAACTTGCCGCGAAGGCAGCCCGTCTTCTTCATCCGCGCATCGTTGAATGGCGACCAGAGCTGAAGCAGGAGTGCTGTATTTACCGCGCTGCTGACTTGCTCGCTCTGAAGGAGGGCCGCCTCCGCTCTCCAATGCGAGTCACCGGGATTTTCCATCCTTAGTAATGCACTGGTAAATATTACATATTGACACCAGCTTGAAAATATGATATACTTGTACCTTACCCGAAGGGTAAACGACGCCCAGGGAGGTCACTATGTCATCGTGGTTAGAGACAATCCGGAAGCGGGAGCGCAAAGTCAGACCAATCCGCGAGCTCAGTGAATCTGAGCGCGAGCTGATAAACGAACACAACTTAGACCAGTGGAAATTGACTGAAGGTGACCACCTGGATAGCGAATTACGAAGAATGTGGACAGCGTGCGCCATCTTATTCACCACTCTTCTGGGAGCGGTCTACTTGCTCCTGACGCTGAAGGGAGGGAAATAATCCGAGAAGACCAGTAATTTTTCAGAACTCACAGGCCTACGAGCCTTAAAACTAAAGGAGAACCACCATGGAACCCGAAACGAAAGCAGCAACCAGCAAGAAGGCAGTAACTACCGAACTGAAGAAGCCGGAAATTCCATTTCTTAAGTCTCTGGCGACCACTAAATCGACGTACGAACGGAAGGTGAACGACCTGAAAACTCCGCACTTGTCGCCTGAAGACAGACAGACGATCAGCGAGGGCCTCGCGAAAATGGCGCAGCTTTTTGCCAAGCTCGCCAAGGCAGCCCTTTCACAGGAAGTCACTGCTATGCCAGCGCCAACGATAGCCCGGTCTAGCCCAACCCAGCCAGGTGCGTAGGTCGAAAGGGGGTTTCCATTGTCCTACCCCCTCTCTCGGTGAATCCGAGACTGACGAGACCAAGTAACTCAGGCGAACTAGTCGAACCGTTGGCATGGAGAATTCCCTACCAAAAACGGGAAGCCACCTTTCCGGCGGTCCTGTCTAGAAATAACCCGGTGGCCGGCGTATGAACTGAAGTAACCCGCGGCCCGTATTTCGCGGGAGTTCCTCATGTTCCTCCAACCTGTGGTTAGCAAACGGTGGGGCTGTTGCTGCAGCCCCATCGAGTTTCTCCCCTGAACTTTCCACCTCTCCTAAAGGAAAAAATATAGTTCCGTGTCTTATACGAGTTGCAGTTCCTCGGAACAGCAAAACCGGAGAACGCGGTAACGCAACCACAGGAAAGAAGAGGGGAACGGTGAGACAGCTTCGAGTATCCACAAGAGGAACTCCTTTCGCTACTCAGCAGTCCGTTTCCCCCTCTGAGCTAACTAAAACGAACAACTGCAGCAACTGTTTACATAGGAACAAACAAAACTCAAAGGAACCTTCTGATAAAGGGACAGGCACTGGATGGGTATCAAAGGAGAGGGGAGGGGTGCAGGAAACTCCTCCCCATTCTAAGGACACCAGCCATGAGCAAAGCGACCGTAGAGCAGTTCGACAGTGACACCGGGAAGTGGGTCCGAACCACTACCGAGACCGAGCTCACCCTACTTAGAAAGGAGACCGTCAGTGATCGAAATTATCTATTCCCCCGGATGGAACCGCTGGAACCTCATCGGCCACTCCGGACCCCTACAGCACCTACCCTGTGAATCCAACGGACCAGCCGGGAAGGAAGACGCCCTACGGCGACTTACCCTCTACGTACAGGGAGTCTGTCCCGGCATCCAGCTGGAGCGAGTTTCCGATGACTGCTACCGAGAGGCTCTCCCAAAGGAGCAGAGACCTCCCGCTACCTATCGACTCCAGGCGTCTCGTCCGGGCAATCCCCTTCCTCCTACCGTGGAAGTTTCTGACGAGTTTCCCGAACTTGGAGAGGAAGACGGCTGGACATGAGATATCGCCCGACTACCACCGGCCATAAACACCAACTTGCGGCTAAGAACGGCCGCAGCGGTGGGAAAGCATCCGCAGCAGCCAGAGCCCTACCCGGCTCCAGCACCTACGGGGGTCAGACTATGCTCGAGGAGCAAGCACAGAAGATGAACCAGAGTCAGCTTGCTCTCTACGGTCAGATCTTTGCAAACCGTGTCCAGAGAAACCCACGAGGACCCCGACCGGGAACGAAGTTCCGACCAAGAAAAGCACGGAAACTAGAGGAACAACTGTCATGAAGCGACTACTCCCAGTGAGCTTTCTCCTCCCGAATCCCTACGACCGGGGTGCGATCCTACCGAAGGAGGTCGAGAAACTTTGCGAGTCGTTCGACGCCCTCAAGACCAAGCCGGAAGATATCCACCTCCGTGCTCGGCTGAGTCCTACTGACCCGGCGATGTTTCAAGTTACCGACGGGAAGCATCGCATGAAAGCAATCCAGGCTGCGTTTGGAGCCAAGACTATGCTGACCGTCGACATTCTTGACCTCTCTGACGAGCAGATGTTCCGAGAGCTTATCCAGTGGAACTACGCGCGCCGAACTCCTACCCAGGAGGAATGGACGAAGATTATCGAGGAGGCGAAGAATTATCTAATTGCGAACGGCCCGAAAGTTTGCAAGCGAGTCGAGAAACAATTGTCCACCGTTGGACAGCTGTTACCAAAAGGAAGAGCGCAAGGCTGTCAAGCAGGAGAGCACGGTAGTGCCAGGTGTATTGCTGCTTTTCTGGGAGTCGAAGGACTCTCATTCCAGAAGATTTCTCATTTTCTTCAGGAAAAGCCCGAACCACCACCACCTCCAGTTCCTACCCAAGAAGCAACTTCGACCACCATCGGGGGTATGTTGAGCACAGGGACGGAAGTCCTTAAACCAACACCACCGGAGGTGCCGAAAATGGGAACCGCAGCGCAGATGCTGAAAGAGGCAGTGGCCGAGGACGAACGGGCCGAGACCCAAGCCAAAGCCGAGACGAAGGCACCACCACCGAACGGGAAGACCGTTACGGGGGCGAAGCCGGAGACGGGAAAACGCGGAGAGACCCAGCTGCGAGGTTCCCTCCAGAAGACCCTCTCCAACTACACGCTTCCGAACGGAGATCTCACGCAGTACGATTTTATCTGTGCGGTTGAGCGGTGGCTCCAATCCCTACGAACCAACTAGGGAGAAACCGAGGAACCAGTGGACGACGAGACCAAAGCTGCCATCGAGGCACTCCGAAAAGAGACCGAGGAGAGGCTGGACGTGATCGAGCGAGGCCTTTTAAATTTACGGGCGCAGGTGAACGCCAAGAACCTACGGGGTGCCACCGCGAAGCTCGCAGCGGCTCTGAAGCCCACGGGTCCTTTCGTCTGGACCTGTCCCTACCAGACCTGTGACGGAAGGGGCCGTCTGCCCGGCCCTCCCTACCCCCCACCGGAGTGTAGATGCTACCAAGCGATGAGGGCTGCAATGGACGAGCACAGCCGTCTGTCTAAACTGTCCTCGCCTAAGCCGAGGAAGAAACCATCGAGAAATCCCCGTGACCTCAGGGGTCGGTAGGTCATAACTATGAAACTGATTCCACTGAATCGATCTGTGAAGAGAGGAATACCTGGGTGTCTTCACACCTGGATATTTCAGGTTGTGGATTACGCACTGGTTGATGACCATTGGTTTGACCGATTGACTGTGATGGGAATGTGGATGTTGTGGAACAACAAAAAGACCGGTTTGCAGTATGCCTGGCTTCAAGGGACGGTACCTAAAGTTTTTATGCACCAGGTGGTTTTCGGAAATAAATGGCCTGACCACAAGGACGGAAACGGTCTGAATAACCAGGAGAGTAATCTTCGTCCTGCTACTCGATCTCAGCAGGCGGCAAACCGAAAGTTACGGCGGACTTCAACCAGTGGGGAACCGGGTGTTTCTTGGCATGGTGGCAACCGGAAATGGCTAGTTTATGTGAAGCAGCATGGGAAGAGGGTTTTTAGCAAGTATTTTTCCGACAAGGGCGAGGCCATTCGGGTAGCCCGTGAGCAGAGAGTTCTATTCCACGGTGAGTTTGTGCGGCAAGTAGCGAACTGAGAATTTGGGTATCTATCTCGTATTGTGAACGAGGACAAATGGCAACTACCGTAACGAGCGGAGCTCGACTCCGCACCAACCTGTCCCTGCATCAACGTTACTGCGTGAGCGAGCAACGCTTTCGTCCTGACTGTCCCGTGTGTCACGGAGAGGCTGACTCTGGCTCCCTGATTCGAACGGAGATTATCACTATGGGTTCACCGGTGAGTTTTAACGAGGAGACGAAGCAGTTAGAAACCGGAGGCGCGCCTGTGGTAGCGGTTATCCAGAAACCCATGAAGCCCGTCACTTACAACCCTAACCCGAAGGCTCAGCCGGAAGGTGGTCCTGTGACTGCCCGTATTGTGGGCAACGGCGTGGAAGCGGCTCCTACCCGCACTCCCGTTATTGCCACCCCGTCATTCGGGTACCGAAACCCGGCCATGACTGCCTTCGAGGCACCGAAGGAGGCGAAGAAATGACCGAGGAGAAACAACCCGTCACCGCATTCCCGAACCCACCTATTGCGGTGAGGACGTCGGGTACTCCGGTGACGTTCAAACCAGAATCCGGATTGATGCACGTGGGGCCTGCAGCGGTACCTGTAGCGAAGTTACCGGAGAAGCTGAAGAAGGCCTGAGAGATTCGTACGTAGCACTAACGGAGGAACAGCATGAGCACCGACCCGATGGCAGTACTGAAGCTCCAACTAATGGCGCTTGGCTCGAAGGGCCATTCCTTCAAGGAGGCCTGCATGCGTGCTGGCATTTCTGCTGACTCCGCAATGAAATCGTGCGGTTTTACACCCGAGGAGCTCCAGACTTTTACTGCCTCGGAAGAGGCTGCTGAAGCAGCCAACAAATCTACCCGAGTGCTCAACCGAGCTCTGCGTCTCCGCAAGTGTGGTTTGAGCGATCAGAGTATCTGTGCCAGTGAGAACGTGACCCTGAA
>Ga0193709_1000226_pt1 | contig 22629 bp, 19 predicted proteins | sample H3c2metaG_FD_160571 | JGI IMG/M metagenome (GOLD analysis project Ga0193709, IMG submission 160571) | Soil microbial communities from a riparian zone of the East river system, Colorado, United States - H3c2 | ecosystem: Environmental > Terrestrial > Soil > Riparian zone | place: USA: East River...
TCGGCGTGCAATCCAAGCCGCAGTGCTCCGCCTGCTTCATCAACTCTGTGCAAGACAACATGGAATCGATCATGGGCCTGACCCGCACCGAAGGCATGCTTTTCAAGTGGGGCTCCGGCACCGGCACGAATTTCTCCGCGCTGCGTGGCAGCAAGGAAACTCTTTCCGGCGGCGGAATCGCTTCCGGACCGGTCAGCTTTATGAAGGGCTTCGACGCTTTCGCTGGCGTAATCAAGAGCGGCGGCAAAACGCGCCGTGCCGCCAAGATGGTCATCCTCAACGTGGATCATCCGGACATCGTGGAATTCATCGAGTGCAAACATAAGGAAGAAACCAAAGCCCACGCGCTGATTCGTGCCGGCTACGATTCCGCAATCGATGGCGAAGCCTATACCTCGATCTTTTTCCAAAACGCCAACCACTCTGTGCGCGTCAGCGACGACTTCATGCGCGCCGTTGAACAAGATAAGGATTGGTGGACCAAGAACGTCATTGACGGCCAGCCCGCCGATAAGCTTCGTGCCCGTGATTTGATCTACAAAATGGCCGAATCGACCTGGCATTGCGGCGACCCTGGCATGCAGTTCGACACCACCGTCAATCGCTGGCACACCTGCAAGACCACGGCACGCATCAACGCCAGTAACCCCTGCTCCGAATACATGTTCCTGGATGACACTGCCTGCAACCTGGCTTCGTTGAATCTGATGAAGTTTGTAAACTCCAGCGGCCAGTTTGATGTTCCGGCATACCGGCACGCAGTTGACGTCACCATTACCGCGCAGGAAATCCTGGTCGATTTCGCCAGCTATCCCACGCCAAGGATCGCTGAGAATTCGCATAATTTCCGGCCCCTGGGTCTGGGCTACGCCAATCTCGGCGCACTTCTGATGTCCATGGCTCTGCCGTACGACTCCGATGAAGGCCGAGACGTTGCTGGAGCCGTCACCGCACTGATGTGCGGCGAAGCTTACGCGCAGTCAGCTCGCGTCGCGGAAAGAATGGGTCCGTTCCCGGGCTACGCCGTCAACCGCGAAGCCATGACTGACGTTATTCGCATGCATCGCGATTCCATGCGCGGCATCAATCCCGCCCACGTCCAGCCGGATCTGTTGTTAGCGGCGCAACATTCCTGGGACGACGCTCTGAAACTCGGCGAACAACACGGTTTTAAGAATTCGCAGGTCACCGTTCTCGCTCCCACCGGCACCATCGGCTTCATGATGGATTGCGATACCACCGGCATCGAGCCCGACTTGGCGCTCGTGAAGTACAAGAAGCTGGTCGGCGGCGGCTTGATCAAAATCGTCAACAACACTGTTCCGCAAGCCATGATGAAACTTGGCTATACCCCGGAACAGACCAGCGAAATCGTTGCCTACATTGACAAGAACAGCACCGTCGAAGGCGCACCCTTCTTCCAGCCGGAGCATCTGCCTGTTTTCGATTGCTCGCTGGCTCTTCCTGGCGGTCGTTCCATCACTTGGACTGGCCACGTCAAAATGATGGCCGCAGCTCAGCCATTTCTTTCCGGCGCCATCTCCAAGACCATCAATATGCCGGAAGAATCCACGATCGAAGACATCGCCAACGCGTACATGGAGTCCTGGAAGCTCGGGCTCAAGGCCGTGGCCATCTACCGCGATAATTCCAAGAAATCGCAGCCGCTCAATGCTGGCGGGCAAAAGAAGGACGACAAGAAAGACAAGCCGGCCGAAGCGGTGGCTGCTGTCGCCGCCGCCGTCGAACCCATGCAGCGCGAACTCTTCGCCCGCGCGCAACGGGAAAAAATGCCGTCGGAGCGCGCCTCCGTCACCCACAAATTCAGCGTCGGTGGCCACGAAGGCTACATCACCGTGGGGCTGTACGAAGACAGCCGGCCCGGCGAAGTGTTCATCAAAATGTCCAAGGAAGGCTCGACACTTTCGGGGGTGATGGACGGCCTGGCACTCACTATCTCCATCGGTCTGCAATACGGCGTGCCGCTCAAGGTGTTTGTGGACAAACTCCTTAACACCCGCTTCGAACCCAGCGGAATCACCGCCAACGCCAATATCCGTTTCGTCTCCTCGGTGCTTGACTACATCGCACGCTGGCTCGGTGGCCGCTTTATATCTTCGGACTACTTGAAGCTCAACGGTGCCGCTCCCGAAGTGATCGGCACCGCGCCGATGCAGACCACCCTGGCTCTGCCACCGGCCGTCAAGTCGTCGGAGCCAGCCGGCTCCCGCACCCCCAGCAATGCCCACGAAGGCGCGCCGACCTGCAGCGAGTGCGGCATGTTGATGGTGCCCAACGGCGCTTGCTACAAATGCGAAAACTGCGGCAGCACCAGCGGGTGCAGTTGAGGATGCCTAGGCAGGAGCGAGACACGCCATGAGCGCCTCTGCCCCTCGCACGGCCATAACGCCAGATAACGCAGGGTTGCAAACCCGCGCTTTTCTTCACATCGTCCGCCACGGCACCGGCCCGCGCGCCGTATACGTACTTACCTATCATCGCCTGGACCGCGTCGGCGCAAGACCGAAGCCGCTTCTGGCAGAAGGCGCTCAACCGCTGCTCGATCTCCTCGATAGGATTGGCGTGGATTTTCGTCGCAGTGAAGTTCGCGGCGCGTTGGAAGACATTCTTCGCCTGGGCTCCGCCAACATCCCCAACCTCTGGCTCAGCGAGGAAGAAATGCTCGAAAAGCGCCTAATCGAAAGCTGAGACCTCGCGATTAGCGGCGCTCACGCTGGTTGGCCGCAAAACAGCTTGTCTGAAATAGTTCTGGCTTGACCCTGGGTACTTCTTCTTCTGTATTCCTCAGGGGCAAGACCGTGCCTGGCCCAGTTCCTAGCTGTCGGATTTTCTGCCGTATCCGTTGCACCAGCCCTTCCGCTACTTGCGTGTTGTTTTCTGTTTCAGCCTTGTCTCTGCTTGGAACTCGATCACCGATGCGGCGAAACTTTTTCCGGATCAGGCAGTAATGCGATGCGCAATCCCCGATCCACATATACCAGTGCAAATAGCCTCATGAAATGTCCATCTTTGAATTGGCGAGGGCAAATTACTTCAAATGCGGAGAATGGAATCAAACTTCGGCGTGGCCTGGAGGAAAAAAAGACCGGAGCGTAAAGCCTCCGGCCTTTTCCTATGATGGCGCGACGCCAACAAAAAAATCTATCGTGGCCTGGGGCGCAGGGGGCGCGCAGTCAGCGAACGCGGCCTCATGCGAAGACGCGGTCCAATTGGCGGCGGTACTGCTTGCAGGGAACTTCCGCAACTGGGGCAGAATTCCAGCCCCGCATTGGGACCGGAAAGATAGGCTCGCAACCAGTGTCCGCGCGCGGAACATTCCTGATTGATGCACTGCACCGTCCAGCCCGGCAAGTATTGCATCGTGCTTCCCCCAGTGATCGCAGCGGTGGTGTTTTCTTCGCCTTGCGACCGAAGCAGTGAATACGCCGGATTGTGAGGCGGGAAGCCAGTAGTGTCAAGAACAAACCACACAAGATATAGGGGTCGTGTTGCAGGGGTGTGGATTTCCTGTGAAACATTCGACCATCAGTGCTGACAAGACCTTCCTGCTCCGCGCAAGTTGCGCTCCTCGCTGTAACATACGATGATTGCTGCAACTTGAAAGCACTCAGTTCTACCCAGCTTGGGACGGAGAGAAAAGCATGACCACTACCGGCGGTGATTTCGATTTGGGGGGCTCGCTTCGCGCCATGCCGAACTTTTCCGGTTTCAGAAATCGTTTTCTGCGCATCGTTGCCGCAATTCTGCTGTTGATCCTGCTCTTTTCCAGCACCACCTCTATTCCCACGGGAAATGTCGGGGTACTGACCCTGTTCGGCAGAGTTACGGGCGACGTGCTCGGCGAGGGCATTCACCTGATCAATCCGCTCAAGTCCGTGCAGAAGCTTTCCGTTCAAACCCAGTCGGTAAAGGAAAGCGCCAATGTTCCTTCCAATGAAGGACTCATCCTGGCGCTCGACACTTCTTTGCTTTTTCGTCTCGATCGCAACAAAGCCGCGCAGGTGTACCAAACTGTTGGCGACAACTACGCCGAGAAAATCGTTGAGCCGACTCTCCGAGCCGCGATCCGTGCTTCTACGTCCTCGCATACGGCCAACGCGCTATATACCAACGCGCGCGAGCTCGTGCAGCAGCAGATTCAAGACGAGTTGACCGCACAACTCTCGGCGCGCGGCGTGATCGTCGAAGCCGTGTTGCTTCGTGACGTGCAACTGCCCGCCATGCTGAAGGGCTCCATCGAAGCCAAACAACAAGCCGAACAGGACGCCCTGCGCATGAGTTTCATTTTGCAAAAGGAAAAGCAGGAAGCCGAACGCAAGCGCATCGAAGCGCAAGGCATCGCCGACTTTCAGAAAATCGTCGCGCAGGGAATCAGCCCGCAACTCCTTGAATGGAAGGGCATCGAAGCCACCGAAAAACTGGCGCTGAGCAACAACACCAAAGTAGTGGTAATCGGCAATCCCAAGAACGGCTTACCGCTGGTCTTGGAGCCAAAGTAGCCAGTCTTGTCGAGCTTTTTCGCGACGATTTCTTGCTTAACGATTTGCTGCCTTGATGTAGCAGCGGATTTATTCCGCGGTTCTTCCTTTTGTCTTTGTCGCGGCCGTTTGCGGGATGTCCGGCGCGGACAGCGAGATTTTTTACGACTTCCTGGCGCTTTCCGCCTTTAGCCGCCAGGCTTTTTTCGCCAACAACTCCCGTCCCAGCGGAGCGCTGGTCAAAACATCCACAATCTTTTCCGACGCCGTGCCATCGCCATACGGATTCGTCATTCCGCGCAGCGATTCGCGAAACTTGCTGCTGCGCGCTAGCGCAATTGCAGAGAGAACCGCTTCGCGATTCGCTGGCGCGTCGATTACATTCGCGGCACGCTCCCGTCCGCGCTGTCGCTCTCCAATATTCACCGTAGGTACTGCGAACGAAGCGGTCTCCATAATTCCGCTGCTCGAATTTCCCAGGAACACCTGCGCTTGCCTCAGCAGGCTCCAGTAAGTAACGGCATCAAGATTCACAAACAGTTTCCCGTTTCCGCGTTTTGCCAAAAAAGCCGTGGTCCGCTCGATCAGCGCCCGGCTGCCCGCGTCCGCATTTGGATAACAAAAAATCAATTGCGAATTCACGCTGCGCAAAGCAGCAAACAACTCGTCGGCCTCTTCCAAAGTGTCCATGGCCAGCGTTACTGGGTGATACGCAATCACCATCGCCGACTCTTCCAGCTGCACGCTTAATTTCGCTGCAACTTCTTCCCGGCTCAATAAATTTGATTTGCGCAGGTGGTCCAGCGACGGCGCACCTGCACGCGTCACCCGCCAGAGCTCCTCGCCCATTGAGATAATTCTGTCTCTCGCCGCAAAGGTGGAAGTGAAGTGCAGATGCGCCATCTTGGTCAACGCATTCCGTACGGCATCGTCAATCGCGCCTGCACTGATTTCGCCGCCCTCAATGTGCGCAATCGGAATGCGCAGCGCCAACGCCACCGCCGCGGGAGCCAGCATCTCGTAACGATCCGCTATCAACAGCAGGATATCCGGCCGCATTGCGCCCAATACGTCTGACAGACTCAGAGTGGCCAAGCCAATTGTTTTGGCCATGCCCACATCCGAATCCGAACTCAACAAAGACTCAATCCGCGCCGCGATCGCAAATCCGTCTTTTTCAATTTCATGTATGGTAGTGCCGAATTCCGGCGAAAGATGCGCTCCCATCACAATTAATCTCAATTCCACGCGCGCGTCCTCCGCCAACAGCCGCAGCGGCCAATACAGATGGCTGTAATCCGCGCGTGAAGAGGTTACAACCGCGATGCGACGGCGAGCCTCACTCATCTCCAGCTCCTGCAGCGGCGGCGCTGCGTTTTTTCACCAGCATTGGCCCCGGCTGATACTCCGGAACGACCTCCCGCAGAACCTCCAGCAACGCTGCGAGATCACCCCGCCTGGTAATTTCTTCAATCGCCTGAAACTGCGCGTCCAGCAATGGCACGTCAATTTGTTCCCAGCAGATCGCGCGCAGCCCCGGCGCCACTTCCGCAGCTAACGATTCTCCGCGCGAAAGCAGATCCTCGTGCAATTTATCGCCTGGCCGCAGCCCGGTGATCTTCACGCTGATCTCCGTATAATTCTTCTTGGAAGCGGCTTGTATCATCCGCTCCGCAATTTTCAGAATCCGGACGGAATCGCCCATCGCGGGCAAGTACAAGCCAGAGGCATCCTGCACGCCCGCCAGCGTGGCCATCGCCGCACAAGTCTCGGGCGCCGTCAAAAAGTATCGTGTGGCTTCTTGATGCGTCACAGTCACCGGACCACCCCGCAAAATCTGTTCGCGAAATATCGGCAAAACGCTTCCGCTGGAATCGGCCACGTTGCCAAGGCGCAGCGCGCTCATCGGCCCGTGCGATGAAGTGCAACGGAGTATCGCCAGTTCCGCCAGGCGCTTCGAAGCTCCCAACATGCTCCGCGGGTTTGCCGCCTTGTCGGTCGAAATCAGCAACAGTCGCGCACTGGCAAATTTGGCCGCCGCCTGCCCCAGCCGCCATGTCGCCAATCCGTTATTCTCTACCGCCGCAAATGGGTTTTCCTCGAGCAGCGGAACATGTTTGAATGCCGCCGCGTGAAAAATAAAGTCGGGCCTTTCCTCGGCCAGCAAGTTTTCTATCAACTGGCGGTCCCGCACATCCCCGAGGACGAATTTCACCTGACTTTCTCGATCGCAACTGTTGAGCTTGCGCCGCAATGCAGAAATTGCCCGCTCTGAATGGTCCATCAGGATCAATCGCAGCCGCGACGCGCTGCAAATTCTCTGCGCCAGTGCCGATCCAATACTTCCGCCAGCACCGGTAACCAAGATGCAACGGCCAAGCCCGGCAAAATTGCCGACATCGTCCGGGTAAAGTGGTTTGCGTTCAGGAAAGAGTGTGCTGAAATCTGTTTCGAAGGGCTGGTCCATGTCGCGGCGCTTCAGCCAGTATAGGCGAATCCACGCGATTCTTGCTTATCAACTGTTCTTGAAACCGGTCTTGGAAACGGTTTTTTGAAACGATTGATTTTTCTCCATGCTTAACGAGAGGGCGGGTTTTTCTCGGTCTTGTCGGAATTGTCAGTCTTGTCGGACTCGTTTTCGGTGCTGTCGCCAACCATGGCCTGCAATTCAGCGACGCGCGCTTTCAATTCATCCGCGGCTTGTTTCTTATCGCTGATCTGTTGCGCTTCGGCGTCCAGGTTAGCCTTGCCCTCTTTATCGCTCGCGTAATCTGTTTTCGTGTAGTAGCTGTCGCTATCCAGCACAGCTTTGCGCTCCATGATGTCCAATTCGCTGAGAAGCTGAGCCAGCTGCTTTTTCGCTCGTTCCAGGGCGGCGGCATTATACTCTTTGTACTGTTTAGCTTTTTCGTCGTTCGCAGATGCAGGCGGCTTCTTCTCGCCGTCATCATTCGCGGCTGGCGCAACCGCATCTTCGCCCTTCGCTGCCGGAGTCGAGGTCGCAGTCCCGGTGGCCGCGTCCCCCGCAGGGGCCGCCGGCAGATCGTCATTGGTGAGTGTCCGAACCGGCTTGGCGTTTTCTTTTTTCTTCTCGCGCGCCCGCCGAGCCGCTTCGGCTACCGACGGAGCAGAATCGCTCTGCGATTGTGCGCAAGTTCTGTTGCACAAACCTGTCAGGAGCATGCACGCGGCCGCGAATACAAAAACCGGATAGAGGTTTTTCTCTTTCGTCATGGAAAGCTTCCTCGTGAGAGCCTAGGTCTTCAACATACGCGACGGACACACGCAACGCAACGCAGTATCGCTCCTCTGCGGCGAATGAATTACGCTCGAACCCTTTGAGCGACCCGGCCGCTCCTGGTCCACTCAATTTCCTGAGTTTTTGCAGCCGGGTGGCGAGAAATCGCGAAATGCAAAAGGCGCCGGCAAACCCCTTATCGGCTGGCCATTCGATTCCGCATAAGGGTAAATAGAATATTCAACGCTTCGCCTTTTTGTTCCTGCGCGAGCTGAATATCCCTGGCGCGGGTAAACGTCACACCGGGACCCACGGTTAATCGTTTCTTACGCCGTTGATCTTTCACGGGGTTCTCCTTCGGCCGAGTTGGATGCGGCTGTCGGCTGGCAAAATATACCGTGGCCCAATAGGGTAGCGAAAATCTGTGGAGCGACCTTTCCGGGTGCGAACTTTTCAGCGCTCTGCCGCTTGCCTTCGCGCGATATCAGGTGCGCGCCTGTCGGTCTTACCTTAAAATATCGAACTGCAACAAATGAGGGGGGAGGGACCACCAAGCTTGCTGGCTCACAATTTCTCGTTGCTTCCGGATTCGACATTGTCGCGCGGCATGGCAGCCGGATTGGCCAAACCCGACGTTATCCGCATGCTTCTTTTCGGTTTGGCTTGCGGTTTTTTATGCGCACCCATCGCCTGCGGCGCGCCACAGTCTCGGAGCTCTCTTATGTATTTTCCAAATGCGCGAACGCAAAGTTGCGCGAATTATTCAACGCGCGCATCGCCGCCACTTTTCATCTCTGCACATCTGGCATGGTACTCGCCTTCCAGTCTTGCTTCCTGTGCGAACGCACCCTCTTCTTCCTGGTCCGTGGTCCCGGTGCCCGTCGATCTGTCGCAGAAACAAGCCAGCTTCGGGAACAGCAACGACCAGCCCAAGCGGCCATCGTTTGAGCATGCTTTCTGGGATCGAGAAAACGATCTGCTCTTTGCCGCCGTCGGCGCTTCCCGCACTCTCGACTACTTCTCCACGCTGAACTTTCGCCGCCGCGGCCGCAATGAGGCGCTGCTCAGCAACGACGTTGTCGACAACCACGCCGCTTTCGCTGCCATCGAAGCCGCCGCCACCGTTGCCTCCATCGGCCTCTCGTATGTTTTTCATCGCTACCATCACCATCGCTTGGAACGCTGGACGTCCATCGTCCACGCCAGCCTGGCTACTTCCGGAGCCGTGCGAAATTATTGTCTGAAGACCGCCCATCCATAGAACGTATCTCAATTTTTTCTCTTTCCTGCTCTCCTTAACCCGCTGGCTGCCATCTAATCAGACAGAAGGACAGCTTTCTTGCCTGGGGTTGAGCTTGCACTCCGGAAAGGTTGCAGGCCAACCGGCATGTGCTGCATACTCGCCACGCTCGTGTGGCTGATGGCCCGCCAAATGAAAAGAGGGAAACGAATGCCGCGCCAACGCATCGCATATGCGTTGCTTCTAATCGTTTTTTCGTGGATTTTCGTTGCGCTTACCCCACCGCAGGAGGTCTTGGCGCAGGAAACTCCCACGGTTCGCACACCCCCGCCGCAACAGATCGAACCTCCCGCCAATGCGCCGGACACTTCCAGTACTAACGAAGTGGATCGCTACACGCTTTCGCACGACCGTTACGAAAAAGCCGTGGCCTATTCTCGCGCCGGTTACTCGCTTTATTTTCTTTCCGTCTTCATCGGATTTGTCGTTTTGATATTGGCGTTGCGCTTTGGCTTCGTCGCCCGCGTTCGCGATTTTGCCCAGCAAACAACGGAAAATCGCTTCCTGCAAGGGCTCATTTTCATCCCGGTGCTGGCGCTGGTTCTCGACCTTGCCGATCTTCCCGTACATATGGCTTGGCACGGACTTTCACTTCACTATCAGCAGTCTGTTCAGCTTTGGGGCTCCTGGTTCCTGGATTGGTCCAAGGCCGTATTGATTGAGCTGGCATTTCTCGCGTTGATGGGCCTCATTCTTTTCCTGGTCATCAAAAAGAGTCCGCGCCGCTGGTGGTTCTACTTCTGGCTTGCGTCGCTGCCCATTATTCTGGGTATTTTCATTCTTGAGCCCATTGTTGTCGATCCCCTCTTCTACAAGTTCGAACCGCTTGCAAATCAGCATCCCCAGCTGACTACCGACCTGCAGAAGCTCACGCGACGCGCAGGCCTGCAAATCCCCCGTGATCGCATGTTTCTGATGAATGCCAGCAGCAAAAACAACGAAATTAACGCGTATGTTACCGGCCTCGGCGCATCCAAACGCGTCGTGATTTTCGACAACACCATTCAGAAGCTGACTGCGCAAGAGACGCTCTTCATCTTCGGTCACGAATCCGGTCACTACGTCCTCAATCACATTCGAAATGGCTTTGTATTTTTCGCGGTCGTCTCGCTGATTGTTTGGTACGCCGTCTACCGCTTGCTTCACGCCGCGCTCGCTCGTTGGGGAACTCGCTGGAAGGTTTACGGGCCGCAGGATTGGGCAGCGCTGGCAGTCTTGATGCTCATTCTCGAAGGCATCATGTTTTTCTCTTCGCCCATCATCAACGGCTACAGCCGCAGGCAGGAGCACGCCGCCGACGTGTTTGGTCTGGAATTAATTCACGGGATCGTGGCAAACTCCGCTCAGGTCGCCGCGCACGCCTTCCAGGCTCTCGGCGAAATCGATCTCGCTGATCCAAATCCGCCCGCATTCATCACTTTCTGGATGTATTCGCACCCGCCCCTGGCCGAACGCCTGGTGTTCGCGCACAGCTACGACCCGTGGGGAAAAAATCAGCAGCCGAAATATATAAAGGAACAGAAGTAACGGCTAGAAGCTCACGCCTGACCTGGTTGCTCTTGCCGGCGGGACATGAATACAAGCCAAAAAAGATTCCTCGCTTCGCGAATGAAGACCAGAACCGATAAACAACTTGGGCCTTAGGCGTGATGTGCGCGCGCTTTCTCTCCACCGTGCCGCCGCGTGAATGCCGCCACCTTGCTGCGATTTCCGCACAACGCCATCGAACACCAGCGCCGGCGCTGGGTCTTCGAATCGTCGTAAAACATTAGCCGGCAGTTGGGATGGTCGCAGCGCTGCAATCCGCTCTTTGCCCCTTCCGCAATCAACTCTGCTCCAGATCGCGCGATTGCGGCCAACAGCCACTCCAATCCTTCGTGGCGAGCCCGGAAACCCAGCTTCCACCCGCCTTGTTCCCGCTGCAATTGGTCGTGTCCTTCCGTAATCTCAAGAAGCGCATTGAGCGGTGCCACCCACTCTGGTTCTACGTCCGCCCCGCTAGCCATCGCAGCGAAGGCTAGCCTGAGGGAATCACCTAACCGCTCAGCTTGCTTCATCAAGATTCCCGCTGCCCGCGGATCGCTTTGTGTCAAAGCACTTAACTCTGCGCTCCGCGCTCCGGAGATAATCGTTTTATCTGCCAGGAAATCAATCAATTCCAGCCACGAAGTCGCGTGAGCGAATGGATCGCCTGAGGTGTAGGGCAAATTCGCAAAATCAAGACATAACCGGTTTCCGTTCACGGCATACGATTCAGAGCCTTCCATGGAATCCTCCGGGCAGCAAATGTCCGCTAACGGGTTAAAGCTATACTTCTAGTTAGGGCAAGTCAAACTCTTCATTTTTCCGATCCTGGCAGTATCATCATGATCAGGAAGGGGTGTTGCATGGGTTTGAAGTTCACATTCTCGTTGGCCGCCGTCTTCGCCTTGCTCGGAACTGCACTCCCCGGTATTCACGAGCCACCGGTGGCTGCCATTCCTTCTGACGGCTCCCACCCTCGACCCGTAGTTCTGGAATTGTTCACCTCGGAAGGCTGCTCCAGTTGCCCCCCGGCGGATGCTTTTCTGAAACAACTCGACGAAGCCAATCGCGTAAGCGACGTCGATCTCATTGCCATCGAAGAACATGTGGACTATTGGGATCGCCTCGGTTGGCGCGACCCATTCTCTTCTCAGGATTGGACCGAGCGGCAAGCGCAGTACGCGCGCGTCTTTCGCCACGATGGCCCGTTCACACCGCAGTTTGTCGTCAACGGCCGAAGGGACTTCGTGAGCATGTCTTCGCGCGAAGCGCTACAAAGCATCGTCGAAGCGTCAACCGCCAACGCCGCCGAGCTTCGTCTCCTGCCGACCGACAACTCACCACGCTCGGCCGAATTTTCCATCACGATTGAAAACGCTCCGCCGGAGACCCATTCCGCCGTGCTCTTACTCGCGGTCACCGAACGGGGGCTTTCCTCAAATGTTCTTCGCGGCGAAAACCAAGGCCGCAATCTTGCGCACGCGCCGGTGCTTCGTTCACTGACTCGTCTCCACGTCCCGAAAGCCAAACCATCGGGCGTCACGGAACTGAAAGCCAAGGTCGCGCTTGACCCATCCTGGAAGCGGGAAAATCTTCGTTTTGTGATATTTCTCCAGGAGCAAAAGTCTCTTCACATCGTTGGTGCTGCAGCCTCCACTATTCCGCACTAACAAGACTTGTGCTGCGCCGGCTGAATGCGCGAGACTTACGCGAAGCATCCTATGGACATCGAGACACCACAGCCCGCACCTGAAAATCAAACCTCTTTTCCCATTCAAGTTCCCCGTTCACCGCTCGATACTATTTTTCACAATGAGCGAGGCTTGCGCGCCGGCTGGCGCATCCTTATGTACATGGTCATGGTGCTGATCTTCGGCGCCGCGATGAATTTCGCCCTCGACAAAATATTTCATTTGCCCAAAACCGATTCTCCAGCGCCTTGGCAAATTTTTCTTCAGGAATTTCTAGTCTTTGCTCTGGTTTTCCTGCCAGCGTGTTTCATGGCCTGGTTGGAACACCGGTCGGTCGGCGACTACGGTCTTCCGTTTCACTCGCTCTTCCGCACGCGCTTCTGGCAGGGTTGCGCACTGGGCGTGGTTGAAGTGGTTACGCTGATGGGTTGCATCGCCGGCTTCGGCGGCTACTCGTTTGGCAGTCTAGATATTCATGGCGCTGCCATTTTCAAGTGGGCTCTGTTCTGGGCGCTTTTGTTTATTGTAGTCGGATTGTTCGAGGTGTTTGCATTTCGTGGCTATTTGCAATTTACTCTTGCCGACGGTATCGGCTTTTGGCCTGCCGCCTGGATTCTTTCTCTGGGTTTTGGTGCCGTACACCTGGGGAACAAGGGCGAAGGATGGGTTGGCGCGGCAGGTGTCGCGATGATTGGACTGATCTTTGCTCTGACGCTTAAACGCACTGGCAATCTGTGGCTGGTCGTTGGATGGCACGCCGCGTTCGATTTCGGAGAGACTTTCTTATTTTCGGTTCCGAACAGCGGCGCCGTTTTTCCGGGGCATCTTTCAAACGCCACTCTTCACGGACCGACTTGGCTCACTGGAGGCACCGTGGGCCCCGAGGGCAGTGTCTTCAGCTTCATAACCATGGCCATCGCGGGTCTGTTCATTCACAGGGTATTTCCGGCCCGCAAATCCACGTCCTCGCAGTTGCAGTGGTCGCAGGCTAACGGATCGTCTAGAGCGGCAACTCCCGAGTAATCGTATGTAGGTTTGATAGCCTGGTAACGTATTTCTGATCAAGACAAGGCGAGGCCGCGTCCGACCGCCTGCCACCCAGGCATGAGACTCTCGCCGACGTTTTGAATTCTTCGATCAATCGACTTTTCCTCTTGGGAGCAATTTCGCGACCACGGCGGAAACCTGGTTCTCGCAGCCCTGCTCGGCCATCTGAAGCAAACGCTCGCGCGGCCCGCCCGAGTGGATAAGAACGGACCCGTCCGTCCCGGTGTCGCCGACAGCGTAGTTCTGCCGCACGCCCTGCGCAATAGCCATCCGGTTTTCCCGGAACACTTCGACTTTGTCGCGGCCGTCTCCCCGGAAATCGTCCTCCAGCGCCATACAGTAACGATCCTCACGCGGAAAAACTCACAGGCAGCTGCGGGCTAGGCGTCCGCTACAAGGAGAAATGCGGGCTTAATGCACCACGTCCGACACCAGGACTAAGCGCACGCCCTGCTTCTTGGCTTCCGGCAACATTTCTCGCAACGCTTCCAGCGTTACTGGGTGCGGATGTCCGATCGCAATGGCTTCGCCTTTTTCCTTAGCGCCGCGAATGGCGATCTGCAATTGCCGCTTCACCGCGGCTTTGTTTTGCACGTCGTCTAAAAATGGCACGTTGCGAAACGCGGTTTTCACTCCAGCGCGTTTCGCCGTGTCGTACGCCACTGTCCCTGCGGTGGTTCGGCTATCCACGTAAAAAACTCCCGCATCGCGCAGCACCGGCATCAATTCATCCATCAGCGCGCCGTTCGAAGTAGCTTGCGAGCCTTGATGATTGTTCACGCCATCGGCTTCCGGCACCGACTCCAGCATTTCCGTTACGACGTTTTCGACTTGATCGCGCGTAAGCCCTGGCCGCAACTCTTGCTGCTCCGGTGTTTCATTCGCTACCGATTGCATCGGCAAATGCAGCATTACTTCGCATCCATGCTTTCGCGCTTCTTGCGCAATCTCGTGCGAATGCGGTTGATAAGGCAAAACCGACAATGTGATAGGAACCCGCAAAGCAAAGATTGCGTCCGCCGCGCTGCGATCGCTTCCCAGATCATCCAGAAGTATCGCCAGTCGCCCGGTACCGGCCGGCAGGCTCTCGCTACTTCCGGCTGCGCGCGCGCCCAAAACCTCAATTTCGATGTGATGAGTCACAACGCCAGCGCCACGCATCGTAATTCGCGATGAATTCCCGTTCCCGGTCGTAGCGTCCACGGTCAGCCCATGCTGGGTGGCGATCCCTTGCAGGCGCAGTAGCACTTGGTCCCGGGCGGCAGCGTTGCCGTGCAGTCCGATGTACAACTCATCGGCGCCGCCTCCCGCCGCGCCATTTCTAGCGCGCCGCACTTTGATCAGTGTTCCGTTGGGCGCCGCATCCGATGCGGTCTTGGCGAATTCCTGCGTCACCTGATGCACTTGCGCAAGTGACAAGGTGCCAGCGCTCTGCCGCTTGCATGCAATCGCGCAGAAACACAAAACCACGCACAAGCCGTGGCGCAACGCCACGCGCAAATGAAAAAGATTAAATTTCAGTTTGAGCAAATCTTTCGCGGGTACACCGCAGGACTTCACGGAAAAACTACGCAGCTTTTTTCGCCGGCGTTTTCAGGAGTTCCACGGCTTTCTTGAAAACCGCGTCTTCCGGAGAAAGCGGTTTGGGCTCCGCGGGTGCGGTCGTCTGTGCCGCGCTCGCCGAGGAGTCCTCGTCGTCCGCGCCATCGTCCAGCGCTGCAGCTTCCTGCCGAACCACTTCAGCCGGCGTCACGCCTTCTTCTAAAATCGATTTCCCGCCGGCATTGTAGTAATTCGCTACTGTGAGTATCAAAGCCGAGCCATCGGGAATGGTGATCAGTTTCTGCTCAGAAGCCAATCCAAAGGTACGTTCGCCCACCACATCGCCGCGGTGCGCCGTCACCATTGCGGAGGCCAGCACTTCCGCAGCTCCCGAAGTCGTTCCATCAATCAGAATGGAAACTGGTCCTTTCCAAATAACTTTGCTGGGTTCCGCCGCAAATGTTTGCGCTGAAACTGTTTGTCCGCGCAGCGTTGCCAGATTTCCGCTCAAAATAAACAGCCGCGCTACCGCCAGAGCCTCGGAAACCGGTCCGCGTCCGCAAGCCCGCAAATCCAGAATAACCTTGTGCACACCTTGCTTTTCCGCGTCCTGAAGACGCGATTTCACTTCGTCGGCACGCCCTGCTTCGAGCGTGGTCAAGCGCAGCGCCAGAATGTCCGGATCGTTTTTCTGGCTCACTATTTTTGCCGGGGCAAGCTTTTCGCGAACCAGGTCCACTTGTTCCGGATCGTTCTTTCCGCGGCGGATCACGCCCACTTTCACGCCGCTTCCCGGCTGTCCATGCAACAGGTTCATCGCCTGTCCCACTGACATTTCCCTAGTCGTGAACCCTGCCACGGATTCAAAAATATCACCACTGCGGATGCCGGCCTTCTGCGCGGGACTATCCGGCAATACGGAAATTACGATCACGTAGCCATAGCGCTTGCTCAACGTCAGTCCGGTGTCGCCCGGATTGGTGCTCGCCAGTTTCTGTTTGTATTCGGCGTATTCCCGTGGCGTCAGGTAGCTGGATTCCGGATCGAGCGATTCCAACAAACCGTGCAACGCACCAGCCGTCACCAGATGCATGTTCGGCTCGTCCACATAATCCTGCTGAACCTTCTGCAGCACTTCGCCATAGACGGTCAGCGACTTGTATGCTCGCTCCTCGTGCGTCTGCCCCAGGACATGTCCCAGTCCGGCATAGCAAAACACCACCACAGAAATAGCGAGGATGACGATTCGTGCAGTGCGGTTCATTCTTGGCCTTTCCTTGCAGCGCTGTCAGAAAAGTATACACCGACCTAATGTTTTGACGCGTCCAGAAGTCAAAAGGACACTTCGATTTCGCTCGCGCCAGGGATGGAGAGAAACCCCACAGCAACTGGCCATAACGTTGCGTGTTTACCACACCATCGGAGGTCTCGGCGTCAACATAAGTGTAAACTGCTGAAAACAAGGGCATAATGGCGCAACGACTCTGGCGCAAAAGATGCTACGCTTAATGCCGTCCCTTATGTTTCAGAACACAATTCAACGCCAGGTGTCAACCGAAGGCATCGGCCTGCATACCGGAGTTTTCGGCCACGTGCGCCTGTTACCTGCGCCCGCCGATAGTGGCATCGTTTTCCGACGCACCGACCTCGATGACTTCCCAATTGAGGCCAGTGGCCGTAATGTTGCCCGGGTTAGCTATGCCACCAGCTTGATGAAGCAGGGCGTGCTGCTTTCCACCACCGAACATCTCCTGGCGGCGATTTATTCTTCCGGGATCGATAACATCTTCATAGACATTGATTCGATCGAGGTTCCCATCCTCGATGGCTCCGCCGAGCCGTTCCTGCAGCTGCTCGATCAAGCTGGGGTTCGCCGGCTGCGTCGTCGCCGCCGCTACCTCAAAATGATCAAGCCGGTCGAAGTCATCGAACAGGACCGCCGCATCGGCATTTATCCGGCCGATGAATTTCGCGTGCAATGCTACGTCGATTTTCCGCATCCGCTGGTGGGCCAGCAACAAATCGAAATCGTCGTTTTGCCGGATACTTTTCGGCAGCTGCTGGCTCGTGCCCGCACCTTCTGTTTTGAGCGCGATATCGAGCCGCTTCGCTCCATGGGTTTGATCCGCGGCGGCTCGCTCGACAACGCCATTGTGCTTACCAACGACGGCGTGATGAATGGACCTTTGCGATTCCCCGACGAGTTTGGCCGGCACAAGGCGCTTGATTTGATTGGCGACCTGGCACTGGTCGGACTGCCGCTACTCGGTCGGGTAGAAGCCTACAAGGCTGGCCACGCGCTTCATACGCAGCTTGTCAGCCGGCTGCTCGCGGACTCTTCCAGCTGGGTGATCAGCACCGAAGAAGAAACCTTCGCGGAAACCCGCGTTCTGGCCGAAGCTCCCGCCGCAGACTAGGCATATTCGACTGGATGCTTTTCTTCAATGATGCGTCTGCTGCGCCTCCGATGCTCGACCGGATTACGCCGCTCTCATCGGTGAAAAAGTGCCTCAGGCCCGACGTTCCCGGTGCGACCGGATCGGCTGCAAGAAGGTACCTGGTTCTGGTTCTACCGTCCGAAATTCCAACTTGCCCATAGAAAAAATGATAGCCGTTCTTGCATCTATCACCCTTAAATGATTGCAGTCCTGGCTCCCGGATGCAAGATTCTCAAGCGACGCTGGATAGCCGACATCAGGGCAGGCACTCGCATACCTGACCATTGCCTTGCGCTGCCTGGAATCACTCTTCCTTCTTATCTTGATTGTCGTCCTGTCCTTGCTCGGACTCGGGAGAGTCCACTGGATCGCTGCGCGGGCCAATGATGTGCGAGCTTGCTTGCCGGATCACTCCGCTGTCATCCAAATAAAAATACCGTGTGCCGGTAAATCCGGGTTGCACCGGTGAAGCCACCAGCGCGAAAACCGCAACGTGATCCTTGCCCTCGATGCCTGGATTGTAGGAAAAGACGTATCCCAATTTTGCAGGCCGCGCCACCGCGAGCCGCATTTCCACCAGATTGGCGCGTGAACAATCCCCGCTGCCCGGGCCCAATCGAACCAGACTCGTGGGATAACCCTGTTGCGGACACTTTGCCGCGTAGGCCTTCAGTGCCTGGTCGTAGGTCTTCATGGTTTGAATCGCTGCCGATTCGTTGCCGGGCACGTCGTGACGCAAGGTGTTGCGCACGGTGAGCAAGATCGCGACCGCAAAAATAGCGCTGAAGACGATTCCTATATAGCCCATCACCAGCCCGGCCACCGCCATCCCCTGCCCGGCCATGCGGCCTGCGCCGCGCTTGATATCAGACAGCGCCAGATGACCCAAAATCACTGCGGCAATCGAAGCAGGCACAAAGCAAAGGATCACGCCGCAAATCAGGCTGGCCACCGCTTTATTGCTGGTCTGTGGCGGCGCACCCCATTCCGGCTGCGCCATCGTCGCCTGCGGCACCGGTTGTGACACGCCGCAATACGGGCACACCGGAACGAAGTCAGCCAGATTTCCCTGGCAGTTTGTGCAGTGCTTCAAGAATGTTTCCCCCGGCACGCCGCGGTGCGCCAGCAGCACCCGACCTGCGCCGAGAATGTATATGGAAATTGGTCGATTCGTCTATCACGCAATTCAGCCCGCATCGGATTGCCGCAGAGCACCGCGCGCCGGACAAATCTTCCGAAAATTTCCGCGTGGCATTGTCAAAGCCACAAGGGCGGGAGAGAATGGCGGCACTATGCCGAACAAAGACCTGGTTATCGTCATTCTGGCTGCTGGCAAAGGCACGCGGCTGAAATCTTCCCTGGCGAAAGTGCTGCATCGTGCCGGTGGGCGCCCGCTTATTGAACACGTCGTGCGTTGCTGTGCGCCGTTAAAACCTAAACGAATCGTCACCATCGTGGGCCACCAGGCAGAGCAAGTGACCGCTACCCTGGCGCCGCTCGGTGGGCAAATTGTCTTGCAGCAGCAGCAAAATGGAACCGGCCACGCCATGCTCGTAGCCAAGCGCACGCTGGGCAACGCCAAAATCGCCATCGTGCTTCCCGGGGATGCGCCGCTGGTTCGCCCGGAAACTCTGAAGTCGCTGCTCGCCGCGCATCGCACTGGAAATGCCGCCGCCACAATTCTCACTGCCGTGCTTGCCGATCCGAGCGGCTATGGCCGTATTGTGCGCAAAACAGAAACGCAGGTTGGCGCCATCGTCGAAGATTCGCAGCTAGCTCCGGAACAGCGCGAGCTCAATGAAATTAATTCGAGCATTTACTGTTTTACGCTGGCAAAGTTGTGGCCGGCGCTTGCGCACGTAAAACCGAACAACAAACATCGCGAAATTTATCTTACCGACGCCATTGCGGAGCTGGCGTCAAAAGATGAAACGGTTCTGGGGCAAATCGCGCCGGATTCCCGCGAGGTTCTGGGCTGCAATACGCGCGCCGATCTGGCCGAAGTGGATCGCATTTTCCGCGAACGCAAACGCGAAGAGCTGATGGCTGCGGGCGTCACCATCCAATTTCCGGAAACCGTACTCATCGATCCGGAAGTAACCGCTGGTGCAGACTGCAACATCGAACCCGGGGTGCAGCTGCTGGGAAAAACAAGGCTGGGTGAACGCTGCCTGATTCGCACCGGCAGCGTTTTGCTGAACGCAACCCTCGACGATGACGTGACCGTGCAACCGCACTCGGTGATCGAAGAAAGCCGTCTTGAAGATGGCGCTAGCGTTGGGCCATTTGCGCGGCTTCGAACAGGCACGCATCTGAAAGCGCGAGCACGGGTTGGCAATTTCGTGGAGACGAAAAAAGCAGTGATCGGTGAAGGCAGCAAAGTTCCGCATCTTTCCTATATCGGCGATGCCCGCCTGGGATCGAAAACAAATATCGGTGCTGGGACGATCACCTGCAACTATGACGGCGTGAATAAACACCAGACCTCGATCGGCAATCGCGTTTTCGTCGGCAGCGACTCGGTGCTCATCGCTCCGGTGAAAATCGGCGATGGTGCGTATATCGCGGCAGGCTCGGCAATCAGCAAAAATGTTCCCGCGGAGTCGCTGGGTGTTGCGCGCAGCCACCAGATCAACAAAAAAGGCTGGGCCGCGAAACGACGCCGCGAACTTGCTGCTACCGCCCACGCGAATTCTGCAAAAAAGAAATCCAGAAAAAAACGCGGCAAGGGCCGCTGAATACCGGACATCAAAGGGTCTTTTGGGCGCCGCAGATTCCTTCCCCGTGTGCAAGAAGCCTTTTGCAAGAGGCATTGAAAGGTGAGCACCGCAGTGCTATCGTGCGCTGCGCTTGTCCCCTGAAGGAGTTCCCGTGGGCAACTGGGTGAACTGGCTGCTCGTGATTGTGGGTGTGCTCTGCGCGGCGGCAGAGCTGGCGCTGGGCGCGCTTACCGGATTCGATCTGGCGCTGGTGGGTGCTTCGCTGGCCGCAGGCGGGATCATCGGTCTTCTGGCGCAATCATGGCAGGCCGGATTGATCAGCGCGGCAGTTTTTGCGGTGCTGTACTTCGCGCTGTTTCGCCGTTGGCTGAAAGCAAAATTGTATGTAAAGGATCAAGCGTCGAATGTCGATGCTGTGGTTGGAAAAACGGGAGTAGTTACCAAGCGCATTGGCCAGCGCGATTGCGGCGTCGTAAAAGTCGGCTCTGAGGAGTGGCGCGCGGAACTTGCGCACCCCGCTGATGCTGCGCGCGATATTGGCGCGGACGTGCAAATTGTTTCCGTGGAAGGCGTAACTCTGAAAGTGAAGTGAGGACGAAAATTCATGGATGCCGCATTTTTTCTGCCGATCCTGCTGGTCGCAGCGCTGATTTTTGGATTGATTCTGCTCGCGCGGTCGGCGCGCATCGTCAACCAATACGAAAAGGGCATCGTGATGCGCCTCGGCAAATTTCACGGCTTGGTGCCCTCCGGCCTGGCCATCATCATGCCGCTTACGGACAGCGTGATTCGCGTGGACATGCGCGAGCAAGTGATCAGCGTGCCGCCGCAGAAACTGATCACCAAGGACAACGTGACGGTGGAAGTGGACGCCGTCGTCTACTACAAAGTCGTCGATCCGGTGAAAAGCCAATTTGAAGTGCAGGATTTCGGCTATGCGTGCACTACGCTGGCGCAAACCAATTTGCGCAATCTGATTGGGGACCGCACGCTGGATGAAACTCTGGTGGCGCGTGACATGATCAACAGCAACTTGCGTCTGGTGCTCGATGAAGCCACTAACGGCTGGGGCGTAAAAGTTACCCGCGTAGAAGTGCAGAAAATCGATCCGCCGCGCGATATTACGGAAGCCATGTCGCGCCAGATGAAAGCGGAACGCGACAAGCGCGCATCGATCCTGGAAGCAGAAGGCTTCAAGCAAAGCCAGATTTTGCAGGCCGAAGGCGTGAAGCAATCGGAAATCCTGAAAGCCGAAGGCGATGCGCAGGCTCGCGTGACGCGCGCGAACGCCGAAGCGGAAGCGATTCGGCTGGTTTCGACCGCCGCGGAAACCTTTTTCAAGGATCGCGCCGAAGTGATGCGGCGGCTGGAAGTCTTGAACCACACCTTGGCGCAGAATACCAAATACATTGTTCCATCCAATTCCGGTCTGCTGAATGTGCTGGGCCTCGACAGCGCCGTTGGCGCTGTCGCCGGAGCTGCAGCAGGCGCGGCCATGATTCCTCCGAAGCCGCCTCCGCCAAGAAGCTGAGTTCAACCGTCTACCGGTCGCCGCAACAATATTTGAACCAATGTGCCGGTGTATGCGCTCGATGAGCGAGACCCGCGCTAAGCAGGTCGCGGCATGGTCCCGGGGCCGGGAACTCTGCAGAGGCGGCCGCGGACGGATCGGCTTTCCCAAGTTCTGCAGGAATGTTAGGGACAACTCTTGCGGATATGGCCGGATCGATGCACGGTAGCGCAGGCCGAGGTGCGGGATCTGCAGGCGTGCAAGCCGGTGGTTCGTAAACCTGGCGATTGTTGAGCTGTCATGGAAGCTGCAGCAAGGCTAGCAACTCTCGTTTTGCCACGCGCTGCTTGTGTCGGCAGCGAAAGCGACGGGCTCCGGATATCTTTTAACGGAGGATCTACAGCCGGGGCAGGAATTTGGATGGAGTCAAGTCTTGAATCCGTTTTTGAGCGAACCGAGCTTCGCTCGGCGGACGGTGATTCGCGAGTCGCCAGCGACGTCTGTGCTAAACTAAAAGTTCCCCAAATGCCATCGGGAGCTACAACACCATGAAATTTGGAGTCGTTGTCTTTCCGGGGTCGAATTGCGACCACGACGCGTTTTACGCCATCGGTAATATCCTGAAAAAGCCTGTGGAGTTTATCTGGCATCAGTCGGAAGACCTGGCTGGCTGCGACGCCATTATTTTGCCTGGCGGGTTCGCGCATGGGGATTATTTACGGACCGGGGCGATTGCGCGGTTTTCTCCGGTGATGAAGTCGGTGGAGAAGTTTGCCAAGAGCGGCGGGATTGTTCTGGGGATTTGCAATGGATTTCAGATTTTGCTGGAAGCAGGGCTGCTGCCGGGCGCGATGATGCGGAATAAGGGGCTGCGGTATATTTGCCGGCATGTTTATGTACGGGTCGAGCAGACAGATACGCCTGTGACTTGCTTGGCGAAGCAGGGACAAGTGCTGAAAATTCCTATCGCGCACAATGAAGGCAATTACAATTGCGACGGGGCAACGGTCGCAGGACTGCAAAAGAACCGGCAGATCCTGTTTCGCTATACCAGTGCGGACGGTTTGAACGATGACTCTGGAAATCCGAATGGTTCGATGTGCAACATTGCACATCGAAC
>Ga0193709_1000227_pt1 | contig 22455 bp, 17 predicted proteins | sample H3c2metaG_FD_160571 | JGI IMG/M metagenome (GOLD analysis project Ga0193709, IMG submission 160571) | Soil microbial communities from a riparian zone of the East river system, Colorado, United States - H3c2 | ecosystem: Environmental > Terrestrial > Soil > Riparian zone | place: USA: East River...
TACATCCTGCAATCCACGGGCCACTGGGCACTCGGGTTGCACTCCTGCAGAGCCCTATCCTCCCAGCGCACACTCAGCTTGCAAAACGACAACCCCAAAAATCAATGTGAACTCCGAGCGTCTTTTTGATTTGAGGCAACGTATCCCCGATTCTTCAAATACCCGGCGTCTTTTTTCCTTGAGGCAACAGGGCGGCGCCATTCCGGATGCCCCATTTGAGAGGAAAGTGCGGCCCGGCCGAAACATAAATCCTGTTGAATGTGAATCGCTTTCTGTGAATCATTTTGTTGGACAAAAGTGCTGTGAAAAAGCTGCTGATAATTGCTGGGGTACTTGCCATCACGTCTCTGATCATTGGCGTCTTCAGCATAAAGCATCCGGAAGCTGCTGTATACAACGGCAAATCGCTCAGAAATTGGGCGCTGCAAATGACCGCGGGCAATGGAGTTTCGAGGAATGAGGCAACGGCGCAATTTCGCGCGCTTGGTTCCAATGCAGTTCCTGGCCTGCTTGTTTTGCTCAGAGCGAGAGATTCGTTTCTCAGGAGGGAAGTTTGGACTGTTGCGTCGAAAATGCCCGCGCCGATTAAGAATCTGATTACATCGCGAGTGCGGGCGCCTGATGCCGCAATGATTCGTAACGCGGCAGCTCGTTCGCTCGCGGCGGTCGGGAGTGAGGCGCAAGCCGCCGTCCCCGGTCTTGGCCAAATGTTATGGAAAGATGAGGCTCAAGGGCGGATGGAGGCCGCGCTTGCGCTCGGGAATATCGGCGGGTGCGGGGTGCCAGAACTTACTATGGCTTCTGAAAGCAAGGATTCGAACATACGATACGCCGCCGTTTGTGGACTTGGAAATGTGCAATCATGCGACAATGTCGTCGTAATGGCCCTGTTAAAGGCATATGGCGATACGAATGCCGGGATTGCAGTCCCTGCAGGAAGCGGTCTTTCAAAAATGGGAACCAATGCCTTGCCGATCCTGGCAAGGGCATTGGAGAGTCCGGATACAGAAACCCGGCGGCAAGCGACGAGAGCACTTGGAGCCATCGGCGCGGCTCGAGACGACATCATTCCGTTGATTTTGAAAATGTTAAGAGACAAGGAGCCGGTCTGCCGAGTGCAGGCAGCTCAAACCCTTGGCACATCGGTCCTGCCGAATCCAGCGATGGTGGGTGGATTGGTTGGCGCACTTGATGATTCCTCGATCGAGGTCCGATTGGCTGCGATTCAGGGTTTGAGGCAAGGTCATCGCACGGCTGCTCGGGCAGTGCCCGAATTGGTTCGATGTCTGGATGATAGTTCACCGGTGGTGCGTGAATCGGCTGCCCAGTCATTAGGAGCCATCGGAACACCCGCTAAGCTTGCTCTGCCGCGATTAATTCGCGCCGCTGACGATAATGACAAAACAGTTCGTGCGGCTGCAACAGGGGCGATTGCGAAGATTGAAGCGCGGCAAGGGACAAATTAATTGCACGAATCGAAAGTTCCGTTTGGCGTGTGATCGGCTCGCCGGATATGGGCTGCGGGGGCAACCGAAGCGCGATACAGCTTTGGTTTCAGGGGACCGGGTGGCATGAACGAGAGCGCCGTCGCGTACTCTAAATGGCGGTAGTGTCTAGATGCTCCTTATTTCCGTGACGCGCTCTAAAAAGTTGCGATGACGCCACAGTCAGGGCAGCATGATATTCTCGATGGCTCGCGACAATCGGCGCTTAACTATCATAATTTGCATAATTCTAGGAGCCATCACACTGGCCGTGTTCTGGCCGGTTCGCAATTACGAGTTCATTCTCTACGATGACGGGCAATACGTTTTTGAGAATCCTCACGTAGCCACTGGCTTGAGTTGGGCAAACCTGGCCTGGGCTGCGACCCAATTCCATTCCGGGAATTGGCATCCAGTGACCTGGATCTCGCACATGTTTGACGTCCAACTCTTCGGGATGCGGCCCGGGCTGCACCATCTGACGAATGTCTTTCTGCATTCCGCCAACACCATTCTATTGTTTCTTCTGCTCAAAGCCATGACGGGCGCACTGTGGCGTAGCGCTATCGTCTCCGGGTTGTTTGCTTGGCATCCCGCGCACGTCGAGTCGGTCGCGTGGGTGGCAGAAAGAAAAGATGTTCTCAGCGCGTTCTTTTTTATGCTCACGCTTATGGCGTATGTGAAATACGCCAGAGTGTCTGAAGCCGAGAACCTAAGTTCCGGATCCAGGTCGCAGTCGCATCAGGCGAAGGAAAAACCCAAAGATGAAACAGCGGAATCGGGGCCAAACGCCAAGCCCGCAATTCGGAAAAAAGGACTCTATTACGGAATCGCAATGATCAGCTTTGCTCTTGGACTAATGAGCAAACCGATGCTTGTGACTTTGCCTTTTGTGATGCTGCTCATTGACTTCTGGCCACTTGGTCGAGTGACTAATTTCGGAAGCCGGAGCCTGAGTGTGGCGAAACGACTTCTTTTGGAGAAAGTTCCTTTTCTTTGTCTTACTGTCGCGTCATGCCTGATAACTTATTTGGCCCAAAAAGCTGGTGGCGCCGTCGACACAATCCAGCGTGTGCCGCTGGAAGCCCGATTCAGCAATGCGGCCATTGCTTATTCTAACTACCTGCAAAAATTAGTGTGGCCATCGAAGTTGGCGATTCTTTATCTGCGGCCAGACCAATGGCCCGCCTTGGCGGTAGCGTTGGCCATCGTTTTGCTCGTCGGATTGACTTTGCTTTTGGCGTTTCAAAACCGTGGGTGGCCTTGGATGCTTGTCGGATGGTTTTGGTTTCTCGGGACGCTCGTGCCGGTTATAGGAATAATCCAGGTGGGAAACCAATACATGGCTGATCGATACACATACATTCCTTACATTGGATGTTTCATGGTAATCGTCTGGGGAGCTTGGGAAATAGCGAAAAACTCGCGCTTTGGAAGAACCGCTGTCATATCTCTGAGTTTCTTCTCACTCGGCATCTCTGCCACGCTAACTCATAAGCAGCTCCAGTATTGGAAAAACAACGAGACGCTTTTTGAGCATTGCCTCGCAGTGACGGTGAACAATTACAGTGCGCACAATATCCTCGGAGTGGCGATGGCAAGGCAAAATCGATTCGAAGAAGCAAAGTTCCACTTTGGCGAAGCCTTGCGAATTCAACCGCAGTATGCGGATTCGCTGGAGAATCTGGGAATTCTGCTAACGGAGCACGGAGATTGTGACGAGGCGCTTACCTATCTCCGGCAGGCGGCGAACACCAAACCGAACTCAGCCGTAACTTTTTCCAAGCTCGGGCTGCTACTCGATATGAAGGGTCTGGCTGAGCACGCGATCGTTTACTATCGCGAATCCATCCGCTTGAAACCTGACCAGGAAGATGCGTGTAACAATTTGGCGTGGCTATTGGCAACCCATCCAGAGCCGCGAATTCGCGACGGCGCGGAAGCGGTTCGCCTGGCGGAACATGCCTGTGAACTGACAGGCTTTCAAAGAGCACCCTTAATCGGAACATTGGCCGCTGCTTATGCCGAAGCCGGGCGTTTTCACGACGCGACAGAAACAGCGGAGAAGGCTATTCAGGTTGCTACAGCCGCTGGCGACATCGGATTAGCTGAACGAAATGAACAACTGCTGGCACTCTATCGCGCCGCTAAACCTTATCACGAGCCGGAAAAGAAGTCTTCGCCGATTCAGTAAAGGAGAGTTGAGATTGCCTCGTAAATTCGGCAACATTCCCACGCTGGAATGAACGGCACCAAAAACGCCCGCCTTACAATTTTAGTCTGCGCCTTGATCATTGGGGCTACGCTCGCTGTTTTTTGGCCTTTATTATCCAGCGAATTCGTCACCTACGATGATCCTCCGTACGTCACCGAAAACGACTACATCACTTCCGGTATAAACTGGGAGAACATAAAATGGGCGTTCGGCAATAATGGTCACGGGGGGAACTGGCATCCTCTCACATCCGTCTCCCACATGCTCGATGTGCAACTCTTCGGGTTGAGTGCAGGAAAGCATCATTTGATCAATTTGCTGCTCCACGTGGCCGACTCCGTCCTCCTGTTCCTCTTGCTGAAGCGCATGACCAGGGCGCTTTGGCGCAGCGCTTTTGTCGCCGCCTTATTCGCGCTACATCCGCTTCACGTCGAATCGGTGGCGTGGATTTCCGAGCGCAAGGATGTCCTTAGCGCATTCTTTTTCATCCTCACGCTTTTGGCGTATGCGAAGTATGCTGACGGGTCGAAAGTCGAACGTCAAAAGGAGGAACCCAAACCGTGGAAGTCAGAAAAGAAACCTGAACTCCAGGTCTCCAAGGCCACAGGGAATTTGCCAATCAGGACGCGAGTCTGGACCGCGAGTTACGCACTTGCGCTGGTTTGTTTTGCGTTCGGGCTGATGAGTAAACCCATGCTGGTGACTGTGCCGTTTGTTTTACTACTTCTCGATTATTGGCCCTTGCAGAGGTTCGAACTGACGCCGAAGTCGCTAAAATCCAAGACGTTTTTATCATTAATAATTGAGAAATCGTCATTTTTCCTCCTCAGCGCCGCCTCGAGTGTTATCACATTTGTCGTCCAAAAAAGCAGCGGGGCTGTCGGTTCATTGGAAGGTGTGCCAGTAGGCGCCAGAATTCAAAACGCCCTGACCGCCTATGTCGCTTACCTCGGCCAGGCATTTTGGCCAAGCCGACTTGCCGTGTTTTATCCTTTTCCGACATCATTATCAGCGGGAGAAATCGTCCTTGCAGTCGGAATTATCGTGCTGATTACCGCAACCGCAATCTTCCTGTTACGAAGACAACCCTATCTGGCTGTGGGTTGGTTTTGGTACCTCGGAATGCTGGTCCCGGTAATTGGCCTGGTCCAGGTCGGCGTGCAGGCCCGAGCTGATCGCTACACTTATCTGCCGCTGATCGGCATATTCATCGCGGCTTGTTGGGGCACAGCGATTCTTTTCCAGAAATTCGCAAACTCGCCTTCACGGAAAATGATTCAAGTCGCGGCCGGTTCTGGAGCCGCCGGCGTGCTTATCTTGCTGGCACTGGCGTCGCGCAAGCAGGCTTTGGTTTGGCACGATAGCAGAAGTTTGTATCAACATGCTGCCGATGTCACGGACGAGAACTACGTCGCCTGGGGAGGTTTGGGGATCGTTGATTTGAGACGAGGTGATCCCACGAGCGCCATGACCAATCTGGCCAGGGCGTATGAATATGCGAGTTCTCGTGGAGCCGGAGAGTCCATCAAGTATTATATCGGCGCAGCTTTGCAAATGCAGGGCAAGGGAGTCGAGGCTCTGCCGTACCTGCAGCAAGCAGTAGTTGCGAATGACATGAAGCCAGAAAGAAATTGCCGGCTCGGAGTCGCGTTAATCCAGGCGGGCCGCTTCGACGAGGCCGAGGCCGCCATCAAACAAGCTCTCGAAGCAAAGCCGCGCAATCCGGAATTCCAACTGGCCATGGCCGGACTGCTTCACAGCAAAGGGCAGCAGGAAAAGGCGGAGGAACTCTTCCGTCATGTGCTCGCCGACCATCCCGACAACGCTTCCGCCTACAGATTGTATGCTGATTTTCTACTGGCGCACGAGCGGTTTGCGGACGCCGAAAAGCACTACGCTGCTGCTGTAGCCAAATCGACACATCCAGACGTGAGGCTGCTTCGTTCCTACGCGTCCACCCTGGCGCATGAGGGAAAAATGCAAGAGTCCATCACCCAACTGAAAGAGGCCCTGAAATTGGAACCGTCTCACACCCAGGCAAACTTTGAGCTGGCGGAGGCTCTCAGCCAATCTGGGCGAACGCGCGAAGCCATCGTTCATTATAACCAGGCGATTAAGTCTGAGCCCAAGCTTGTAACGGCACTCAATAACCTGGCGTGGATATTGGCCACTGATCCCGATGAAAAAATCAGGAACGGCTCGCAAGCGGTAGAGCTTGCTGAACGAGCCTGCCAAATTACAGAATGGAAACAGCCATTCTTAATCGGCACGCTTGCCGCGAGTTACGCAGAGGCCGGACGTTTTACCAATGCGGTGGAAATAGCTGAAAAGGCCTGTGCCGTGGCGCGCAGCAACAAACTCGACGATGTGGCCCGGCGAAACGAGGAGCTAATCCAGATCTATCGTGCCGGGAAACCATATCATGAAGGCAAGTAACCCCGCGAAAGCCCCTCAGCCCTCTACTGGGTTATCAGGGCAGAAGCCGCCGCGCAGATTTGGCTTTCGAGTGGCCATCGGACTCGGTCTCTTTACCGCGTTGGCCTTTGGCATATTTTGGTATCTTTGCAAATACAGTGACAAGATTGCATTGTTGCCTGATGAGCGAGGGGCGGAGTGGATTGTTTATCCCAAACCGGTCGAGGCGACGCTGGAATCCGCCTATCCTCTAAGCGCCACATTCCGGCATTCATTTCTTCTTCAATCCACGGCCTCGAAGCCGGTAATTAAGCTTTACGCTTACAAAACAGCCTCCCTCATGATTAACGGGCGGGTTGTCCCCTTGCCACGCACGACAGATGCAGGCTGGAAAAGGCCAATGGTTGTGGATGCATCTGAATTTCTGCATCCCGGCACAAACGTGATGACCGCTATCGTGACCAATGCGCTGGGGCCGCCAGCCGTTTGGCTCCGGCTTGAATCGGGGAATCAGATAGTAGCCACAGATCAGGACTGGGAAGTTTCACTGGCTGGCTCGATGGTGGAGCACGCGTGTCCTGCGAGAGATCTTCTCGACAGAAACCCAGATAAATCTCTCCTGGGAAGTGAGTACACGTTGGACTCAGTCGGGCGAATCTGGCCATGGTTGGCGGTCCTTGCTGTCGTCGCTTTGGTGATCGTGTTGCTCGTTGAACGCACTCTTCGGATGGGCCGCGGAAGCAAGTTTTTCAATCCGAGTCGCGCAATCAATTATCTACTGGTGCCGATCTTGTTTGCACGTTTCCTGGTCTGTTATCACAACATACCCCAATTGCCGCGCGGCATGGGTTTTGATGCGGAGGCCCACGAGGACTACATCAAATTTGTCAGCGAGAAGCACGCCTTGCCGCTCGCCAAAGATGGATGGGAAATGTTCCAACCTCCTTTGTATTATGCCATTGGAGCACTGGTTGTTGGAACTGACGGCGGATACGTTAAGAATGAGCATACGACAACGTTGCTTCGCGCGATCAATGGTGTCATTGGACTGCTTCAATGCTGGCTTGCGCTAATGTGTCTAAAATGGCTTTTTCCAGACGACTTTGAGGCGCAGATGGTGGGGTTGGCAATCGCTGCTTTCCTGCCCGCAGGTTTGTATCTTTCACATTATGTGACTAATGAACCTTTGGCCGCCCTGTTTTCAACCGGTGCTTTCTATTTTCTCTTGCGCGCCCTCGCAAAGGAAAAATTAAACGACTACATCTATCTCGGATTATTCCTGGGTTTGGCAATGCTCGCCAAATCTTCTTCGCTCCTGGTCGTCGTCGCAGCGGGCGGGGCACTGGGATCGCGCATTCTTCAAAAGAGATTCACTGCGGCTTCCAATTCCTGGCGTGGGCTGCTCGCATCCGTGATTTGCTTTTTGGCGGTCTGCGGCTGGCATTACATGCGGGTCTGGATTAACTCGGGGGCACCGATTGTTGGCAATTGGGAGGCCACGTCGCGGTTCGCTTGGTGGCAGGCTCCTGGATTTCGCGTTTCGGGATACTACTTCAACTTTGGCAGGGCGCTTCTGGTCCCGCTGTTCAGTTCTTTTCACGGTTTTTTCGATGGAATTTATTCAACTCTCTGGGGTGATGGATTGGCGAGCGGCGCTGCTCGCTTGGCCTCTCGTCCTCCATGGAACTATGATTGGATGAATGCAGCCTATCTGCTCGCCATTCCCTTATCAGTCATCACAGTAGTGGGAATTATCTTCACACTGATTTTCTATTGTAGAGATCGGTCGCCACAATGGTTTTTCGTGCTGTGCAGTTTGGGATTATTCGTCGCCGCGATTCTGTTTATGTCCCTTCGCGTTCCCACGTATGCACAGGTCAAAGCGTTCTATGGTTTGCCAGCGCTGGCGTCCATTGCGGCAGTGTTCGCGGTTGGCTGGAAAGAATTGAGCCGCAAATGGCCGGTGTTGCGACCTGTCACGCGCACAATTCTATTCACATGGATCGCATGTATCGCGTTTACATTTTGGATTCGGAACGATAACCCTGAGACTTGGTTGGTCCGCGGACTTTATCTCACCGAGGGAACCCAGGATTCTAAAGCGATTGAAAATCTCGCCCTTGCACTTGAAGTGGACGCGGCTGCTGAGCGGTCAGGTAGGAAGGCATTGTCAACTCAGGGCAAGGTCGAAGCTTATTTCAATCTTGGTAGTGTGCTGGATCGGCAAGGGCAAACCGGTAAGGCAATTGAACACTACCGCGAGGCGCTAAAAATGGACCCGAACTTTGATGGCGCGCTGAACAATCTGGCGTGGCTCCTGGCGACGTGTTCCCAGGCCAGCCTCCGCGATGGAACGGAGGCTGTCGCTCTGGCTCGACGCGCTTGCGATTTAACTCGGGAGCGGACGACCGTCTATATCGGCACGCTCGCGGCGGCGTATGCCGAGGCCGGAAATTTTCCGGAGTCCATTTCAAGTGCGGAAAGGGCAATTCGTTGCGCCAGGCTCAGAGGCCAGGAAGCATTAGCCACGCGAAATGGCGAGTTGCTTGAACTGTACCGGGCGGGGAAACCATATAGGGAACCCGCGGGGCTTTGACATGGTTCGCGTTCAGCCAAACCCCTCCAAATTGCAAGTCACAACCGTCGGATTGATTCTCGCGGTTGTGACCGTGCTGGTTTATTTGCCGGTCCGCCACTTTACTTTCCTCAACTGGGACGACCTCAGCTACGTTTCGACGAACGACTACGTCAGAGGCGGTATCACTTGGGAGGGCATTGTTTGGTCGTTCACACACAGCCACTCCGCGAATTGGTTCCCGCTGACCTGGATGTCGCACATGTTGGATTGCCAAATCTACGGCCTGAACCCGGCTGGGCACCATCTCACGAATGTCCTGTTCCATGCGGCAAATACTGTGCTCTTGTTGCTGCTGCTGCGGAAGCTGACGTCGACCCTATGGCGCAGCGCGTTCGTGGCGGCGCTCTTTGCCCTGCATCCGCTGCACGTTGAATCGGTCGCCTGGATAGCCGAACGGAAAGATGTGCTCAGCACCTTCTTCGGACTGTTAACGCTCATGGCTTATGTCAAATATGTGTCAACTGTAAAGTCTCGAGCGCAGGGGAATTCCGCACTCCGCATGGTGGCTGCCTGCAAAGGCCACTCCGCACTTAATTACCTTCTCGCTCTCTTCCTCTTCGCCCTGGGTCTCATGAGCAAGCCGATGCTCGTCACACTTCCATTCGTTCTCCTGCTCCTCGATTTCTGGCCTCTAAAAAGAGGGTCCAAAGTCCAGGAAACGACTTTCAAATTGTGGATGCGATTATTGCTCGAAAAGGTCCCATTCTTCGCTCTGACCATCGCGTCTTGCATCATCACCGTTGCCGTCCAAAAGAAAGCGGGTGCTGTTGCTTCGTTTCAAGCGATTCCGTTTGGCGCGCGGCTGGAGAATGCAGCGGTCGCCTATGCTCAATACCTTGCCAAATTCTTTTGGCCCACGAAACTTTCACCGATTTATCCGCATCCGGAACACTGGCCGGCATGGCAGGTCGGCTGTTCAGTCGTATTGTTGCTGATTCTCACTAGCGCGGTGTGGTTTGGCCGCAGGCGTTTCCCTTATGGGGTCACTGGCTGGCTTTGGTATTTGGGCACGCTGGTGCCCGTGATTGGGATCGTTCAAGTTGGCAGCCAGGCCTTTGCGGATCGCTACACCTACCTTCCGCTGCTCGGCATCATGATTGCAGTTGTCTGGCTCGTTTTCGGATTCCTGGCAGAGGCAGCGCGCCGGTGGCGGGCCCAGCTTGGATTCCCCACGGCGCCGAATCCGATCCAGCAAACGCGAACCGGCGCGGTGGGAACACCGCGCCCTACCACTCTTGCCCAATCGGTTTTAAGCGTTGCAATAGCAACACTCATTCTCGGCGTTCTCGCCTGGCGCACGACTCAACAGCTTGGCTATTGGCGCGACACGGAGACATTGTTCGGACGCGTGCTCGAGCTTGCGCCTGATGACGTCGAGGCACTCTACGGGCTCGGAACTCATCTGATCGATACCGGCAAGCTTGAACAGGGAAAAAAATTGGTAGAGCGAGCCGTCGCGTTGCAACCGACCTATGCTGAGGCCCTGGGAACGCTTGGAAATACTTCGGATGGCGAAGGCAAATACGGCGAGGCTCTCCAGTATTACGAGTCCGCACTGAAGGTTGCGCCGAACGATCCTGGCATTCTCAATAACATTGCATGGATTCGCGCCGCTTGCCCGGACGCCAACTATCGCAAGGGCCCGGAAGCGATTCGGCTCGCAACCCGCGCTTGCGAACTCGTCGGCTATGGCAAACCGCTGTTTATCGGCACGCTGGCAGCAGCTCAAGCTGAGGCGGGAGATTTTCAATCCGCAATCGCCACCGCGGAACGGGCTGCTGCCCTTGCACAATCGCTGCGATTAGAAGACGTCGCTGCCCGAAACCGCGAACTGATCGCGCTGTATCGCCAGGGCAAAGCTGCGCATTAGAAACCGCGGAATACGCGGTTATCCCCTTCCTACTGGGGTTGCTGCTGTCCCTGCCCTTGCGAGCCGCCGAGCCAAGGATGCTGCGGCATACGCGGTATCTTCGCTCCGGCCTTAATCAGATCTTCATTTTTCAGGCGGTTGGCCTCATACAAAAGCACATTTTCTTCCGGACTCCGTTGGGCAGCAGCGTCAGCCTCTGCGGCGGACATTCCGGGAGTCTGGTTGTCGCTGTAGGTATTGGGCTGGCTGCCAACACCTGCGCCGAGATTGCCTTGACCATTGACAGTGCCTTGAGTGCCTTGAGTGCCGGCGTTGCCCGCGTTATTGCCTGCCCCCGGATTATTTCCGAGGCGCAACGTGCGGGCGGGCAAGCCTGGAATGGACCTCTGCGTTCCGCCTCCCGGCGCAAGCGGATTAGGACTTGGAATTCCGCCCGGCCCACCGGCTACGGTGGGTGGCGCAGGCGTCGAGGGCAATTTGCCAAACGTCACATTCGTAATCGTGCCGAACTCGCTCACCTTGACGCTGCCGTTTTTGTCATCAATCGAAACGACTTCGATTTCACCGTCCCGTTCGCCTTCACTGAGTGTAAATGATGTGGGACCCGGCTTGGCCTGTTCGCCCGGTTTGGGCGGAAGCTGAATCAGCATGTAGGCCAGTTTTTTGCCCAGAATCGTCGTGATACCGGTCAGAGTTATCGGTGGGATAGGAGGTTTAGGCGGCTCGTTACTGGGAGGCGGCGGTGGCGGACGCAAGCCAAAGATATTGCGATCGACGATGCTTTGGTAAGGGCTGTCGGTGGTGGCAATGGCCGAAGAGGCAAAGAAGACTGCAACCACAAATAGACACGGACGGACACGGATGGGGGATGCGTGACGCGTAAAACGTAAAACGTAAAACGTAAAGGAGAAGGCACGGGGCCTTATGGTTGTCGATCTGACTCGATGAACGGTGCACATCGGCTTCATTATACACGAAAGTCTATGGTTGAAAACGGTAAAATCGAAGGAATAAACACCAATGAATCAGGTTGGTTGCGGGGAAAGAGCTGCAGTTCAACCACCGATGGACACGGATAAACACAGATTTTGAAATCACAAAATTACCTTTTTTCCTCATTCATCAGTGTTAATCCGTGGTTTGAATAAAATCCGCGTATTCCGCAGAAGTGGAACAAACGGAACCGCTGATTTGCCCCAATGGACGTCAATCCTCTTTCCCATTTTCTTGCCATCCATCTTTTTGCCTTACAATCCAGCGGATCGGGTTGGTTGCGGCGGTCGGATACTGAGAGACCCGGAATGATTGTTTTTTCCATGGCTAAACGATTCGAATTTCATAAGAGACAATCCAAATTTCGAGTTGGCGAAATCTTTGTTTGAGCACTTGCTTGAATTCGGCGAAGAACTGAGTGTTTTGCGGCGTGTCGTCAACATCCACTATGATGCGTATATTAGCATCTTCGTAACGCATATCCTGATGAGTCCATTCACCATGAATTGGCTGAGGAAGAAACGTTAAGGCTCCAAAACGTGCCGCGATATCGCGGCGAGTCATGAGGTATTTCTCCGGTTCGACGGGGCTGCCGTCGTTATACCGGGTGGGCAAGGTTATCTCGTAGCGCCTGAATGACATTGTCCTGGTTTACCCACTCCAGAATCTGAAAAGCCAATCCTTCAGCCCTCAGCCATTCGAGACCTGCCTCAGGCACGATAAAACTCTCGTCCGCCAGAACTGTGATGCGCATCCGGCATGCCAAACCTTTGAGTGCTCGGGCGCATATCTCATCTGACTCGAATCTGACTTTAGCTAATTTCACGTCGAAACTAGGGTACGCGTTTCCGCGACCCTGTCAATTAGCTTTCAATAAAGTAACCGCAGAGAGCGCAGAGAAAACAAAGAAAGGAACCCGGAATGTAAGGCAAGAAAATGGGAAGGGACACAGGAACCGCTGATTTACGCTGATAAACGCTAATCCTTCCCTTTCCCATTTTCTTGCCATCCATCTTCTTGCCCTCTGGCCCGGGGGAGTGGTTGGACTTGGTTGGATTTACTTGGACCAGGTTGGACTGGGCTGGACCGACAGGCATTAACCAGGTATTCCGGGTGTTCCGTGGTTCACGACCCGGAATTTGAATGACTCGATTGGTGGTCAAAAACAGCCAGAAACTTTGCCGTTTCTTTACCGAATTTCACTTTAGAACTTAAATTACGCTTCAAAAAAAGTGCAATAAAGTGCAATAAAGCGCAATAAAGCTAAATTTCAGGTGTTTTTGACCACTTTTCTTTACCGCGGTTTCTTCTCGCAACGGCCAACATCGCCACCGCACCCAAACCAACCAGTGCCACACCCGACGGCTCTGGGATTCCAACGGCAATAGCACCGCGCGAACCAACGCCGTATTGGTCCATGTTAAAAGTGCCAACCGGCCAATTACCGTTCGCTCCCGACAGCGCCGGATATGTAATACCGCTGCCGAGTGTGAACGTAAACTCCTCGGAGTGACCGGAGACGACTGATCCAAACAAGAACGGGGTGAATATGTTCGGCGGAGTCGTATTGACATCCCTCACCTGTACTTCAACGAAAACAGTTGTCCCGCCAGAAAGGAACGATGCACCGGTCGCGGGATTGGCATTAGCCAAGACATTAACTAAGGGCCATTTCCCAGGCCCGCTTAAGGTGCTAAGACCTATGCTGGAATAAAGGTACAAGGCGGAAGACGATGTTCCCATGTAAAGGTCAACGGAGAGGCCAGCCACACCCGCAGGCATATTATCGCTGTTGACTGCTGGACCAGAAGGAAACCAGTACACCAAGTGCAGCGAGTCAGTCGCGAATCCTATTTTCCCTTGGGCGAATGCGCCGAGGCCGACGAGCGAGACTGTCAAGGTAGCGATCAGTTTTCTCATACGATGATTCCCTTGGTTGAACTACTTAATGCAGTATCCACGCAGCTTTCGAAAGTCAAGTCAGACTCGAAATCAAAGGAATTGCTCTCCATGCGTACAAAAAGGAAGCCGCCCTTGCGGGCGGCTTCTTGAAAATATGTTGGCCGAATTACTTCCGGCGACGGAAGATCAGCATTGCTGCTGCTCCGAGACCTGCCAATGCGAAGCTCGTAGGTTCGGGAACGCTCACGACGAACGCGCCGCGAGCACCAGGAGCAACACTGTCCATGGGGATGGTTCCGACTGGCCAGTTGCCGTTTGCACCCCACATCACTGGGTAGGTCACGCCAGTGCCGAGTGTGAAGTTGAACTCAGGGGATATGCCGTAAGCTCCGTAACCCTTGTCATTGACGCCGGTGAAGATACCGTCCGCGGCGTGTTCAGTGCTGCGAATCTGCACTTCCACGAACACGCTGCCGCTAGGGATAGCTGGACCGCCCGAAGCACTCGCATTAGCCAGCACTGATGTCGCAAGCCATTTGCCCTGTCCATTGGCAATTGTACCAAAGGTGGTGCTGGAATACAGGAACAACGTAGATGAAGACGTTCCCATGTAGAGGTCAACAGACAGGCCAGTCAAATTAGTGGGCATGTTATCGCTGTTGACTGGCGTGCCAGATAGTGCGCCAGCTCCAGCCCCCCAAGCGACCAAGTGAAGCGAGTCGTTCTGGAATCCAATCTTTCCTTGAGCGAATGCGGCTAGGCATGCCAAGGATGCTACTGCGGTTAGAACTAGTTTTTTCATAGGTTATGGTTGTGGTGTTGTGCTATTAATTGGTTATAGTTAAGGCTCTAAATCATTGGACCGTGAAGTTGCGGGACCATACGACCTGATTCCCACCTGCACCCAAGTAGAAAAAGGCGATGCCGGGGTTGAGCGGAGCCGTCGAAAAACTCCAAGTGTGAGCGGGTCCGTTGTAAGTCGGAATCGTTGCATCCAGATCCTGAATGCCGGTATTCCAGAAATAAACCTGGTCACCGTCATTAGGAGTGATACCCACGATAGCGTTCGTGAAACTTCCACCCAGAGGAACGGTTGAGCCGTATGAGTTAAAGTTTCCCCCGCCCAAGACGGCCACTGCGCCGAATGCGATTGGGTTTGTGATGGAGCCTTGAAGGACTTCGCCAACGAATGTGTTGGTTCTATCAACGCCAGCGTTGAGGTAAAAGACGCCTTCACCGGGCTTCAGCACTAAATTTGGATTCCAAGTTTGAGCGGGTCCATTGAAGGTGGGAATCGTGCCGTCAAGATCCTGAATCGTGGAATTCCAGCGATAAACCTGGTCACCGTCCTGTGCAAATCCTGAAAACAGGTTGCTGATGTTGTTGTTCGCGTTGTTTAACGGATTCGCGATCATGTTGAAGTTACCACCACCCTTGGTGGAGACGTTTACATAACCAACAACGTTTAGTGAATAAACGTTTGATTGCGCCATGGAAGTGGCGATTCCGGCAGCCAATGCGGCTGCGCATAATAGTGTTTTTGTTCTCATGTTTTGTGTATTTGTGTTACCGTGTGTGGCGTTACTATGGCAAAGGGTCAAGGGAGAGTCAATAGTTTTTTTGAAATTTTTTTGAACGAAAACAGGGGGAGCAAAACCGCGGAATACGCGAGAAACGGGGGGAATTAACCACAGATGGACACAGATAAACACAGATTTTATGGGGAACAGGCGAAAAAAACTGCGGAATACGCGGAAATGGGGCGTGAAACCACAGACCCCGAAAGCTTTCGGGGCAGGTTAACACAGATGGACACGGATGTTGGGCAAAAAAAGGAAAACCAAGATTTTATGCGCTAATGTGCGCGAATTACCGCTAATTTGGAGGAGAATTACGGAATAGGGCGGGGAAAATCCTTGAAACGGCAGCAGTGTTGTGGGAAATTCCCGCTGTGAAGACTCTAACAGTTGATTCATCAAAGCGGGTCCGCATACCTGACGCCAAGCCGAAGCAGGTGTTTGCATACGAGAATCACGGGGACGGAACCATCACGCTGACCGAGATCAAACCACCAGTTAGTCTCAAGGCGTATGTGACGCCGGAGCGGGACAAAGAGTTGTTAGAAATCTTCAAAGGGTGTTCGCTGGAGCGAATAACGCCAATGACTGCCGAAGAATGGCGACTTGCTTACCAAACGCCGGATGCTGAGTTCGACGCCCTGGAGCATCATTGCGCGAGCTTGCCGAAGCGCCCGCCGGAGGAAGATTGAACGCTTGGGAAATCTGGAGTTACCAGCCTGCGGGATGGCCACAGCCGCATCCTGCAGTTATTGTCTCTTCTTCAGCCAGAGTCGCTAACAAGCCAGAAGTAAACATCCTGATGTGTTCGAGTCAACAGGCCAAACGAGCCCCGCTTCCCAACGAGGTCATTTGGGACGCCGGCGATGGTCTGAACTGGCCCACTCTCTGCAGATGCGATTTGTTCTATCTGGTGTTGAAAGGCGATCTAAAGAACAAGCGCGGTGAAGTAACTCCCGAACGTCGCCGCCAAATCATTGCCACGATGAATCGAGCGAACGATTGGATTTAGTGGGATGAAAAACCGTGGAAGTGACTTGCGCCGTCTTAGAGCCCAAAGCGCTAACGACGATCGAAGAGCTTCAAGCATAGTTGCTTCAAAGCGTCGAACGGCTTGACCGGGCGAAGGCATTGGCGGAGAAGAGGTATTCTACAGAAGCAAACGGAGGAAACAAATTTATCAACCACGGATGAACACGGATAAACACAGATAATAAATCTGTAAAATCCGTGTTTATCCGTGCCCATCCGTGGTTGAATTGGCTTTCCCCTTTAGCGGTTCGTCTTGGGCCGATACAACAGCAGGTGGCCACGCGGCACGGCATCTTCGGGGTTTTCTGGTTCCGGAGCGTCGGCGGGCGGTCCGATGTCAATTGTCTGCACAAGTTCGAGGTTTGCGGAGTAATTCTGCCACCAATGGTCGAAGACACGCGAGGATTCGGGCCGGCCAAGCCAGGAAATGGGAAAATCGACATAGACAACGTAATCCGGCTGGTTGGTCTCGATTTCGTTGACGAGTTCCTGTTGCATTTTCGCTGCGTAAGGGTGGGTTTCCATCAACGGGTACATATAGATATAGCCAGTGGCGGAGCGGCGGTGGGAATAAAAGTAAATTTCGGGTTCGGAGCCGAGCACAGCGATCCGAGGTAAAACCGCGGAATACGCAGAATACGCGGAAGTGCTACCCGCACGGGGCGATGAGGTGGGGACACCGCGCCCTACCTCGCGGAGGGAATCGGCCAACTTTTGCGCTTCGGTGAACAGGGTTGTGTGGTAGATGTTTTCGGCGGCTTCGACGGGTGACATCGCGAACCAGGTCGCGCCATTTCCGCCGAGGGAAACGAGGCAACCAAGTCCAAACAGTAGAAAGATCGGCAGTGCCAAGAACAGTTCGATGGTGGTGTCGTGTTTGACGAGCCGGATGGCGCGGCTGACCGCCAGGCCGGTGAGTAAGGCCATCACCGGCAGCAACGTGATGAAGTAATGTTGCCGAAAGTAAAAGCCGACGCTGATCGAACCGAGCGAGCAGAGTAAGAGTGCGACCAGGAAAAAACGATGTTCATTGGCCAGACGCCGTTCCCATGCCAGAAGAAGCGCGCCGAGCCACGGAATGATCCAAAGCAGCAGGTTCGCGCCGGTGACAGAATCGAGGGTCGTCCGGACGGCATCGTTGCCGATGCTTGAGGGCAGGGCGGTCGCGTATTTGCGGGCGTAGGTGATGGTCCAGAATGTGAATTGCGGAAAGACGCCTGCAGCCCAAAGGAGCAGGCAGGTGAGGAGATAAGGAATTGCGAATGCGATGGAAAAAAGGCCGGGTTCTTTGAAGAGCCGCGGCCAGGCTGTCGGGGGGAGTTTTGTGCCGTACCTGGAGGCAGAGCGCCCGGCTGACGAACCCCTCACCCTAACCCTCTCCCCATCCCCGATAGGATCGGGGCAGGCGGATGGGGAGAGGGAAGCTGAAGATGTCCCCACCGCGGCTTGCTGTCGTTTTTCTTTGATCGTCCAAGGCTCGTAGACGTGCGAAAAGGCGAGGTAAAGGCCGCCGAAGATGCCAAAGAAAATGCCGTGCTGTTTCATGAGGAAGGCGAGGCCGAACAGGAGGCCGGCGAGGAAGACGGGGAAGGGTGAACAGGAGAAAACAGAGAGAACAGAGATCTGAAAACGGGACCAAATCGAGCTTCTGAATACTCTCTGTTCTCTCTGTTCCCTCATGTTAAAATCGGGATTAACAGCTTGGTTGAGCGCCTGCTCACGTGCCCGGAGGAGGAGCAATGTTCCAGCGAGGGCGGGGAGGACAACGAAATGCGTCGCATGGCCCGCCAGCCCGAGGACCGAAGGGCTGGTCGAAAGGAGAGCGTAACTGATTGCGGCTACCACTCCCGCAGGTTCATCGAGGATTTTTCTGCCGATCAAGAAGATGAGCAGAATCGACGCAGCATTGATAAGTGCGACTCCGATGTGAATGGCGGAGGCGGTTTGGCCAAAAACGGCCATGATGACGGCGTAGGCGGCGTAGGTCCCCGGCAACTTCATGTTATAGACTTCTTTATAGGGCGGGACGCCTTGAAGAATGAGCTGGCCGGCGTAGGCGTATTCGCCTTCGTCACGTTCGAGAGGCATTTGGCGCAGGCGAACGCGGATGGTGAGAACCAGCAGGACGGTTAGACCAACGATAAGCCAGGCGCGGTGGGGTAGGAGGCGGTGGCGGAGAAAATTCATTTAACCACAGATGAACACAGATAAACACAGATGGGAACAATGCGGTAGGAAACGAAATCTGTGTTCATCAGTGTTTATCTGTGGTTACTAGAGAACGATCCGTTCCCATTCGAGGCGAGGATGCTTGAAGTTAAGAATCAGGCCGACTTTCAGTTTTGCTATTCTCAGGTAGTTAAGCATTTGGCCTCGTTCGTAATCGTTGATGCCGTCGATAACTTTTGTGTCCACGATGACCTGGCCAAATGCGATCAGATCCGGAATAAACAATCCAACGGGATGGCGTTTATAAAGCACTTCGAACTGCCGTTGTTGCTCAAATGAGATATTACGAAGGCCAAATTCCACGACCAAAGCATTCTCATAACATTTCTCGTGCAGCCCATGTCCCAGTTCAGTCAGGATATCGAAAGCGCAGCCGATAATTTCATGCGTCTCTTTTTTCAGCGGGAACTGCTGTTCGCCATGCAAGTCAGGTCTCTCATCTATCATCTATGTCCATCTGAGTTCATCTGTGGTTATTGATTTGCGTTTCTGTGCGGTTGCCTCAAGGAATTCATTTAACCACAGATGAACACAGATAAACACAGATGAAAATGAGGAATTGAAGGCCGACCTAATCTGTATCTATTGTTCCGACATGTGTAAAAGTTCTCTCCGAGGCCGCTAATTTTCAGCTCACCGTGATCTTTTCTTGTCGTCTCAGTACGCTCTCTTCTTTCCTGTTAAATCTGTGTTTATCTGTGTTCATCTGTGGTTGGTGGTGCTTCAGTTAGGGCTTTTTCTGCTCGGCGGCCGAGTTGGTGTTCGGTCGTGCTGTGAATTCGGGATTTTCGTTAGGGTCCGCCAGCAATGTGTGCAATCCGCTGGGGAATTTGGGGGATTCGAGCCAATCCAACAGCAGCGGAATTTCGGGAGCGGTGAAGCCCATGGTCGATTGGCGGGTAAAAGAGAGATGGGTTGGGCTTTCGAGTTTGAGGGCGCTGACGCAGTTGCCAAGTTGCGTCGCGACCGCGAGAAGCCAGACGATATCGGGATCGGCTGTGAAACGGGGAAGTCTGAACGCGTGCCGAACAACCTGGGAGATCGGAGTCCAGCCTTCAAGGGATTCTTTGGAGAATTCCCAGTCGTACCAAATCATGTTCGTGGAGCCACTGAACTGAGGGAACAATTCGGCGGGCGAAGGTTGTTCGGTTAAAGGTCGAGAGTAAAAGCCAGCGAGAATGTAGGAGTTGCCGTCGATATTTGTCCAATTTAAGTCAGGAGAGAAGACGGGAACGCCTTTCCATTTCAGATGTTGTGTGCCGGGGAGTTTTTCAAATGCTCCGAGGCGACTGACGGTGAGCTTTGGGTCGATGTCGCGCACGACAAAATCCGCAAGCCGGTCCACCTGATTGCTGGATTCGGCCGATGGAACTGCCGCAAAGTGCATCCAGGGTGTGCCGTGTTGTGCCCAGGTGTAGGCCTGGTTCGGCGGTGTGCCGAGTTGCAGATCGTTCCAGGGTTTGAAGGATTTGAGCAAGGGGCGGAAGCCGCGCAAGGCGCTGAATCCGATGAGCGGGTCATGAATGAGATTCGTGGGGACGTTCCAGGGTTCGAGTTCGATCGGAAGCGGTTGAGGGAATTCAAATTCGCCACGGGTAAGGACGTTTCCGCCATCACCGATGAATGTGATGGTAATATTGGTGGGCGTATTCTGGGGCAATGGCCAGTTTAGAGAGAGAGCGTCAGAGACGCGCTTGAGATCGACTTGAGCGTCAATCCAGTAGTTCGTCGGGTTGGGCGCGAACGGCGCGCCATTGCGTTGAATGCGGCCAGCGAAGTCCTGGACAAGAGCGTTTTGGCTTTGGCCGAAGCCGAGAAGTGTCCATTGCCTGGCGCGGGAGACGGTGAGGTTGGTAATTTGTGATTGGTAATTAGTAATTGGTGAGTTGGTAAGGGCGGAAACGTTATTCTTCCAGGTGGCAGCGCGTTGGTCATCGAGGTGTATGGCGAGGACTGCCTGGCCGGGTTGGTTGGTGGGTTGGCGAATTTCGAGGTAGCACTCTTCCTGCAAGAGATCGCTCAACAACGGACGGAGTAGTGCGCTGCTGGCGTTGGTGGCGATTATGGCGGCGAGATTTGTGCCTGAGCGGGGCAGGTCCCAAGGAGCGAGAGCCAGCTTATCGAGAGTCTGAGTCTCGAGTTTTTGAGTTTCAGGCATGTTCCAGATGCCCATGAAGCCGGCGGCGTTGGGGTCGGCGGCGATGCGCTTTTTGCCAAGCCAATGAATGCGAGCGATGACATCGCCAGGAGCTGAATTTGTGAAGCTTTGGGCTTGCTCTTGCGATTGGCTTCCGGACTTTTGTTCCGGTTGAGATTTTTTGCAACCACCAGCGAACGCGACAAAAATCGCGGCGCCGAGCAAAAAGCCGATATATCTTACGAACATATTAGAGCCGAGCCTTATACGAAAATGTTGCATGTTGAGCAACCTGAAACGAGAGCCGTGATGCGTGAACAGAAGCACACCAAGGGAATGAAGAATTCGGACGCAATGAGCAATTTACTCGGCGAAGCCGCGTTCAGTTGGCTTCGGCGAAACAAGAGCGCGGGATTCAGCGCGCGCAGCATCGCCAGGTTGATTAGCGCCACATAAGCGTTGGATGACCAGGACGGCCGTCAAAAGCGAAATCCCGCTGCAAATCAGATAAGGCAGGGGGGCGTGGTATTCGAGCAGTGTCGCGGCGAATATTGGACCGACAATGCGAGCGAGGCTGCCCGCGCTTTGCGCGAGGCCGATGGTAGCGCCTTGTTCGTGGGCTGGCGTGAGGATTGAAATGAGGCCAAAAACCGGCGGGCGGGTCAAACTCGAACCGATGGATAAAATGGCGAGCGTCAGTAAAAGCAATCCCCAGGCTGTGGCTCCGCTGCCATGAATGAAAGGCATCGGCGCCATGCTGATTGCGACCATGAACAAACTGTTGGCGATGAGGCGCGCTTCGCCGCTGCGTTTGACCATCCGTCCAATCGCGCCACCTTGCACCACCGCGCCAATGAGGCCGCAGAAAGCGAACAGATAGCCGATGACTTTGGCGTCTTGATCGCGGCTGACGTCCAGATGAAAATTTTTGCCGACGAGCAAACCGAGCGTGGTCTCGAAACATGTGAAGCAGAATGTGGCCAGAAAAAACACAAGGACGAGCAAGCCAACTTTCGGATGATCAAAGGTATGCAGCCATTGTGCGAGGCGAGGTCGAGCGGCGACGTGTTCGGAGGTGGGTTGCCAGCTTTCCGGCAGAATGGCCAGTGCCAAAATGAAATTCGCCGCGCATAAACCCATCGCAACCCAGCCAGGGCCTTGCTCGCCGAAGGCGTGAAGGCTGATACCCCCGAGAGCCGGGCCAAAAATAAATCCAAGACCGAACGCCATGCCGATCAGCCCCATTTTCTTCGAGCGCTCGGCGATTGGAGTAATGTCAGCGATGTAGGCTTGAGCGACGGTGATGTTGGCGCCGCAGATGCCCGCAAATACGCGCGAGGCGAGCAGAACCAAAAGGGCGGTCTGGCCTGCGAAGCCGGAGCCAATCGCGAACAGCGCATATGAAAGGGCGGCTCCCGCCGTGCTCACGAGCAACACCGGACGGCGGCCAATTCGATCGGAGAGTCGGCCCCATGCCGGCGCGAAAAGAAACTGCATCAAGGAATACGAACCCATGATTGCGCCGATCATCCAACCTTTCGCGCCGAAGTTGCGCGAATAGATCGGGAGCAGAGGCAGGACAATGCCGAAACCGATAAGATCAATGAAGACGGTCAGGAATACGACGAGAACGGACGGTTTTCTCATGCGGGCGAGGCGTTAATAGCGTTGAAGTCCGGGGTGCGCGGGATTAAAATGAAAAGCCAGAGCGGCCTTCGGATCAAGAGACAAACTCGTCCGCACAGTGTGCGCCTCAGTCAACATGATCAAATTCTAGTGGCAGTGGAAAGCGAGTCAAGCGGGGCGAATCTCGAAGGGAGGAAGTCGAAGGACAGAATGGGAGCATCTCAATTTTTAGAGAGCCTTTATTTGGGGAATTTGGTAGTGGTGAAGGGTGAGCACAAGCTGCTGTGAAACGGTTCCTCATCCACATAGCAGTTTCGAGGGTCTTGCCAAGGCAACC
>Ga0193709_1000228_pt1 | contig 22443 bp, 10 predicted proteins | sample H3c2metaG_FD_160571 | JGI IMG/M metagenome (GOLD analysis project Ga0193709, IMG submission 160571) | Soil microbial communities from a riparian zone of the East river system, Colorado, United States - H3c2 | ecosystem: Environmental > Terrestrial > Soil > Riparian zone | place: USA: East River...
TACATCCTGCAATCCACGGGCCACTGGGCACTCGGGTTGCACTCCTGCAGAGCCCTATCCTCCCAGCGCACACTCAGCTTGCAAAACGACAACCCCAAAAATCAATGTGAACTCCGGGCGTCTTTTTGATTTGAGGCAACGTATCCCCGATTCTTCAAATACCCGGCGTCTTTTTTCCTTGAGGCAACAGGCCAAGCCGGGGATTTCTGCAGCAAGGCGGCTTCGTCACAGCCCAACAGCTTGCGCTATGGAAGCAGCACAACGCGATAGAAGCGCGATAACTGTGGGCTTGCGCGGTCCGATAGAGCGCCCGATGTGGCTGCGGGACTGCCCAGCGAGGCTCTCGAAGTTACCGCCGACGAGGATTTTGCCGTCATGCTGGAGCGCAAACGTGGTGATCTGCCCACTCGCGCCGGAATTGAAATCATTTTCCCGTGAGGCAACAGGCTCCGGCGCCGTGGCACCACTCCTTCGGATGCGCGCCACCTCCAATGTAACCATACCATGGCTCTCTATTGCCTCGTTCGCCGTGTTCCGAATAAGCCATATTGGTTGCGGGTCTGATCTTTGAAATGAGTCAGATTCGCTCTGGCAGCCGACCTGTGGTATTGACTAAGCTTAAGCCACACTCATTAAGCGCCATTTTATTATGCCGAATCCGTGGACGGGAAAAGGAAACCCTTATACTCGCAAAGAGGTTATCGAGCGTCTGCGCGCTACACTGCGCAAGGGCGAGCCTATCCTGGCGGCGGGTGCCGGAACGGGCATCAGCGCGAAATTCATCGAAAAAGGCGGGGCCGACCTGATAATTATTTATAATTCCGGCCGCTTTCGTATGAGCGGACATGGCTCCACCTGCGGCCTCATGGCGTACGGCGACGCGAATGCTGTCGCGATGGAAATCGGTGAGTATGAAGTCCTGCCCGTGATTGAGGAGGTTCCCGTCATCTGCGGGGTCCATGCGACCGACCCCCGTCGGCGCATGTGGCATTGGTTAACTCAGGTCAAAGAAATGGGCTTTAGTGGAGTGAACAACTTTCCAACGCATTGCATCGTGGATGGTCACTTCCGGCAGGTCCTCGAAGAAACCGGGATGAGCGTAAAAAAGGAATTCGAAATGGTGGCACTTGCGCGCAAAATGGATCTCTTCACCATCGTTTACGTTGCGACGCCCGAAGAAGCCACCGCCATGGCACGAGCAGGGGCGGACGCGATAATCGCACATGTGGGCACGACCATCGGTGGTTCCATCGGCGTCACGGGCGCCGTCTGTTCATTGGACGATGCCGTCCGCCGGACTCAGGAAATCATCACTGCCGCCAGGTCAGTTCGAAAGGATATCTTCTTTCTTAGTCATGGCGGACCGATCAGTGCGCCTGAGCAGGCAGCCTATGTGAATGAGCATACCGATTGCGTCGGCTTTGTCGGCGCTTCCAGTCTGGAACGCATCGGAATAGAACAGGCGTTGATCGACATAACGAAACGTTTTAAACAGATTCCGGTTCCCGCCGCAAATCGATCTGTCAAGTCACGCTCTACTCGGAAGAAAAGGCGCTAACCGATAAAATGAGCATTGATACTCGCCGGTTTGTAACGGCGTCGGAAAAGGTGGATGTGGAGTCGCCCTGGACCCTGGAGGAATGGCTGTGTCGTTCCGATATCGTGCCGAATCGCGAACTGCTGATGGTGCGGGCAAACATGGAACCTGGGCGCTCGCACCCTTTTCATACGCACCCCACGCGCGAAGAAATCATTTATGTCTTGTCCGGGCGGGCCGAGCAATGGGTAGGCAACACCCATCGAATCCTTGGGCCGGGTGAGATGGTTTTGATACCTAAAGGTGAGGTCCATGGAACCTATAATCCTTTCCGCGAAAGGTTGGTTTTCCTGGCCATCCTTTCTCCTTCAAACGCTCCCGAACCTGGAATTGTCGATGTCTCGACGCAAGCTCCCTGGGTATGCGCCCGCGACGGTTTTCCAACCTGCATATGAGAATCATTTCCTTCCCATATCACCTCCTTATTTTGTCTTTGTTGCTCATCGGTGATCTCTCCGCCGCCGAGCCCTTGCGAGTTTTCGTTCGAGCCGGGGTCAAAACCCACGGACCCAATCAGCACGATCATCCGCGCTTTCTTGCCGAAGCAAAATCGTTCCTTCCTCAGCGGGGAATATCGGTGGATGGCGCTCTCGATTTTCCGACCGCCGAACAGTTGGCTCACACCGATATCCTGGTGATTTATGCCGCCGATGGAATGAATATCGTGGGCACGAATCGCGATAATTTCGAAACGTTTCTGAAGCGAGGTGGAGGTCTCGTTGTGATTCACGACGGGCTTGTCAGTGGCGATCAGCATGCCTGGGCCAAAAAGGTCATCGGCGGAGCCTGGCGGTGGGACGGCGACCGCAAGACGAAATGGCAGGAAGGCGAAGTAGGCATTTATTTCGTCGATACAACTCATCCCATCACACACGGGATCTCGAACTTCGATTGGAAGGATGAGATATACTACGACCTCGACATGGCGCCTGATGTCAGCGTGCTCGCCACGAGTTTCGAAAACATTTTCATTCTCGCGCCGCAAATATGGACTTACGAAAAAACCTGGGAAGGCGGCAGCGCGCCGTACCGAGCTTTTGTAAGTATTCCCGGACATGAATTCGATGTTTTCACAACGCCTCATTACCGCGCCATTCTCTTGCGTGGTCTCGCCTGGGCCGGCAAGCGAGCAAACGTCGACGAGTTTTGTCGTCCGGAAGAAATTTCGGAAATGGCGCTTCGCTATCCGGCGGGAGGTCCCACGCAACCCGATCGCGCAGCCGAAAAAATTTCCGTTCACCCGGATTTCAATTTAAATCTCGTCGCCTCGGAACCGTTAATCGAAAAAGTCATTTCTCTCGATTGGGCCCCGGATGGAAAGCTATGGGTGGCCGAGACTCCGGAATATCCGAACGGGCGAACGATCAACAGTAATGATGCTCCGATCTATCCAGATAGAGTTCGTAACCCGAACAAATACCTGCGTCCGGTTGAAGAACGCCCCGGACGCGATCGGATCTCCTGGCTCGAAGATGCCGATGGGGATGGAAAAATGGACAGTAAGCACGTCTTCTACGAAGGTCTCGAACTCGTAACCTCTTTTGTGTTCTACAAAGACGGGGTCATCGTCGAACAAGCCCCGGATATCCTCTGGCTGAGGGACACCGACGGAGACGGCAAAGCGGACAAAGTGGAAGTGCTTTATACCGGCTTCGGCACCAATGACACCCATGCAGTGATTAATAACATGCGCTGGGGCCTCGACGGATGGATTTATAGCGCAGTTGGCTATAGCGCGGGCCATCCTACATCGGCGGATGAAACGAAGGATTTTGGCCGCATCACCGCGGGCGTAATTCGTTTCAAACCGGACGGGTCGATGGTGGAACAGGTCGCCTCTGGCTCGTGCAATACCTGGGGCTTCGATCTGGCGCCAGACGGAGAGATGTTTTACAGCACCGCCACTTGTGGCGAACACCTGCTCCACATTGTTATGCCGGAAAAAGTCTTGGCGCGCGGAAACGTTGGAAACCTGCGGGCGTCTGCCGTAATTCCAGATCACCAGAAAGTGGCGCCTCTAGTTCATCATAAGCGCCAGGCTTACCTCCAAATTGACTGGGTCGGCATGTTCACCGCATCGGCCGGCTCCTGTATCTACAATGGCGGCGCATGGCCAGAGCAATGGAATCACACCCATTTTCTTTCCGAACCGACCGTCAGCCTCACACACAGCGACTTTCTGACTCCCAACGGCGCAACCTACGTCGCCAGGAAAGAGGCAGGGCAAGAAAACAACGAATTCCTGGCGGGAACCGACCTTTGGTTCCGCCCTATCCACACACGCGTCGGTCCGGACGGCGCGCTCTATGTCGTTGATTTTTATAACCAGGCGGTTGTGCACAACGACACTCGTGGACCGGCTCACGGAGCTCGTAACGCCGCGACGCGCCCGGACCGGGATCACCATTTCGCCCGCATCTGGCGGGTTCAACACAAATCGGCGAAAATACTCACTGAGCTTTCTCTGGATAACAAGAACCCCGCGGCCTGGCTCACCGCATTGAGCAGTGAAAACGGCTGGCTGCGCATGACCGCGCACCGGCTCATCACCGAACGCGGTGGCGCGGCGGAAGTGGAGGTACTTGGCCAGTTACTCGCTAACCCCAACACCGGTTCCATCACTCGAATGCATCTGCTCTACCTCCTCAACAATTTGCACCGCCTCGATGACAAACTGCTCTCAGCTTCGCTGCATGATGGCGATTCGGTGGTGCGCAAGAACGCGCTTGGCATTGTGGCCGAGCGCGATCCGGCGCAGAAACCACCCGAGATTTCGCAAGTTACGGCGTTGCTCAAAGACCCGGATCTGCGTGTTCAGCTTAACGCATTCATCGCACTTGGGACATTTCGTAATCCGACGATGGCCTACGATTTTTCCACGGCTGTTGCAGACGCAATAATAGACGCCTGGCCGGGGCTGCAGGATCCCTACGTTCAGTCAGCCGCCATTGGATGCGCGGACATGGCTCCCATGATCTTCGAAGCCGCTGCCTTCAAAGCCGCAAATCCGCATTCTTTGGCTGAATTGGTTCGGCATTTCACTCAAATCCTGGCAAAAAGGCAGGATCCTGGACTGGCGGCGCAACTCGTCATTCTGGCGTCCCAACAAGATTCGCGCACCGACGAATTGAAGCAGATTGTGCTCGAGACTCTTTCAAAGTCCCTCCAGCCGGATTTAGTCGTGGCGTGGAATGAGGAATTGAGACATTCGTTAGCCACATTAGTCAAATCGTCCAGCGACAATTTGGCCTCCTCGACCCTTCCCCTTATTGCACGCTGGGATAAGGACGGGACTATGGCAAATGAAATCAAGCCGTTCGTTGCCCGATTGCGGCGGAAACTGAGCGATCCGGCGCTCAACGATGAACAGCGCGGCTCAGTAATTGAAATACTGATCGGTATTCGGACTTACGACACACAGATCATCCCCGACATTGCCTCCTTTCTTGGCGGAGTGTGGTCGACTCAATTGCAACGGAATGCGATCGAGTTGTTGGGCAGTACCCGTGAGCCTGAAGCTGGTTCGGAGTTAGCCGCCGCCTTTGCTCGCGTCCCTGTCGACCTGCGCGAAGTGATTTTTGGTCAGTTAATCAAGCGCGCCGACTGGTCTTTAAAACTCGTTGAAGCTTTGGCCGAAAATAAGGTCGATCCCGCCGCGATCGGCCCCATTAACGCGCACCGCCTGAGAACCCACAGCGACGCGAGGGTCGCTGCGAAAGCCAGCGAAGTGTTGGATGCACTGCGCGGCCCTCAGCAACAACAGAAGGACATACTAATTGCTCAACTCCTCCCCTCAGTCCGAAATACCGTCGGCAGCGTGGAGAATGGACACAAGCTTTTTACCGTTAACTGTTCCGTATGTCATAGCTATAAGGGCGAAGGGCGAGACCTCGCTCCAAATCTTACCGGCATGGGCGCCCATGGACCTGCCGATCTTTTGGTGCACATCGTGGATCCGAATCGGCAGGTCGAGCCCAACTTCTATAGCACAAGTATCGAGACCAAAGATGACTTAAGTTTTTCCGGGATCATCGCTCATGAGAACAATCAGGAAGTCACGCTCCGCAACGCCACAGGTGATTACAACATTCGTGTCGCCGATATTGCCAGTCGGCGTATGACCGGACTCTCCTTGATGCCAGAGGGCTTTGAAGCCTTGGGTGCGGAAGGCTTGCGTGATTTGCTCGCGTACCTCTGCCTGGAGGATCAGGGCTATCGCATCCTCGATCTCGCTTCGGCTTTCACGGTGAACACTTCGCGAGGGATTTACGTCTCGCGGGAAGATCTCGACGACGCTCCGGTGTTTCGTAAGTATGGCCTCAATAAGGTCGGCGATATTCCTTTCGATATCGTCAACCCCCAACGTTTGACACAGAACGCGATTGTTCTACGAGGCGGCGAAGGTTTCTCCAAAACCTTGCCACAACGAGTCGATGTCAAGGTTCGGTTGACGGTCTCGCGTTTGCACTTCCTCGGTGGGATTGGGGCGGGTGCGTGGCCAATTGGTGGCGACACCGCCAGGAATTTGCCCGTCCTTAAAGCAACCCTTCACCTCGCCGATGGCGGGACCGAAGACATGGTATTTCACAATGGCATTGAGTTCACCGATTGGAAAGGCCAGTCGGATGTTCCTGGTTCGAAAAACGTTCCCAATATAGCCCGGCGAGGCCAGCTTCGCTTATTTAGCCGGGACGTCAAGTCGCGCGCAATCGTCGATAGCATCAGCCTGGAGAGTTTCAATAATAGCGTCGCTCCAACTCTCATCGGCATTACGGCCGAAATTGTTGCCGACGAACCGAAAATCCCTGCTTCCCCCTCTTCGAGTTCCATCCGCACGAATTCCAGGGTGCTGATCATCGGCGCTGGTTCTTCCCACGATTTCAAGCGGTGGTTTTTGGAGGAGGATTCCAGGATGCTGACTACTTCAGGAGACATCGTCAGGACCACGGAGAGCCCAGATGAAATTCTGCGTTTCCTCGGCGATTTGGATGTCCTCTACCTTAGCAACAATGCACCGTTCACCAACCGCGAGTCTCGGCAGGCGCTAATAAACTTTGCCAATTCCGGCAAGGGTTTGCTGCTGGTACATCCTGCTTTATGGTACAACTGGAAGGACTGGCCCGAATACAATATCGAATTGTGCGGCGGAGGCTCTCGCGGCCACGATCACTATGATACCTTCGAAGTCACCGTAACGGAGCCTGACCATCCATTGATGCGTGGCTTGCCCTCCCGGTTCACAGTGAAGGACGAGCTTTATTGGTTTGAGCCAGCCACCAATGGTACACCGATAAAGGTCCTTGCAACAGCTCATTCTCCATCCCAAAACAAGGACTTCCCGATGATCTTCATCGTGGAACACCCGAAATCCCGCATTGCTGGTATCGCGCTCGGCCACGATGGTGCGGTCCACGATTTACCCGCTTACCAGCAGCTGCTTAGGAATGCAGTACGCTGGGCCGGACGCGCAGAAGCCACCTCCACCATCGAGCGATAAGCAATGGCCGCGCGCCGTGCAAGGCCTGCTACTACGCATGTTTACCATTGCCATCCTCGGAACCATGGACACTAAGGGTGTGGAGCATGCCTTTGTCGCGGAGCAAATTCGCGCTCACGGACATAGGACACTCCTAATTGATGTTGGAACTTTTGGCGCGTCGGGCACGAAATCTGACATTGAGCCCGCCGAAATTGCAAGGGCGGCGGGAGCTGATATTGCGGCACTTGCCGCCAAAAGTGACCGGGGGGAAGCCGTAACGGTAATGGCCAAAGGCGCTCCGCTTGTCCTGGCCGCTCTTGCAGCCGCTGGCAAAATCCACGGCGTTATTTCTCTCGGCGGCGGCGGCGGTACCGCAATCGCAACCGCCGCCATGCGCGCATTACCCATCGGGTTTCCGAAGGTCATGGTCTCCACCCTCGCTGGCGGAAATACTGCGCCTTACGTAGGTCTCAAGGACATCGTGATGTTTCCCAGCATCGTCGATATTGCTGGCCTTAATGGAATCTCGCGTCAAATTTTCGCCCGGGCGGCCGGCGCGATTTGCGGAATGGTCGAGGCTCCCCTTCCGACCACGGACAGCAAGCCCGTCATTGTCGCCAGCCAGTTTGGCAACACGACTCGCTGCGTTGATCGCGCACGGCAACTTCTCGAAAAAGCCGGCTTTGAAGTAATCGTTTTCGCGGCGGTGGGTTCGGGTGGGCGCGCAATGGAATCACTCATTGAATCCGGACTGGTAGCTGGCGTGCTGGATATCACCACCACCGAGTGGGCCGACGAGCTCGTCGGCGGCGTGTTGAGTGCCGGGCCTGCGCGTCTGGAAGCCGCTGCGCGATGCGGTGTACCGGCTGTCATTTCCACTGGCTGCCTCGACATGGTCAACTTTGGTCCGCCGGAAACCGTCCCCACCAAATTCTCTGGCCGGCTCTTTTACCAACACAATCCACAAGTCACCCTGATGCGCACCACGCCGCAGGAAAACGCCGAACTCGGAAGCATCATCGCGGACAAACTCAACCTTTCGCGCGGTCCCGTTTCGATTTTGCTACCCTTGCGCGGCAGCAGCATGATCGGCGCACCGGGCGGTCCGTTCTATTGTCCCGAAGCCGATTACGCCCTTTACGATTCAATCCGCGCCCAACTGCGTCACGACATTCCGATTGTCGAAATGGATTGTGCCATCAATGATAGGCTTTTTGCCGAGGCTTGTGTCCGCGAACTTTTGTTGAAGTTGAAATTCTCTTTCGGCCCTGCAGCGCTGGCGTTTGGGACAGAACCATGATCGCCAAAAAACCCTCGATTCTCAGTAAGAATCGGCCACACTGGCCGCGGCGAAAACCGGCGATGATTTCATGACGATCGTAACCGATAAAGCAGAGTCAGCGCGATTGGAACAGCAACTTAACTCCCGCGATTGGACGCTGCATGATGTCGTTTTGGATGATGGCACATGGTTGCCTGATACCATGGTTCTTAATGACCAGGCATTCGGGTTGCTGATTGGCGGCCATACCGTCTTTCAGTTCTTTCGTGAGGTTCCGCAACTTGTCGGTAGGAACGTCACACAAGACTTGCGACTGAGACGATGCCATGGTTCGTTGCTTTTTGGATCGTGGCTGCGCAGAAGGTGGGCGCGTCAGGTAGGCGCGCGCTTGGATCATCCGAAATGGAGAGCGCGTATTTGATCTGCCGTGTAGGAAAGCTATCAGCAGGGACGACGTCGTCGAAAGCGCGCTGCATCCACCAAGAAATCTGATATGAACAAATCGCCTCATAGTGGCCGGTTTTGATTCGACCCCAGTGGCTGGATTTGAAATGACTAGTGACACAAATCGGCGCGAGTGAAATATCCGCGGGCTTGAAGATAGTCCTCAACAAGTTGCTCAAAGATATGGTGCTTCATATCACTGATTAATGTTCCCACAGTTCATTTGAAAATGCGGGATCTTCGTTCAAGAGCCGGTCGGCGAGCGCAACTGCTTGCTGATTTGGAACGCGCATATCCGACGCTGCTTTTCTACGAGTCGCAGTTTTGAATTTGCTAACGAAACTGGCTGGGCGATTCAGATTGACTCGATTCTGGTCCTGTTTTAATCGCGAATCAACAGTTTGCCTGTCAATCAGATGCAGAGCTTGAATTGGGCCGGGGTTATCTTTCTCCCGACGACCTTGGAGGCACGCTTTATAAGTTGTGAGTCTCCAGCGTCCTAGAATTCGTGAATCAAAGAATAAACTGTGTCGGTTATTGCGGCACGTGGCTTCGTGCAAAAAGGAAATATCATGTCGCGGTCCCGTTCGGCTCTCGCAGTGGGTTATCCGGGCAAGCGCCAAAAGGATCGACCGGACCACTGGAACAAACAGGAGCCATGCTGCACCCACATGAACAAATTCCCCCCTTTCGGTGAATGCTATCATAATAGGAGTGCCGCCCGAATTTAGTAGGGTCCACTGTCGGAGTCGTAAACCAAACATCCCCTTCAATTCAGACTGAGAATCCCGGTTCAGGAATCGGGTCGGTCCATCCCGGCGTTCGGTCTATTCTTGATTTCACTCGGTTAGTTAGGTTTCACGGCTCGTCTCGCTTAATGGCTTCGACGTACTCCGTCGCTCGTTCAATCTTTACCCTCAAGTCTTGGTTCATCGGAAATGACTCGACGGAAGCGTGGGTCAAACCTCGCGGACAGCCAGGCGTCGTACGCTCCTTGGATCAAGCCATCGCTCGAAAAGCAGAATATCATTGTTGTCACCATCAACCACCAACACCAATCCGTGGCTTAACATAAAGGAATCGCCCACCCATTATCCACCAAAGCATCGTCCCCTCCCGCCAAAGCGCAACCTGAATCCAGGTCCTCCAGTGCGATTTTTTGCCGGTCCACTTTCAATCCCGAGTTGGTCCCCTCGCATGTTATGCAGTGTTTACTTCCCGCAGTTTCGCGGTTACCAAGAGGCATGGCTAAAGCCGCAAAAACCAAGAAAACAAAACGAACACCGAGCGCAGCATTCATGAAACCGGTCACGCCGGATGAGAAACTGGCCAAAGTTGTGGGTGAGAGACCCCTGCCACGGACGGAGCTTACCAAAAAGCTTTGGACCTATATCCGCAAGCACGGCCTGCAAGATGCCAAGAAGCGAACTTTCATCAACACGGATGAAAATCTCAAAGCGGTGTTCAACGGCAAGAAACAGGTCAGTATGTTTGAGATGACGAAATTGGTGTCCGGGCATGTGAAGAAATAATGGCTGACGGGAAGGTTCTTTCGGCCATAGTGCCAAAGCAAGTCGCATCGCACAGACCTTTTCGTCCCTTCATCGAGCCGATGAAAGCACATCACAGCCGATCTCTGATGTGCTGTCTTTGACAAGCAAATCCTCAGCGAAACGCTTCAATTTGGCCGCCACCCACACGTCTCCACCGCAAGCTGCTATAGCGATCCCTGCGAGAATGCCAAGGCTATCACTTGGAAACGCCAATAGAGCGGCGACGCTGGCAGGCCCCGTAACCCACAGCGGAAGAAGCGCGACGCGGCGATAAGCTCTAACTGAAATGGGCACCGAGCAATGACAATACGGAGTTAAGACCTGCCACATCACGCCGAATTTGATATTACGCCATTCGACTTTCGCGAAAATACGAATTGCGTAGGCATGGAGGGCCTCATGAATCACGACAAGAACAATCAAACTCAGCAGCAACGGCGTCATCTGCCACTCGGCGAATGAGACGTAGTGGGGAAACAGGCGAGCCACAAAAACCCCGGCAGGAGTCGTGACGACTCACTCGGCTTGAGGCAATCAAATCCGATCAGTCCTGAGGTCGCTCAGGCCTGTTGTTTAAGTCTCGTGGCTCACAATGGGCCGTCAAGTTGTCGCGCAGTGATGGATAAGCGCGAAAAATCGCTCTCATGACTTTCTTGCGTATGATTCCTCTGGCAACCCGCGCACCCACGCGGCCAGCGGCCTCCGCCAATTGGTTCTCGTAATCCGACATTTCGTGTCGGAGAAAATTCACGCAAATCCGGTTTCGAAACCCTGGCGACGCGTCAGATCCAGCATGTTTCTCGAACTTGCCCCGACTAGCCCACAAATCGTTGTAGTGGTTCATCGCAAGGTGGCGAAGTGTTCCCGGCGGGTACTTAGGAATCTGGGGCTCGGGTAAACTGTTTGCCCATGCCTCAGTTTCCTTTCGCCGAGATGCGGCGACGGCTTTTCCCTTCTGACTGCGCTCACTGGACGCGCGCTTTGCGGACACGAACTCCGGATCGGACGGCGCAGATGTCACCTCAATCGATGAGGGCTAGGCCGTACGATGCGTATCACTTAATAATGGCGCTTCGGTCGTAGGTTTTACTCTGACCCGGGGAAAAGGCGGTGATGGTGGCGGGGCAAAGTGTGCCTCTCTCAACGAATTCATCTTTGATTGTCAGTTCATCAATAACTTCGGAGTCTCAGGCGGCGCCGTTTTTTCTGGAACCCTCAACAATTGCATCCTCTCCGGTAATGTGTCCGGGGCGGGCGTCAATAATCGCGGCGGCGGAGCTTATGGCAGCAATTGAATTGCAGATGGCCCCGCTATCGACCATCTTCTAAACGAACTAACATGCCGGAGCAACTGCCATCGCCGGGCACACGATCGGACCGTAACAGGGACAACCCCGGCATTTTCTCGACAACTCATTGGAGCGTGGTGCTGGCGGCGGGGAAGGAGGATTCACCCGCAGCCGAGGCGGCGCTGGAGCGGCTCTGCCGGACGTATTGGTATCCGCTTTATGTGTTCGTCCGCAGAAAGGGGCAATCGCCGCACGACGCGCAGGATTTGACGCAGGAGTTTTTTGCCCGATTTTTGGAGAAAAGGTTCGTGAGTTTGGCGGATCAGAGCAGAGGGAAATTCAGAACATTTCTGCTGCGATCGCTGGAGCATTTCCTGATTAACGAATGGACGAAGGCTCGGGCGGCCAAACGTGGCGGGGTTACCAAGACCATCTCGTGGGATGAGCAAGAGGCGGAGCAACGATATTTGCTGGAGTTGGTGGATGGGACAGCTCCGGATAAGGCGTATGAGAAACGGTGGGCGATGAGTCTGCTGGAACAGGTGATGGAGCGGTTGCGAGAGGAATTCAAGTCCGAACGAACCGATTTGTTCGAGGCGCTTAAGACGACGGTTTGGGGGGAGGCAACCGACGCGTCCTATCAGCAAATCGGAGCCAAACTAGGAATGGGGGAGGGGGCGGTGAAGGTAGCGGCGCACAGGATGCGGCATCGTTACCGGGACTTATTGCGAGCGGAAGTGGGGCACACGGTGGCGACGTCAGACGAGGTGGATGAGGAATTGCGGTATTTGGCGGCCGTGCTGAGAACCTGAATTGATTTAACGCAAAGTCGCAAAGAAGCAGAGACGCAAGAAGGGCCAGCCCGCGTTCGATTGCGAGCGTAACTTTGGGGCGGGGTTGCTGTAGTACTGAACGGAAACAGTTAAGAAATCGTGGCTGCATCACCGACTGAGGAGCGCTGCGGCCAATGCGGCGCGGAGTTGACCCGGGAGAAGGTGTGTGCCGCGTGCATGCTCGATCGTGGCTGGATGGCGGAGGATAACCCGGCTGACGCGGGAACCGGGGCCTTACCGTCGCTGGAAGATTATGAATTACTCGAGGAAATCGCGCGGGGTGGGATGGGGGTGGTTTATCGGGCGCGGCAGCGGAGCTTGAACCGGATTGTGGCGGTGAAGATGGTGCTGACCGGTCGGCTGGCAAAGAAAAGTGAACTGCAGCGGTTCAGGGCGGAGGCGGAGATGGCAGCGCGATTACAGCATGCGAACATCGTCGCCATCCACGAAGTGGGAGAGTTCGAGGGGCAGCCGTTTTTCGCGATGGATTATGTGGAGGGAAAGAGCCTGGCGGAACTGGCGCATAACGAGCCGCTGCCGGCCAAACGGGCGGCTACCTATCTGAAGGCCATCGCGGAAGCGATCGAGTACGCACATTCCAAAGGCGTGCTGCATCGCGATCTCAAACCGTCAAACGTTCTGATTGATCAAAATGACGAGCCACGAATCACAGATTTTGGCCTCGCCAAGCGGTTGGATGAGTCAGACCTCTCCACTTCCCACTCCCCGCTAACGCTGACCGGCCAAGTGATGGGTTCTCCCAATTTCATGCCCCCGGAACAGGCCACTGCCGATCGCAAAGCAGTAGGCCCAGCCAGCGATGTTTACTCCCTCGGGGCTATTCTGTACCAATTGCTGACCGGAAGGCCGCCGTTCATGGCGGAGACATTGACGCAGACTTTGCGGCTGGCGGCAGAAGCGGAACCGGCCACACCCAGGCTCTTGAATCCTGCCGCATCGCCCGATCTGGAAATCATTTGCCTGAAATGCCTGCAGAAGGACCCAAAGAAGCGATTAGCCTCAGCCCAGGAACTCGCTGACGAGTTAGGCCGGTTTTTGCTCGGCGAGCCAATACGATCACGGCCAGTTGGGCGGATCGAGAGGGCCTGGAGTTGGAGCCGTCGGCATCCGGGGCTGGCGGGGCTGAGCCTGGCGGTTGTCGCTCTCTTGTTTACAGTCGCCGCAGGTTCAGCGCTCTATGCTTCCCGTTTGAAAGCGGCGAACAAACGGGAAACCGAAAAGCTTAGGGAATCCTATTACGAAGCGGCGCAGGCTCAGCGGTACAGCGGACGTGCCGGCCGACGATTCAAGGCGCTGGAACTTCTCGCCAAAGCCGCTGAAATCCGGCCTTCCACCGAGCTCCGGAGTGAGGCGATTGACTCGCTGGCGTTGGAGGATTTACGCACCGTAAAGGAGATCACGAATTATTTTCCAAGTCCGATTGAAGTCGATCCGGCTTTCGAGCGATATACCGCGACTGATGCTGACGGCTCCGCTGTAGTTCGACAAGTGAGCGATAATCGGGAATTGGCCCGGCTTACCTTCCCAGGGAAGGTGGACTGGCACGGTTTTGGCGTTGGTGGTCACGTATTCTATGCCTATTACCAGGAAGGCACGAATCGGTTGCTTCAGGTTTTCAATCTGCAATCGAGTCGGATGCTGATTTTATGCTCAAAATATTACATCCACAATCTGGAGTTTAGTCAGGACGGGAATTGGCTATTTATTAGCGCGATGAACCCATCGCTCGTTCTGAAGTTCTCGCTGCAATCAGGCCAGGAGAAGGAGTTTTGCCATCCAGCAACCATGGCAGCAGGATTGGTTTTGAGCCCTGGCGGCGAACGACTGGCCTTTGCGGATGAGATTACGCCAGAAATTCAAATTCGGGACAGCACGGACGGAACACTTCTATTGTCGCTTACTAATTCCTCGCAGGTCAAAGGTCTAGCCTGGCATCCAAATGGACGGCTGCTCGTTGCTGGTTGTACTGACGCAAAGATTTATTTCTGGGACACTACCACCGGCCACATACGGAGTGTTCTGCCCGGGCACGACAACGTCGTGGTCACCACGATCTTCTCCTCGGATGGAGACCGTCTCGCGAGTTTCTCATGGGACGACCAATTCCGGCTCTGGGATGTGCCAGCCGAAAGGCAAATTCTCAGGCGACCGGCATTCATAAGCTATGGTGGCGCGCATTTTAGTACGGACGATCGCAAGATAGCATTACCGACCCACCGCTCCTTGGAGATATGTGAATTGGCAGGGCGAAGAGAATGGCGGGAATTTCGTAGCCTGGAGGGTGCTAACAGAGGTGCGTGGCAATGCGCTTGGAGCCCCGACGGAAGGATGCTCGTATCGGCGCATCTTAACGGGTTTCGGCTTTGGGATGTCGCAAGGGGACGGGATTTGGGGCGCCTCGAAGCGGACGCCTCGGAGAGTTCTGCGAGTTGTTTCAGCCCGGATGGTTCGCATTTGATTCAGGCTACTGTTGCTGGCTTGCAGCTTGTGACATTGAATTGGGAGCGAACCAACTCTACGATTCGGATGATTCCGGGACATCGCGAGCCATTGGGTCCCCCAGTCCGCGCTGACGGTGTCCAATTTACGCGCGATGGAGCACGCATGGCCGCCGTGGTCGGCGGCCAGATCCATATTTTTGAATGGCGTGGCAAGGGACTGGTGAAAGTATTGCCAGAGGCCGGGGTGTTCGGCTGCGCGCTGAGTCCGAGCGGGCAATTTTGCTTGAGCTGGCCAAAGCATGCAGAGGAGCCGCGCGAAGTATGGGACGTTCACACAGGCAAAATTATCAAAGTATTGCCGCGCGACGGCGTGTATGCTGCTGCGTTCACTCCCGATGATGCTTGCCTGATCACGGGTTCGCTGGACGAGTACGCGGCTTGGGATACCCACGCCTGGACGAACAAATGGAAGGTGCCTCGGCAGAATTCCGGTGGTCTTCACGCTCGCGTGACCCTGACCGCCGATGGATCTTTAGGGGCAATGACCCTCTCGGGGGAAACGATTCGCCTGTTTGATCCTGCGACTGGCCGCGAAATTGCGACCCTCGAGGCACCCAACCCGAATACCATCTCGTGGCTCCAGTTTAGTCCTGACGGCGCGCGCCTAGGTGTAACAACGCAAACCGCGGCAGTCCATACCTGGGATCTGCGTTTGATCCGGCAGGAACTGGCGGCCATGAATCTGGATTGGGACGCTCCCAGCCTGCCACCAGCCAGGCCCAGCGACCAGACGACCGTCGAGGTGGTTTTGCCAGACCAAAGCCGGTAAGTACTGGCTGCCAGACAGGCAAGGGAAGGAAAGAGTTTGGCAGGAGTTGGTCCACAACCCATTGACGCCAAAGTGGCTGCTGAGTACGCGCACTCTAAATGGGGTACTCCATCGTGATCTAATCCGTTGCCAGATTTTTTGATTCCTCCCTGCCGCTGGCTGAGGTTTTCAGCATAGCAGAATAGCAAACCCCGCAGCTTGGAAATGCGGTTGGCCCGTGCAGACCGCTTCAGGCCCCAAAGTATTTCTGTAACCTTGCCGCCAGCTTTCTGTAAGCAAGGAGTGAAGATACATGTCGATAGCCAAATTTATCTATGCAATCAAGCAAATCCAAACTACTGCCACTGCCCGAACCGAACGCGTCGGTAAAATTGCCAGGCACTAGAGCGGGGGATCAAATCACGGCCCGCCTTAGGGATTTGTCATGTTGGGGCTGTCTCCTGGTCTTGGGCCTCGGCGCTCATGCGGCTGATCTTACCGTAACCAGCGCGGCGGATAGCGGTCCCGGCTCATTGCGGCAAGCTATCGCTGATGCTGCCCCAGGCGACACAATAGATTTCGCGATTTCGGGAACAGTAACTGTTGCTTCCGCCCTGCCGATTGGCAAGCGCCTAACCATCGTCGGTCCCGGCGCGACCAACCTGAGCATCATGGGCAGCGGTGGCAATCGGCTGTTCAATGTGACTGGCGGGCCGACAGTGATCTCCGGGCTGAAGCTCGCCAATGGGGCGGATTGGTCTGAGACGACGAGCGGCGGCGGCGCAATTCTTAACAGCACGGCTTTGACGCTTAGCTCGTGCGAATTGGTCAACAATCAGTCAGTCGCGGCCGGAGGAGCGGTTTGCAGCATCGGCCCCTCGGCCTCTCTCAGCGCGGCTGGTTGCGCTTTTGCGAACAACGACATGGATTACATCATTTGGGCAGGCAATTACTCACTCGGCGGCGGAGCGATCTACAACGACCATGCCCTTTACCTCACAAATTGCACCTTTGCGGGTAATTCTACGGCTGTGGAGGGAGGAGCCGTGGATAATGTCGGGGTTGCCGTAATTCTCAGCAGCACCTTTTTTGGCAACGTAGCGCACACAGGGGGAGGACTTTTCAATGGTGGAACTTTGATGCTCCAGAATTCTCTACTCGCCGGTAATTCTAATTTCAGTTCATTCCCGGTTATCCCGGAAGAAATAAGCGGCTCCTTCTTTAGCGGTGACTTCAATCTTATCCAAGCGACCAATGGGATCGCCATCCCCGGCACGCATAACGTTCTAGGACAGGACCCGATCCTGACCCGGATTAGGGATTTCAGCGGACCAACGCGCACATGTGCCTTGGGCCATGGCAGTCCGGCGGTAGATGCCGCCGACCCCGTAACATCCCCTGCCACCGATCAACGAGGCGTGGCGCGGCCCGTGGGCGCAGGCTTTGATATCGGCGCCTACGAGGGAGAATTGCCGCCCAACCATGCGCCATTTGCGACGAACGCCATCCCGCCAGTATTCGCCCAGTACGGTGATCCTGTGCAATTTCCCTTTCCTTTCGATTCCTTTGCCGACCCGGATTCGGGACAGGGTCTGTCCTACTCAATTGTGGATCCATCGGGCATTTTTTACTTCGATCCTTTCACGGGGTTGATTTCGGGAACGGCTTTCATTATTGGCACCAACACCATCAGCCTCGTCGCCACCGACGACGGAGCACCATCCCTGAGTGGCAGCAACAAGGTTGACATCGTCGTGTTCAAACGGCAGGTCGCCGTCAAGGCTAACGACCTCACGCGGCCGTTTGGATTCGCCGACCAACCTTTGTCGCTAACCTATTTCAACCTGCTCGGACCAGCGAGCGACATTGACGTTCCCCCAACCGTGACGACCCCAGCCACGGCTGCCAGTCCTCCGGGCACTTATTCAATTGTGGCGAGCGGCGGCGCGGATGACGTGTATGAGTTTGTGGGCTGGACCAACGGCACCCTTCGAGTGCTGGATTTTTCTGTGGATTACCAGGTGGTTCGCTCTTTTGGATTCACCAACCAGATGATCGGCAGCAGTCCGTTGCTGGGAATAATCCTGGGGAGTGACGGAATTTTGTACGGAATGGGCCAGGCCGATGACAATTCCAGTTACGGCAACTCAATGGGCACCGTTTTTGCCCTCGGTACCAATGGTGCGGGCAGAGTGCTGCACCAGTTTGCCGGCAGTCCCGCGGACGGGGTCGGCGGGGCCGGAGGCCTCTGCGAGGGCACTAATGGCGTGTTGTACGGAACAAGTTTCGGCGGAGGCATCAGTAATGCCGGAGTGATTTTCAAAATTGAAAAGAACGGCACCGGTTACGGCTTGTTACACCAGTTCACCAACGCGCCTGGTGACGGGGCCTTTCCGTCTGCCGGCCTTTTGCAAGGCAGCGACGGCATCCTGTATGGGACGACGTTGGGTGGCGGATCTAATCAGTCCGGCACGGTTTTCAGAATGAATCCCGACGGCAGCGACTTCGCGGTGCTGCACGATTTTGGTTCAGTAACCAATGACGGCGCTTATCCGGATGCACGGCTTTTCGAAGCCAGCAACGGCGCGCTGTACGGCACCACCAGCGAGGGAGGGGAGGACCAATTCTCGGGAACGGTATTCACATTGAAAAAGAATGGCGACGATTACGCCATCCTTCACAATTTTGCATACTTTGATGACGGGAGCCGGCCCCAGGGCGGCCTGGTAGAGTGTGACGATCATGCGCTCTACGGCACCACGCGGTTTGGCGGGGAATTTACCGACGGCACCATCTTCAAAATCGGCCTGGAGGGGACGAATTTTATCCAATTAATGGATTTCGTCAGCGAAGGCCATTTTCCGGTGGGCGAGTTGGTGATCGGGAGTGATCATGCACTTTACGGCATGACCGAAAGGGGTGGTGCTTTCGGGGCGGGTAACATCTTCAGTATTCGCCAGGACGGCAGTGGCTTCACGAACCGGTACGATTTCAAAGACGGGGGAAACGGCGCGCATCCAGAATCCCTCATAAAGGGAGCAGGGGGCAGACTTTATGGCACAACTAGCACTTCGGCGACCACTGGCCGCCCAGGCACAGCGTTCGTGATCAACGAAGATGGGAGCGATTACTCGCTGCTCTGGACATTCCACGCTGGTGGAGGCGATGGCATCACTCCAGTCGCCGCGTTGATTCAGGCGGGTGATGGCCGGCTTTACGGAGCTTGTTACAACGGCGGAACCAATGGCGGCGGCGCCATATTTGGACTGAACCTGGACGGCACCGGCCCCAGCGTCCTCCAGAATTTCGATTCGGTTTTCGCGACCAACGTTTGCCATCCCAACACCGAACTGCTGGAAGCCAGCGACGGGGCGCTCTACGGGATGAGCTATTTCAACTCGTTTGGAAAAATTTACAAGGTGAATAGGGACGGAAGCGGTTACGGTGTGCTGCATCATTTCGCGCTGGACGGAACTGGATATGCGCCGCTGACCGCGCTGGTCCAGGGGAACGATGACAATCTATATGGCACCCTGTCCTCTGGCGGCGTCAATAACGCGGGGACCATATTCAAAATGGCTACTAACGGGGCCGGTTATGAGACGGTTTACGACTTCGGAGCTACGCCCGGAGATGGCTATGGAGGCGGACCTTTGTTAAAGGCCAGCGATGGAACAATCTACGGCACGACTCCGGCCTCAACCATCTTCAAGCTTCAGAACGACGTATTTAGTTTGCTGCATACCTACCAGGGCTATCCCGAAGGAGTGGCTCCGAGCGGCTTGACACTCGGAAGCGATGGCTGGCTCTATGGCGCGGCGGCTCAAGGCGGTGAATTCGGGGCGGGCGCTATCTTTCGAATTCAACCGAATGGTACCGGCTATACCAACCTGTGCAGCCTGGGCCAGAACACCTACAGCCTTGGCTCCGCGACCGCCCGGTTGACGGAGGGCCCGGATCATGCGCTGTATGGCACTGCTGACCAGGGCGGGCTGCATGGCCTGGGCGGGATCTTCCGAGTGAACCGTGATGGCAGCGACTTTTGTGTGCTCCACCATTTTGACACTCCTTTAGCAGCGTCCTATTTAAGTCTGGGCCGGCCGGCGCTCCTGTTGGCGACGAATAATTTTCTTTATGGAACGAGTGCGGCTGGCGGGCAATCCGGGCTCGGCACAGTCTTTAGAGTCACCGTTGGGCCGGTTGAAAATTTACCCCCGCTCGTTGCGGTGCCCATTCCCAATCTCAATAGCCCATACGGGGCGAGTTTTGGCTACGCATTCCCTTCAAACACATTTACCGATCCGGATGTCGGGCAAATCCTGAGCTATACGGCCGGGGGGCTGCCTCCGGGACTCCTGTTTGACGGCGCGTCACGCACTTTCAGCGGCACGCCGGGTGCAGGCATTTACGCCATCACGGTAACCGCGACGGACAACGGCACCCCACCCCTCAGCACCAATACAACTTTTCAATTCACAGTCGCCAAGGCAGCGCTTACCGTAAGGGCGGACAATCAATCCCGCCCCTACGGTCAAGCCAATCCACCGCTGACCGGGACGCTTATCGGCGTTACCAATGGCGATAATATTACGGTGTTGTTTACGACGACCGCGGTTTCGTCCAGCCCGCCGGGGGGTTATCCGATTCTTCCCGCCTTCAGCGATCCGGATGGACGGTTAGTTAATTACACGGTGACTACCAATGCGGGAACCTTGGACGTTACTTGTTCCAGCAGTCTCGTCGTTACGACGGCCGCCGATTCCGGACCCGGCTCGCTCCGCCAGGCGATTTTGGATGCTAATGCCGATCCCTGCACCGACGATCTGACGATCGGTTTCAACATTCCGGGCGCGGGTGTTCACACGATTGCTCTGCTCTCGGGTTTGCCGCCCATCTCCCGGCCTTTGACCATTGACGGTTACACTCAACCCGGCGCGAGTCCCAGTACTCTGGCGAGCGCGGACAACGCGGTGCTGCAGATCGAACTCAACGGGATCAACGCGGGTGCGAGCACAACCGGATTGGATATTCAGAGCAGCAACACAATCGTGCGCGGACTGGTGATCAACCGCTTCACTGCCGATGCCATCTTCGTGGATGGTGCCAGCGGCGCTAGTCAGTGCGTCATTGAAGGCAACTTCATCGGCGTGGACCCGTCCGGCGCAATCAGTTTGCCCAACGGCTGGCCGGGTCAAGGTGCGATTATGCTCAATGTTTCGCCGGGCAACCGCATCGGCGGAACGACTCCCGGTGCGCGCAACCTGATTTCCGGCAATGCATATGCCGGCATCTCGATTCAAGGTTTGACCGCGGTGAGCAATTTGATCCAGGGCAACTTCATCGGTACCGACTTCAGTGGGACAAACGCGCTTTCCAATAATGGCGGCATCGGGATTGATGTTGAAAGCCCGTTCACACTCATCGGGGGTACCAATGCATCCGCGCGCAATATCGTGGCGGACAGCAACGCTGGGCTGGCTCTTTACTCCGACAGCAACACGGTTCAATGCAATTACATTGGCATTGGCGCGGACGGTGCGACCAGCCTACTTGCAGGGAACGGCATCGCTGTCTTGGGTGAGGCCAATCTGGTGGGCGGAGTTGGCGTTGGAGCTGGAAATGTTGTTTCCGGTCACGTGGGCTACGGCATTCGTTTGACCGGCTCCAGCAACGTGGTGCAGGGCAACTTCGTTGGCACCGACGCCACTGGCATGCAGAACCGGGGCAACCATATTGAAGGAGTGTCGGTATCTGGTTCCAGCAACCTGATTGGAGGCGCAATGTCGGGCGCGCGCAATATTGTTGCCGGCAGCCCCGTTGGCATTGAGGTCAACGGCAGCGCCGCGACCGGGAATGTAATTCAAGGCAATTTCGTGGGCACGGATGTGACCGGCACCAACGCCCTGCCCAATCTGACCGGCATCTCCCTGGACGCGCCGTTGAACGTGTTGGGGGGCGCCCTGCCGGGCGCGGGGAATATCATCTCCGGCAACGAAGGGTTCGGCGTAGGCATTTCATCGGGCGGAACTTCCAATACGGTCGTGCAGGGAAATTACTTCGGCTTGGGCCCGGATGGAGTCACGCCCGTGCCGAACTATGCCGGCTTGCGGATCAACGGGACCAGCGGGAACCTCATCGGTGGCACCGCCGCTGGCGCTGGCAACTGGTTCGCACACAACGCCGCCTTTGGCATCACGGTTATCGGTACGGGGGCAACGAACAATTCATTCCTGGGCAATCACATCTTCGCGAATGGCGGGCTGGGCATTGATCTGGGCGAAGACGGTCTTACGCTAAACGACTCGGGAGATGGAGATGATGGCCCGAATCATTTGCAGAACGCGCCGGATCTTGCCCAAGCGGTGGTGGGCGGCGGATTAATGCGGGTGCGCTATGGCGTGGACTCGGTGAACGCTGCTTCGGCTTATCCGCTGATGTTGGAGTTCTTTGTCGCTGGCACGGACGGCCAGGGTAAGACGCTTCTTTATCGGCATAGTTACGACACACCTCAGGCTCTCACCACCATCATCTTCACCCCCCTGCAGATGCCGACGTTGGCTGATTACGTCGTCGCCACTGCCACCGACGCCAATGGCAATACGTCTGAGTTCTCACCACCCGTTGCCGTGGCTGCGCCCGGGCCCGTGAGCTTGAGCATCGCCAACTCGGGCAATACGCAGACGAATTCTTGGCCGG
>Ga0193709_1000229_pt1 | contig 22390 bp, 16 predicted proteins | sample H3c2metaG_FD_160571 | JGI IMG/M metagenome (GOLD analysis project Ga0193709, IMG submission 160571) | Soil microbial communities from a riparian zone of the East river system, Colorado, United States - H3c2 | ecosystem: Environmental > Terrestrial > Soil > Riparian zone | place: USA: East River...
CGATGCTGATGGAATCTTTGATTCGCTGGCTTTCGCGCATGCGATATTCAGCACGCGGACTGAGTCGTCGAGTTTGTATCATAAACCGATCACGAATGAAGGCGCCGTCCTGGTTGAGTCGAGGCGAGCACGCCAACTCAGAGTGTATGTGATTTCCGGATCAAAAGTCAAAAGATTGTTAGTATGCAAACGGGCGCATGACATAATTCTTCGCTGCCGCATAAATGCGGCGTTCCTGGGCGCAGTGAAAGGCCGCATTTATGCGGCAGCGGGAAGCTTCAGAAGAAATTCTTCTTACGCCCTACGCAAACGTAAGAGTAAATCGTACGGCGTAAGACGTAAGGATTGGAGCCGTTGAGCTTATCCACGAAACCTGGAAGATGTGAGTTTCCAGGCGCTCAGACCGGGTGTTAATGAGATTTCGCGGCGATTCTTGAACCCGCCCGGAAGGCGAGGCGGGTCGCGAAAAAGATGCTTGCATTAGCCAGAGTAACTGGTGCAGCTTGGGTTTAGTTTAGATGATTGGCCAATCTCCAGAGCACGGAACGTTTGCCGAGAGCCCTATTCATTAGCGAATCAGCATCTGACGGACGGGGAGATTTCGAGCAATTATTCAGCCGCGCATGAGTAATGAAGAACCAATTCAAGTTGAGGGGACAATCGCTACAGTCCTGCCCGGCACAATGTTTCGAGTCAAACTGGATAATCAACACGAACTGCTCGCCCATCTATCGGGCAAAATGCGAAAGCATTTCGTGCGTCTTACGGTCGGAGATCGCGTGCGGTTGGAAATGTCCCCCTACGATTTGACCAAAGCACGGATTACGTATCGGCTGAAGTAGGGAAGTCCCTCAGCAGTTTCCACATTCAAAACTCACTCCAACAAAGCGGCAGAGGACTCAACGCGAAGGCCAGGTCAGATTCCCGCCGGCACTTTCCGTTCCACCAGACCTTGGGTCAGTGCATAGCGCGTCAACCCGGCAACTTCGTGGATATTCAGCTTGTTCATCACCTGTTGGCGATGCTTCTCGACTGTTTTGATGCTGATTCCCAATTGAATCGCGATTTCTTTGTTCGAAAGTCCTTCGGCGATAATCTTCAGCACCTCAACCTCGCGTTCGGTTAATTCGGCTATTTTTCCATTCAAACCACCGTCCATGAAAGCGCCATAGCCTTGAGCTTTCATGCGCCGCGCAATGTCCGGGCTCAAAACGCGCCCACCACGCCGCGCGTGGCGGATGGCATTCGACAATTCGGCCGAGGCGGTTTGTTTCATCAAAAATCCAGTGGCGCCAGCCTCGAGCATTTCTTTTACACAGGCATCGTCGCTATAAGAGCTGAGGACGAGGACTTTCGTTTCGGGGCAGTTTTTGATGATTTGGCGGGTGGCATCGCGGCCATTCATCATGGGCATGGCGATGTCCATGACGACCACTTCGGGACAGGTCTTTTTTGCGAGCGCGACGGCCTGCCGGCCATCCTCAGCTTCGGCGACGACCTGCATGTCGCTCTCGGCACTGAGCAGCGCTTTGAGGCCTTGTCGGACGAGGGTGTGATCATCTGCGAGTAGGACGGAGATTTTGTTCATGTTGAATTGGTTGCATGCATTGTGCTTGACCCCAGGCGTCAGGCATATGGGGTGAAAGCCTTACGAAAGGTTAGAACTGAGCCACCGCACTCCATATCCATGACCGACATTTTCAATCGCACCCAGATTTCCTCGTTGCCTGCAAGCAGGAATTGAGGAATGCTTTTAATGCCAGCGGGAATCGGTGTCGAATCAGCTTGTAAGATGAAGAAACCGAACCTAGGAAAGAAAAAAGTCATCGGCAGGAAATTGCGCGCTCGCTCCGGGCCGGCCAATGCTGGCGATGAACCTGGCATTCCGGACGGCCCGGCCCCAGACGCCATTATGCTTTCGTACGGGGCGCGCGAGCTCCATGATAAATCCAACCTGGTCCATCGGAAAGCGGACGAATTGCACAGGTCAATTGAAGAAATGCATCAAGCCACCCGCGCCACGGTCGGGAAGAGGACCGCCAAAAAGGAAAGAATCGATTTGGGGCAGGGGAAGGAAGAAGGGATCGATCCGAGCGCGGAAAAGTTAACGCCGGGCAAGCCATTTCCCATCGTCGGCATCGGCGCATCGGCTGGCGGATTCGAGGCTTTCAGCGAGTTTCTCAAATGTCTGCCGGCTGACACGGGCATGGGCTTCGTTCTGGTCCAGCATCTCGATCCGACCCATAAGAGCCAATTAAGCGAATTGCTTGGCCGCGGTTCGAACGTTCCGGTCATCGAGGCGCGAGATGGCATTGAAGTCACGCCCGACCGGGTCTACGTCATTCCCGCCAACGCGCGCATCACGATTTCGGACGGCCGGCTCCGGGTTGCGCCTCGCCGGGAAAACGAACTGCCGCCAATGCCAGTCGACTCGTTCTTTCGTTCGCTGGCGGCGGAGCAGCAGGACCGGGCGATTGGCATAGTCCTGTCCGGCACCGGAACGGACGGCACGCTGGGCATCGAGGCGATCAAGGGCGAAGGCGGTATTACCATCGCCCAACAGGAAAGCTCGGCAAAATATTTTGGGATGCCCGGCAGCGCGATTAGCTCGGGCAATATCGATTTTGTGCTGGCACCCGAGGGAATAGCGTCTGAACTAAGCCGAATCGCGAAGCACCCGTATTTGGGACGTGCCAATCGAAAACCGACACACCAATCCCAGCCGGAGCAGGGACTCAAGGGCGCCGAAAAAGAGATGAGCCGGCTCGTCAGCCTGCTGCGAGCGCGCACAGGCGTCGATTTCTCGCTCTACAAGCATTCGACGCTCCGGCGGCGCATCATTCGGCAAATGATTTTGCACCAGCTCGATTCGATGGGCAGATATGTCCACTACCTCGAGAAGCAGCCCAAGGAGCTGGATAATCTTTTCAACGATCTGCTCATTTATGTCACCAGCTTCTTCCGCGATCCAAAAGCATTTCAAGCGCTGAAGAAAACCGTTTTCCCACGACTCATCAAGTCCCATCCGAGCGACTCGCCGCTGCGCTTCTGGGTTTGCGGGTGTTCCACCGGCGAAGAGGCTTATTCACTGGCCATTTGCCTGACAGAATTTTTCGAGCAGGCCCGCACTCATCGGCACGCCCAAATTTTTGCGTCCGACATCAGCGACATCGGCATAAGCAAAGCGCGAGCCGGCATCTATCCCGAAAACATTGTGCAGGATGTCTCCTCAGAGCGGCTTCACCGCTTTTTCACCAGGGCTGAAGGTCAATATCAGGTGAACAAGAATATTCGAGATATGGTCGTGTTTGCGCGGCAGAACGTCATCGTCGACCCGCCGTTCTCGAACCTTGATATTATCACATGCCGAAACGTGCTCATCTATCTGGATGCGTTGTTGCAGCGGAAGATCATGCCGGTCTTCCATTATGCCTTACGGCCAAACGGCTTTCTCGTGCTCGGCAATTCGGAAACGGTCGGCGCCTCCGCCGGCTTGTTCTCATTGGTCAACAGGAAATACAGAATCTACGGTAAAAAGCATACCTACAACCGTCCTGCTTTCGTGCCTCCGCGCAAAACTCTTCACTATCCTGACACTGCCGCACAACGGCCTGTCCAGCCTTCGCAAACCGACTATCGAGCGCCCGATTTGCAGGCGCAAATGGACAGGGTTCTGCTGCGCGATTTCGGTCCCGGCGCCGTGCTGGTCAATGCCGAGCTCGATGTCCTCCATTTCCGTGGCCGAACGGGCGATTACCTCGAACACCCGCCGGGGGCTGCCAGCCTGAATCTTCTACGCATGGCCCGCGAGAGCCTTGTAATAGACCTTCGCACTGCGCTCATGAAAGCCGTTAAAGACGACGTCCACGTGAAGCACACGGCCCATCTGCGCAAAGGTGAACAAGTCAGTGATGTGAGCATCGAAGTCGTCCCCTTGAGGCTGGGAGCAGGCAACGATCGATTTTTCCTGGTGATTTTTCGAGAACCTGACAGCCCGCCGCTGGAGCTAAAGCATCCCGGAAAAGGCCGCGCTGGAAGTGCTGGCATTCGCGATTTGCGCGAAATCGCCAAACTGAAATCCGAATTGGCCACCACGCGCGAATCGCTCCAGACCATTATCGAAGAGCAGGAAGCCAACAACGAAGAACTCAAGTCAGCCAACGAAGAAATCCAATCCAGTAACGAGGAATTGCAATCCACCAACGAAGAATTGGAGACGGCCAAAGAAGAGCTTCAGAGCACCAACGAAGAGCTCACGACGCTGAACGAAGAACTTCAAACTCGCAATGTCGAACTCGGCCAGGCCATTAACGATCTCACCAACCTGCTCTCGAGTATCAATATTTCTATTCTGATGCTGGGTGAGGATCTCACCATCCGCCGCTACACGCCGATGGCCGAGCGTCTCTTTAGTCTTATTCCATCCGATCTTGGCCGCCGCCTAAGTGACCTCAATCGCTCAATTCTTATTCCCGAACTACAACAAACTGTTGCTGCTGTTGTTGCCAACCTCACTCCCGTGGAGCGAGACCTCCAGGACCGGGATGGCCGGTGGTATTCACTGCGTATTCGGCCTTATCGCACCCGCGAAAACAAAATCGAGGGCGTCGTCGTTCTCCTCGTGGACATTGATCATCTCAAACGTGCGCTCGAATTGATGCTCGAAACCGCCAAGGAACCGCTGGTCACACTTGGCGCTGACCTCAAAGTCCGAAAAGCAAATGAGCCGTTTTACCGCGCATTTCATCTCCGGGCGGAGGAGACGGAAGGACGCTGCCTGCATGAAGCGGGCCAGGGCCAGTGGAACACTCTTGAGTTGCGCAAGGTTTTGGAGGACCTCCTTCCCCGGAGCAAAGAAATCCGTGATTACCCGCTCGAAGCGACTTTCCCTGAAATCGGCCACCGCAAGCTCTTGATCAATGCCTATCGTTTTCACGATGAAGGTTGGGGATTGAAATTGATCTTAATGGCCATTGAAGATGTGACGGCGGCGGCAGAGGTTAAATCCGTCAGGTAGTTACAGAGGTGTTACATCGTTACGGCTTGGCAAAGAGACTTCGTCTCCGTGCCATGTAACTCATGCAACCCATTTAACTGACCTGCCCCGCAACCCTGGGCGTTTCGGCGCCAGGCGCCGGCCCGTCATACTCCCAATTGGGTATTCTTCATTATTTCGAATTTCGATTTTCGTCATGCGGATTTTCTTCCACATGGGGTATAAACCTGCTTGTATTTAGACGCGACAGAACCATTATCAGCGGGTATTTACTCCCGTGTTTCGCTTGGCGCAGCGAATAGAAAAAGGTAAAATGCCGGAGAGGGTGCGCCAACGGTTGTGGCCAGGCTGTCTCATAGCCGTGAAAAATGATGAATTAGGGTGGCGGTTCAGTTCTTAAAATCTTTGAGTGCAATGTCTCTAACAAGAAGCGGAGCGATTCGGAAAACAACCGGGGGATTGTCCAACGGACATCGTTCACCCAAAGATGATCGCCATCGTGCATTGCCTTCCGCAGCGGAAACGGAGATCGCCCGCCAGCAAGCTCACATAGAGGATCTGCAGGCTCAAGTCCACCAACTTGAACGCAGATGTGAGCAATCCTCCTGGCTGTTCGAGGCCGTGCCGCTTGGCTATGTCTTGGTGGATAAAGACGGCTTCATCAAAGAATTCAACCCCCGGCTCGCGACGATGCTCGGCTTCCGCAAGGGAGTCCTGGCGCAGGGGCCCCTGACACGGTTGGTCGTGCCGACGGATGTGCCCGCGTTTCTCGAACATTTGCGCAAATGCAAGTCCACGCGCACGGCGGTCACAACTGAGCTTCGATTGCGCAATGGCAGCACCATGGGCCTGGCAGTCGAACTTATCAGCGTGCCATCAAAAGATCCCGCTAAGGAGCCCGCGCTTTATCGAACTGCCATCGTTGATCTTACCAAACGTCGTGCCACCGAGCAGAAACTGGCCGACACACTTCAGAGCTTTGGGACTTTGCTCGATACCGTGGAGGGCATTGTCTGGGAAGTCGATGCCGCGACGCTCGATGTCACTTTCGTAAGCCGATATGCCGAGAAGATGCTGGGCTATCCTGTGGCACAGTGGTTTAGGCCCGGCTTCTGGGAAAGCCACATTTATGTCGATGATCGCGAGCGGGTCATGCACGAAATTACGCATGCTCTGGCCGAGCGAAAGACAGTCACGCTGGACTACCGCGTCTTGACAGCCGGCCGCTGCGTGCTTTGGATTCATGATCGCATTGGAGTCCGTTTACAGGACGGGCGCGTTAAACTTCTCGGCATCGCCGTAGACATGACCGCTCACAAAAAGGTTGAGGAAGAGTTGGAACTCGAGCGGTCAAGCCTGGAAGCACGCATCGCCGAGCGCACCGCCCAATTGCAAACTACCATTTCAGAGCTGGAAGCCTTTTCTTACAGCCTTTCCCACGATATGCGCGCGCCGCTTCGCGCGATGGAGGGTTACACGCAGTTGCTCAGAAATATCCTTTTCGAAAAACTTGGGCCCAAAGAGATTGATTTCTTCGGGCGAATTATGGCCAGTGCCGAACGCCTGGACGCCCTGATCCAGGACGTTCTGCAGTACAGCCGCGTCGCTCGCGCCCCTCTGGAATTGAAGGAAATCGACCTCGAAAAAATTGTCGCTCAAGTCATAAGCGACTACCCAGCCCTTCAATCCCCTGACGCCGATATTCGAATCTTGAAGCCCCTTTTACCAGTGCTCGGTCATGAAGCCTTTTTAACGCAATGTATTTCCAATCTTCTTTCCAATGCTGTCAAATTCGTCGCTCCCGGCGTTAAACCCAAAGTGACTATCTTTACAAAGATGTGCGGCGAAGATGTAAAACTCTTCGTCGAAGACAACGGCATTGGCATCTCCGCCGAAAATCAGAAGCAAATATTTGGTATTTTCCAGCGGCTTCACGCGAATACAACCTATCCCGGCACCGGCATCGGCCTGGCGATTGTCCAAAAGGCGGTCGAACGCATGGGCGGAAGGGTGGGCGTCGAATCTGCCTTCGGCAAAGGAAGCAAGTTTTGGCTGCAATTGAGGCGCGGGGTGGTTAGTTAAGAGCGCGTTTCCTCGTGTAACTTTTCCGCGCCCAAGGGCGTCTGCCAGTTGACCGCCGGAAGGTTTCAAGTAACAGACGGTCAGGATGGACCGAATTTACAACGGCACAGGACTGCTGGCCTCATGAGCGATGCGAAAGTCATTCTTGCCGTGGACGATGACGAGAATGATGTCTTTTTTCTCCGTCGGGCGTTTGCAAAAGTCGGCCTGCTGCACACGATTATCCATGTCTCAGATGGGCAAAAAGCCCTCGAATACTTGCGGGGCGATGGAGTTTACGCTGACCGTCAGGTCAACCCGTTTCCCGACCTGCTCTTGCTCGACTTAAAAATGCCCAGAACCGACGGCTTTGACGTGCTCGCGAACTTGCGATCAATTCCAGAACTGGATTTGCCGGTGGTGGTCTTTTCTACCTCGGCGCTGATGGTTGATATTCAAATGGCAAAGAAGCTGGGTGCGCGCGATTACGTCGTCAAACCGGTAGATCAGGATGAGATGATCAAAATTGCGCTTACTTTGCACGAGCGCTGGTTATCCGGCCCTGCGCCGCGAAAAACCGATTCAGTTGAAGGCGTCCAAGCGAAGGAGCGTTCTGTTTCTTGATTCCGACCGGCGTCCAGTCATGTCGACGCGCTCCGACACACTCCTTCAACTTCACGATTGCGGCTTAGTGGGTCTGCTTGCATTGCAAAATTAGCCCGCCCCCATCCGATGCGGACAGGGCAGCTAATGGACTTTGATACAGCGACAACTACAACGCTGACTAATTATTTTCGGGGCGTGGAAGAACCAGCTTGCCGCGATAAACAAAATCACAACCGCGACTGGTATCTTTTTTCAAGAATTTAGGATTGAGCTCCACCCGTGCCTTGAGTTCATAAGCGCCCAGCGAAACTGAATCCCAGATGATGAAAGCTCTTTTGCCTTCAAATTCCAGATTCAGCTCGATAGCTGCCTGTTTTCCATTCTTGAGGGTAAGGCCCCGCATTTTGTACGACTTTACGCGCATGCCTTTAGAATGATTCTCGGTACAACTTAATTTCGAATTAAAATTTAAGCAGGGTCGCTTCTCAAGTCACGAGAAAAATTTGCATGATGATTGGACATCTACTTTGCAGCAGCTTCGCTCTTCTCGTCCGCGCGCTCACTTTGGACTTTAGACTTTAGACTTTGGACTTTAGACTGCCTCCCGCGTGCCAACCAAAGTCATCGCTGTCGCCAACCAGAAAGGTGGTGTCGGGAAAACCACCACCGCCGTGAACCTCGCTGCTTGTATTGCGGCAGTTGGACGACGCGTATTGCTTTTTGACCTTGATCCTCAAGCCAATGCCACCAGCGGCATCGGTTTGGAAAAGATCGAAGGCGCCAGCGCCTATCGCGTCCTTCTCGGGGAGGGCGGGTTGCTCGAAAAAATCCAACGCACAGCTTACGAGCGGCTCGAGGTCATCGCCAGTGAAGTGGACATGTGCGGCGCTGACATCGAGTTGCCGCGCGCCGAAAATCATCTGCATCGCGTTTCCCAGTCGCTTAAGCCAGTTTTGGATTCGGAAAGATTCGACATTATCCTCATCGATTGCCCGCCATCCCTGGGTGTTCTGACGCTCAACGCGTTCGCCGCCGCAGATGGCCTGGTGGTGCCGTTGCAATGTGAATATTACGCCCTCGAAGGCATCTCAATGTTGAATCGCATCATCAGCCAATTGCATGACACCGGCGTCAATCCTCGGCTGGAGTTGGTCGGTGTCGTCATGACGATGTATGATGGGCGGACCAAGCTTTCCCAACAGGTCGTTGATGAAGTTCGGCAACACTTTGCCGAGCGCGTTTTCGACACGATGATTCCCCGCAGCACGCGTTTGGCCGAAGCGCCGAGTTTTGGCAAACCTATCATCCATTACGACAAATATTCCCCCGGCGCAGCCGCTTACGAACTCCTCGCTCAGGAAGTCCTCAGCCGGTTGGCCCTCTAGTTTCAGCCGGTTGTCGCTTCGTCTTAATACTTTAACATTAGCGTCACCCGCCTGGGCCAAGCACCTCGCGGGCAGCTTCGAGGTCCTTTCGAGCGACGCGCACCGTTATGTGGGCCAGTAGTTTAAGGTTTCCGACTGGAGTAGGGGCCAGTTCTTCCGGAATGCAGGCTTCAATGCCCGCTAATTCGAGCCTGTCTTTCAGTAGACTGGCCGACGGAACATCGTCGAAAGTCTTCAGAATAACCAATGATTCGGAGGGGTCGGTCAGTTTCGGATCGACTGGCTCAGGAATTGAAAAGGCCGTGCCACATTCTTCGCAAAGCGTCGCGGCGTCATTGTTGCGGTGTCCGCAATAGGAGCATTCTTTCATGCATTATTGTATAATCGTAACTTGTTCAATCAAGCGCTCGACATGAATCCGTTTCGTTTGCCCTCCCGAATCACGGAGAAATATCGCGCTGCCGTTCGAATAAACCACGGAACCATCTGGCGCCAGATCGTAGGCCAGCACGCCTTTCGCAATAACTTCAGGGTCGTAGTTCTTGCGCCGACGAACAAGTTGCCAGGTCTTGGGCACCAAATCGGGCGCGTCACTCTCATCTTTGGCCATCAAATCGGCGGAAACGCGATTGCCCCAAATCATCATCTCTTTCGCATCAAGCTGGCGAGCCTGAGGACCACCGGCTCCAGTTAGTTTTTTGCCCGTATAAATCAATGAGAAGACCTGCAGGTAATGAAAAATCGCGTAGCCAAGTCGAAACGGAAAGAGGAGAACATCCTTCAGCATTCGCAACGGATTTATTTCGCGGCCTGTTGTATATGGCCTGCGAATATAATAGAGCGAGCCGTCCGCAGTCATCTGCGGCGTGAGCAAATCGTTGACGCTATCTTCCGCTAACGTCTTCATTTCATCTGAATCAATTTTCAGTTCTTGAATAATGAATGGCGCCAGTCCCGCGAAATTGCCATGTCGATCGCGCCCGATTCCCGCCGACTGAAACACCAGCCTGCGACCCTCGCCGTGAATCCACCGAGGAGCAGTATCGAGCGAATCGCCCTCCGTGGCTTCGCTAAAACCGGACTCGTCATTCAACCGAACCGCAATATTAGCCGTGCCAAACGGATGCCTGACGCTGCATGCCACAGCGCCATCCGGCGCAACACTCAAATGGCTGATTCGCTTGTCGTTCTTGTTCCATAAACGGCGCTCTTCCTCGCCGAGATTTTCAAGTGAAAGAACCGCGCAGAGATCATCGGTCTCCAACGAGTAAAGCATCTGGCCGACAGCCGACCCGCGACACAAACTTGTGATGGCAATCCGAACTGCCGCCGGATCTTTGGGCGCGCGACCCCAAACCATCATGCTCGAAAGAAACTTTTCACCATCGCCACCCATTTTCCACGCGTGCCGTTGCTGGGAGCGCACGACGCGATCGCGTATCGATTGACCGAATCGGCTCTCAATCGTGCAAGGCGGTTCGCCGGGCTTTTTGATGCGGACCTTTCCCTGGGCGAGCCATGCAATCGTGGGTTCCATATGTACGGGACAATTGTCGCTCATCATGCTGCATCTCGACCAGCCAAATGTAAATTGCAATTTGTTTAGCTGAAATTGCGCAGACTGCCCGACAAAATCAGTCGCCACAAACCAGTCCTTCCTTGCCCGCAAATCGCGCAAACCTATAATGCGCCGATGCTCGACATCAAAATGATTCGGGAGAAACCGGATTTTGTGCGCCAGCGTCTCGCGATGCGCGGGGCAGGGGACGACGCGCGCGTTGATGAATTGCTGCGGTTGGACGAGCAGTGGCGCAAATTGCTGGCTGAGGTCGAGGCTCTCAAAGCGCAACGCAACCGCGTCGCAAAAGAAATCGGCGCTCTGATGGGCCAAAAGAAGCTCGAGGAAGCCGAAGCCAAAAAGAATGAGTCGCGAACCGTCGGTGATCAAATCACAGAATTGGACAAACAGGCTGCTGATGCAGACGCTGCGCGCGATGAGCTAATGCTTCAATTGCCAAATCTTCCTCACGACTCTGTGCCGTCGGGCAAAAGCGCCGAGGACAATCCCGTCGTCCGAGTTCACGGCGAAAAGCCAGCCTTCACATTCAAGCCAAAATCCCACATTGAACTCTGCCAGGATTTGGGATTGATCGATTTCGACCGGGCCACCAAGATTACCGGCAGCGGCTTTCTCCTTTTCACCGGGTCAGGCGCAAAATTGGAGCGAACGCTCATTCAGTTCATGCTCGATTTGCATACGACCGAGCACGGGTATGTCGAAGTCTCGCCCCCGTTCGTTGTCGGCCCGCAGTGCCTCGAAGGCGTCGGTCAATTTCCAAAGTTCAAGGATCAATATTACGGAATTGCTGAGGGCGACGATTCCGCTAAACTCGGGAAATTATACCTCATTCCTACCGCAGAGACCCCAGTTGCCAATATTCACCGGGAGGAGATTCTTAAGGGCGCGCAATTGCCGATTCGCTATTGCGCTTACACCCCCTGTTTCCGGGGCGAGGCTGGCGCGGCCGGAGTCGGCTCGCGCGGCATGATTCGCGTCCACCAATTTGACAAAGTCGAACTCATCAAGATCGTGAAACCAGAAAACGGCTACGAAGAGCACGAAAAAATGCAGGCCAATGCCGAACGCGTTTTGCAATTGCTCGGATTGCATTATCGCGTCGTGCTTCTTTGCACCGGCGACATGGGGTTTGCGAGTGCCAAAACATACGATATCGAAGTTTGGGCGCCAGGGCAGGGGAGCTACCTCGAAGTGTCCAGCGTCTCGAACTGCGAGGATTTTCAAGCCCGCCGAATGAATCTCCGATTCAAGACAGACACCGGCGAAAACAAATTCCCTCACGTCTTGAACGGCAGCGGCACGGCGCTTGCCCGATTATTTGTCGCTCTCGTCGAAACTTACCAACAGCCCGATGGAAGCGTCACCATTCCCGAGCGCTTGCAACCGTATTTGAAAGCCGAGCGGATTACCCGCTGACGCCGGCATGAGAAAACGCTTCTCCCGGGTGCGAATTAAGCCGTTGGGCACATCGCATTTGCATAAAGCGGCAGAGGACAGCCGCGCTCCAAAACCTGGCGGAAGATCTTGCGTTCCACTCCGCGCAATAGCGTCTTGGAGTGCGGCTGTCCTCTGCCGCTTTCACATGTTGCTGCCCAAATTACCCAATGCATTTGGTCACATCACATTCTCCCAGCCACACTGCCGGCATAGGCTTTTTGGAGCATGAGAATCTTGCTCGTCAGCAGCGAAGTTCATCCCTACTCCAAATCCGGAGGTCTGGCCGACATGGTCGGCGCTTTGGCCAAAAGCCTCGCTCGTGCGGGGCACCAGGTTGGAATTGTGACGCCGTTATACCTTGGCATTCGTGAACAATTGCCAGGATTGAAATTGCTTCAAACGCTTGAATTGCCACTCGGTGCACAGCGAATCCGCGCAGAAATCTGGAGCCTCGAGCCGGAGCCAGGATTGACCATTTACTTTCTGGACCAACCCGGGTTCTACCATCGGATTGCCATGTATCAGGTGCACAGCGTCGATTTCCCGGACAACGCCGAGCGGTTTATTTACTTTTCCAAAGCGGCCGCGCACCTGGCGCTTCAACTCGACTGGAAACCCGAGCTGGTCCACGTCCACGATTGGCAAGCGGCCACAACGGCCCTCTTTGTGCGGCATCAGGCGAAACAACCGCTCACCACTTCAGTGCCGCGCACATGCATCACACTTCACAATCTTGCCTACCAAGGAATTTTCCCTGCGAACCGTTACGCGCTAACCAATTTGCCCTGGGATTATTTCAATCCGGAAGGTGTAGAATTTTATGGTCAGATGAATTGTTTGAAGACCGGAATTGCTTTCGCCGACACCGTCACGACAGTCAGTCCGACCTATGCCCGGGAAATAACAACTCCGGAATTAGGTTTCGGACTCGAGGGCTTGCTGCGCAAACATCAAGGTTCGCTCACGGGGATTCTCAACGGTGTTGACTACGACGAATGGAACACGACCCACAATCCTTACCTCAAGCATCCTTATGATGCTGAGAACTTTGAAGGCAAACTCGCCAACAAACTCGACCTCCAGGCCGAATTTGGTCTGCCTGTGGATGCGACCATTCCACTTTTCGGCAGTATTGGTCGCATGGTTGAACAAAAAGGCATCGATATATTGTTGGACGCGATGGAGGAAATGCTGAGCACGAACCTACAGTTCGCTTTGCTCGGAACCGGCTCGCCGAAGTTCGAACGGCCGTTCGAAGAATTGGCCCGCAGATTTCCGTCCAAAGCAGCCGTGAGTATCAAGTTTGAGACCGTGCTCTCGCATCGGATCGAGGCCGGTTGCGATTTCTTCCTTATGCCGTCGCAATTTGAGCCTTGTGGCCTGAATCAAATGTACAGCCTCGAATACGGCACAATTCCCATCGTCCGCAAGACCGGCGGTCTCGACGACTCTGTGGTCGATGCCCGAGAGGACGCCAATCTCGCGGACGGAATCAAATTTTCCGAATATTCGGCTTCCGCCTTGAGCAAAGCAATCCGCAAGGCATTGGCTCTTTATGCGGAGCCCGAAGCGATGAGGCATTTTCGGCGAAACGCCATGAACACAGATTTCTCATGGGACCGAACGATGTCTGACTATTTGAGAGTATATAGAGCAGTTTTAGATAGGTGAGCAGGAGGCATTTCAATTGAATATAACAAACATTGTGCGAAAACTATGGCAATCTCACGACATCGTAAGAATTGAGTTTACCTGCGAAGTCGCCACACGGGAGCTTGAACCTGCGATAGACCGAGGAATTAGAGAGTTCGTCCGCGAGCGCGAGAAGGAGCAGAGCCCAGTCGGTTGCCTCCGCGTTGTGTTGGCTGATAATCTTGTAAACCCGGTCGACTCCAAAGAGTCAGCATTTGTTCGGGCGGCATCCATTGCGATGACCCAGGCGTTTGAGGCGTACGAGACCGTCGTTGACGTCATTACGGACACTTAATCAAGGGTAGCCGCTTACGTATCATGCCTACGCTCAGCTCTCACGCATGTTTCAGATGTCGGAAGGTTTTCAAGAAGCCGCACCAGTATTCCATTACGCCGACGGTGCGGCTTTGCCCACATTGCGGAGGACAGATGGTTGGGATGGGCTACAAGTTCAGAGCGCCAAAGGCCCACGACCTCAAAGAATGGGCGCGCATTGAGAAAGCGTTGCGCCAAGGACTTGATTACGCCAGACCGACCATTCGGAAGCAGAAACCAGAGCCGAAACTTGACCCCAAGTTTCGCATCGCACCTGGCACTTATGGAAAGAGACGTCGCAAGAAAGCGGTCTAACTCGGGCTCTGGGCAAGCCAGAAGACCTTTTCGACGCCCCGCCCTGCCCCTCTGTAGGCGATCGCCAAAATTTAGTTGGGGGTGCTTGAAAGCAGGACTTTCGCAGGAAGGGTTTTCTCTTGTTGGCACAAACGCAGGAGGTAAGGAAATTCAGGTTCGGCGGGAGCGAATTTGGCGCCGAGCATTATCATTTCGTTGGCGAGGTCAAAATCGCGATGGTTGATGGAGGCACGGGCCGCTTCGGCGGCAAAATGGGCGTGGAATAATGGCTGTTGAGTAACGCCGGGGGCGAGTTCGGCGAGCAGGATTGTCTTGATGATCTGCACTTGTTCGACCCAGGCGTCGGGATTCGCTCGCAGAACCTCGCGTGCGTGCAACAACGTCGTTAAGTCTCGATCGGCATCGGCGAGGAGATTATTCGTCAACCGGCTGGAAGGAGGGTCGAAGATGAAGGGCATTTCCGAGAATTCTAAACCTGGCGTTTTTGCGAAATCGGTTCGGGAGCGTTCCTGTCGCAATTTGATGGCTTGCCGAATGTCCGGGTTCACGGAGGAGTTTTCAAAGCCTGCGACTAATGTCTTCACATCGAGCTTTGAGAGGATCGCGGCCATTTCGGGAGAAGCGAGGCCAGATTGCCAGGTTCGTTCGTCAAAGCGCATAATGCGGTGTGCATCGGTGCCAATGTAGAACGCGAGCGGAGCATCATATTCGAGGATCGGGAACATGTCCGATTGAATGGGGCCGGGTCCGGCGATAAAGGGTGCGGTGCGTTGGGAGGCGAATTGCCGCGCATAGAAGGCTTCGGGCGTCCCCAACCCGATGGAGGCGAGGTCCTGGCGGACGAGATTGATTTGGTAGGCTTTGCGCAAGGCGGCCGGAGAGGAATCCCAAGGCTGATTGGAGCCCAGCAAGACAATGTCGCCCGAGCTGGCGTCCCAGATTTCCATATTTGGAAAGACCGAGGCGAAGGTGCGGATGACCATTTCCACAATCGGGTCTTGCATTTCATAGACGTGAAACCATTGAGCCATGAAGCCGCCGGGTTTAAGCCGGCTGGCGGCGATCTCATAGAATTCTTTGCTGAAAATGCTCCCAACACTCGCAAACCACGGATTGGAAGGTTCACAGACAATGACATCGTAGGGCTTGGGGCTGAGTTTCAGAACGGTTCGTCCATCTTCCAGCCGTATATGGGTCGCCGGGTTGGTAAGCACGCCGCGATTCCAGTCGGAAAAGAATTCGGCTGCGCGAAGGACGGGCGCGCAGTTTTCGGCGACCGTCAAATGTTCGATCGGGTACGCAAGCAGGCCGCGACACGTGATTCCGCTGGCGAGACCCAGGATGAAGACGTCCTTGCTCTGCGGGCGCATGAGCATCGGCAAATGGGCAACAATTAACTGCGTCGGCAAATCCCCCTCGGTGCTCGCTTCGCATTTCCCGCTGATGCGCAAGCCGAGTTGGTTGTCGGTTCCTTTTTCAACGCTTACGGTAGCGTCCGGGCCGTCTTCGTAGAAGACGAGTTTCATGTATTTCTTGCGGATTTCGATAGTGTTTGGATCGACTTCAGTTTCGCGCGAGCGAAAAACGCCGGAGGTCAGGACGTGACGCCACCCTTCACCACCGAAAATGCAGGAGAGCGCCAGCAGACTGGCTACGGAAGAAGCGGAGATAAGAAAGATTCGCTTGCGAGAATTCCAGGACAGCAGGAATACGGCTGCGCACAGGGCGAGCGCCAAAATGAAAAATGCCGTTCGGAGGCCGGTTTTGGGCATGAGGATAAAACCGGTCAGCAACACGCCGATGACCGCGCCCAGTGTGTTCGAGGTGAGCAATTGACCCACGCGATTGCCGAAGCCTTGTTCGTGTGAGACAAGTCGCAGACATAAGGGCAGCACAGCGCCGATCAAGCCGGCGGGAAGGCCAAGGACGATCATCGAGAACCCGGCGGCAATGATTTGATAGAACCGGTAGCCCATTTCCGTTCGGGCCAGGCCAACACGCACATGCCGATAGACTTCAACCCATTGCTCAATGCCCGCAACGAGCAGTCCAACAATGGCGGCGGCGAGCAGCAGCAGAGTAAGAATAATATTTTCGTAGCGCCAACGTTTCAATCGAGGTGATGCGGCGGCAGAGCTGCCAAGCCCGATACCAAGTATGAAGGCCATGAGCACCACCGCAAAAGCTTGCACGGACGCCCCGAAAATCAGAGTCAGTGAACGCGATGCCAGCACTTCGAGTCCCATGGAAACTCCTCCTGTAATCGCCACCAATGCCGTGACCCAACCAAGAGTTTTGGAATGCGACTGATTGTCATCCAGTGATGAGGCGACCGCGGTTTCGGTTACAGATTCGGTGAGTGTTTGGATTCGACGCCCGAGGCCAACGGCGGTGAAGCCAAGCACGACGTTGGCTAACGCGGTCATCTGGAGAGTCGAGATCATGCCGATGGAGCGAATGAGAATAAAGCCAGCTACCCAGGAGCCGAAGACCGCACCGAGGCTGTTGGTGGAATAGAAGCGGGCCGACCATCTGCCAGCATCGTTGGATTGCTTTTGTAACCAGGCAGAGAGCAACGGCAGAGTGCCACCCATCATCACCGTTGGCAAAAGCAATAGCCCGATACTGAGGGCGCCCTTGAGCACCAGCAGAGCGTACGAGTGGTCGAGGAGCGGAGAACCGACGGCGACGAAAATGCGGTCGGCCGCTTTGTGAATCCAGGGAAAGCAGAAGGCGTACAATCCGATCGAAACTTCCAGAAAACCATAGGCCACCAACGGCTTTTGGAGCAGGTCAGAGCGAGCGCCGATGATGCGATTTCCCAGCGCGAGGCCACCCATGAAGACGGCGAGCACTACGGTTTGTGCATACACAGTGCTTCCGAACATCAACGAGAGGTACTTCGACCAAACCACCTCGTACACCAGCGCGGTTGCGCCGGAACAAAAGAATAGAAACAGGATCATGGTTGATATTTTGGCGACACCCAGGATCGCAGATTCTGCGAAAACCAGGCGATTGCGTTACTTTTGAGTCTGACTGCGAAGAGTTTCAGCGTTTCCTGTGCCAGCCACGGGATCGCATAGGGATAGCGATTGCAATGGGTTTTGGAGCACGGGAGTGTCTAGAAATTGTGCAAGCGAGTTTCAGTCGGATGCCACCGACAGGACAGCCGTCATCAGGGGTCATGACCGGGCCTGAACGAACGCCGAAGTCGAGCGAGATTTAGTTCGAAACCACAGCTCGTTACCGTAACGATTAGCGATGATATCCCCAGCCAAATCGCTCGGTCAGCGGCCAATAAACAAAGAAGGATCGCCCAATCACATATGCCGCCGGGAAATAGCCCCACGCCCGTGAGTCCAGGCTGTTCATCGTGTTGTCTCCCATGACCATGAAGTGCTCCGGCGGGATGGAGACTCCCTCGGGGTGCTCATGAAAGAATGGCGCAAGCATCGGCGTATCCACATGGCCGGAATAATGACTTTCTCGGGGTGGTTCATTCGGGTTGAATGAATAAACCTTTTCAAAATGTGGCGTTGAGGAATCCAGCCTCTTGCCATCAATGACAAGATGCCGATCCCGACCGAGTTGAATGGTTTCGCCACCGAGTCCCACCAGCCGTTTGATATAGAACTGGTCCGCCGGAATACGAAAACGATCTCGATTGTCTTCCGGAATGCCTTTAGTCTCGAAAACAATAATCTCACCCCGCTTAGGCGGGCGAAAATTGTAAGTTATGCGGTCCACGAATAAATGGTCGCCGCTGGTGATTCGCATCCGGACCACTTGGTCGCCTTTGTGGTATACCGTCCCAGGCGCGAGTCCTGCGCGGTCTTTAAGCGTGGAGCCCCCGAAATCAGGCGGAAACCAGATCGAATGAGATTTGCCGCCGATGGTGAGCTCCTGATAAATGTTGAAGATCAGAATCTTGATTGGCGGACGTATCGGCCCCAACTCGCCATCCACGTTCGCTTTCACGTCAACATATGAAACCCCTTCGAACCATTCGCGAATGCGCTCCCACCCGGAAGGCACTTTAAAGTTCGCGTCCGGATTGGATTCATTACCGTAACGCATAGATTCCGGCGTCATCGATGTAACGCCATATAGCGTCGGCTGCATTGAGCCTGTCGGAATTTTAAACGGCTGCAGAAAAAATGTGCGAATCCCCATGGCGACCGTCAGAGCCACAAGCAGCACTTCGAAATTCTCACGCCACGCCGCGTTCGGATATGGCCTGAGGCCTTTCTTGGGGTCATTGACGGCTTTCTCGAGTTTTTCCATTTGCGGCTCGATCGCTTCCTTTTGAGGTGTCGCAATGATTGCCCTCTGCAGTTCCCAAAGAGCGCCTTGAACTGCTGCCACGGATTGCGGTGAAAGAATATCGCGTTGATGGTCGAGAATCTTCTGAACATGCTTACGCATCGCCGTGGCATGCCGAACGGTCTTTGACAAAAACCAGTTGCGTGTGGCGCGCAGCCGATTTCCGGAATCCGGAGGCGCTGGAGCGGCCTCGGAAGGCTTGGCTGGCGCTCGCTCCTCGACTTTGGGCCTTTGCTCGGGCTTCATGCCTTGAGCACCTCGATAAAGGCTTCTTGCGGAATGTTCACCGAGCCAAAAGATTTCATCCGCTTTTTGCCTTCCTTTTGTTTCTCGAGCAGCTTGCGCTTCCGCGTGATGTCACCGCCGTAGCACTTGGCCGTAACGTCTTTGCGCAATGCGCCGACGGTTTCGCGCGCGACCACTTTACCACCAATTGCCGCCTGAATGGCCACGGTATACTGTTGGCGAGGAATAACTTCTTTGAGCTTCGCCGCCAGCGCCCGTCCCCTGCTCTCCGCCTTGTCGCGATGGACAATGCATGAGAATGCGTCCACGGCCTCTGCATTCACGAGCATGTCGAGTTTCACCATGTCCGAGTCCCGATAGCCTGTGTGTTCGTAATCCATTGAACCATAACCGCGCGTGATGCTCTTGATACGGTCATGAAAATCAATCAAAATTTCGTTGAGAGGCAAAAGGCTCGTCAACATCACCCGCCGGGAATCCAGCGTTTCCGTATGGTCAACATTCCCTCGCTTTTCCGAAATCAACGCCATCATGTCGCCGATGTATTCATTCGGACAAATCACGAACGCTTTCACCATCGGTTCGGCGATGCTTTCGATATAGGTCGGCTCCGGCAAATACGCCGGATTATCCACTTGCTTGGAAGTTCCATCAGTGAGATTGACGCGGTAAATGACGCTCGGGTAGGTCGCGATAATGTCCATGCCATACTCCCGGCGCAGACGTTCCTGGACAATTTCCAGATGCAACAGTCCCAAAAAACCACAGCGAAAACCGAAGCCGAGCGCAACAGATGTTTCCGGCTGGAAAACAAAAGCGGAGTCATTTAACTGCAACTTTCCAAGGTTGGCTTTCAGGTGTTCGTAATCAGCGGTGTTAATGGGATAAATGCCACTGAATACCATCGGATGAATTTCCTGAAAACCGGGCAGCACCGGCGAAGGATTCCGCATGTCCGTAATCGTATCGCCCATTTTAACTTCCTGCGGGCTTTTGATGTTGGCCGTCATATAACCCGTCTCGCCAACTTCCAGCCTCTCGCGGACATACGGCTTCGGATTGAAGCTCCCGACCTCCTTGATTTCGACATTCTTACCCGAGTGCAACAGCTTAACCTGCATTCCGGCCTTTAACTCACCATTGAAAACCCGCACGTGTGTGACAACTCCTTTGTAAGTGTCAAAGTAAGAATCGAATCCGAGAGCTTGCATCGAAGGCGCGCCGGTTGGCTTTGGCGCGGGAATCCGGGCGACGATCGCTTCCAGTATTTCGTCTATGCCAATCCCTTCCTTCGCGCTCGCTTGAATCGATGTCTCGGCCGGAATCGCCAGAATGTCCTCTAACTGCTGCTTCGTCTGCGCAACGTCTGCGTGCGGCAAGTCAATCTTGTTGATGACTGGAATGATCGCGAGATTCTGTTTCATCGCCAAATGGACATTGGCCACCGTTTGCGCCTCGACACCTTGCGCGGCGTCAATGATCAGTAACGCTCCCTCGCATGCGCTCAAACTCCGCGATACCTCATAGGAAAAATCGACGTGACCCGGCGTATCGATCAAGTTCAGCTCGTAAGTCTCACCGTTTTTGGATTTATAAAGCATCGTGACTGGATGAGCCTTGATCGTGATCCCCCGTTCCTTTTCGAGATCCATCGAGTCCAGCAACTGATCTTCCATTTCTCGCGTTGAAATGGTTCCCGTCCGATGCAAGAGACGATCGGAAAGGGTTGTTTTCCCGTGGTCGATATGGGCGATAATGCTGAAATTTCTTATATGTGCCGCGTCCATCTTTTTCAAAAATGCCATAGGAAGTGAGAAGTAGCGAGCGACGTGGGGACACCTCCCCTGATACTGCATCACCGGTCACTCTTTCACCCTAGAGTCGCAAGAAGATACTGGAAATTCTAACGAAGAAAAGAGAATTCCCCAGTAACCACTCCGTTGATTCCGGTGCGGCGACGTTCCCGCGAGCCGGCGGAATCGCGAACGTGAGATTACATCAACGGTTCGCGAGGACGCTCGATCACCAAAGACTTAGAAACAAACCAATGGCACACCGCGCGGCAATCGCACCACCACCGTTCCCGCGATCTTATCATGCCACCCCTGCTTTTCCACGTCCCACCCAATCCACAGGAATCCGAAGAAAAATACGACAATTGAAAATATCGCGGCCAAAGCGCGAACCAGTGCTGTCACGAATGTAAACGGCCGTCCGTCTATGCGCGTCACTTTCAAACCAATTACAATTCCACCAACCGTGGTTTGTTTCCATGCCCACATTCCCGCGAAATACGCCACCCCTATGATCAACCCCAGTGGAGGAATATGCGCAAGCGCGGCGAGAATCCCGACAATCACCATATCCAGGAACGCTGCGCCCATCCGTTCCCAAAAGCCCGCGCGTGGATATGCCAGTTCATCAGTCAACGGCATCTGCAATCCAGTAGGCACACCCGCTGGGTGAACTGTCCCCTGCCCTGCCCCGGCTGTCGGATTCGGATTTTCCACCGTACCCGGTTGTCCTGCGCCAGGCGCGGATGGCGGATGAGCAGCTTGTTTCAACGCAGCTTTTTCAGCGGCTTCGCGCCGCATTCCACCAAAGGCCGCGGTGACGGCACCGCCCAAGCCCCAAATGCCAACCATTGACAACGTGAGCATTCCCACGAACGGCACTAAATAAAGCAGCGTGATAATAATCGCGCCGATTAATAGTCCGACCAGCGGATGATGCAGTGCTTCGGCGCTGGAATGTTTTCCAATTTTCAAGCCAATGAATTCCAGCAGCGCAACTTTTCCGACAATGATTCCGATCACCATTGCTGCAAGTATAAATGGCGCCACGAGCAACCCTACCCCGGTCGCCGCGAGAATTAGAATGATGGGAATGAACAGCAGTTTCGTCAGCAGGCCCATGAAAAATGTCGTCGCCGGACGCCGCGTCAATTCGTTGACACACGCCAGAACTGGCCGAGGAAACAGCGCTGCTATGAAGAAGTAAAATGCCAGCAACCCAATCGCGATGACCCAGACCCAGCCAACCTGTGGCGCCAAAGGACGCATCAACAGAAAACAATGAGTAAACCAACCGCGCAACCAGTTCAGCCGCGGAAACCCGATGGCTCCCAAATCGATCTCCTGGACGCGACCCTCTACCGTCGCACCTTCCTCAACGTTCGCCTTTCCACCGACAGCTACCACGTCCCCCCGAATTCTCGCTCCCTTTTTTATTATTACGTCGCCTCCAACAGCCACGACGTCGCCGCGAATTCTGGCTCCCGGACCCGCGGTAACTTGCCCTAAAACCGCGACTGCCTCATCTGCTCGGCTTTCAACGGTAACATCTCCCGCAATTGCCACGACCGCCTCGCGAACCGGTCCAAGTGCTGTGGCCGATCCCCCAATCGCCACAACCGTGTCCGACCAATCGTCT
>Ga0193709_1000230_pt1 | contig 22302 bp, 25 predicted proteins | sample H3c2metaG_FD_160571 | JGI IMG/M metagenome (GOLD analysis project Ga0193709, IMG submission 160571) | Soil microbial communities from a riparian zone of the East river system, Colorado, United States - H3c2 | ecosystem: Environmental > Terrestrial > Soil > Riparian zone | place: USA: East River...
TGTTCGCCTTTCGTTCTCTTTAAGAAAAAAAAAAAAATTAATAACACTAACGTGTACTACTCATAGTTAAAAAGATATCAGAGCTATGATAACTATGAAACCATCTATCACACGGCCTGTTTGATCCCTCACACACCCCCCTATACCAGAATCGATCTGAGTGCGCCCAAACGCAGTTAAAGCCGCTAGAATCAGCGGCTTACCTGTTTAAATTGGAGATAGAACCTAGTAGTCGAGTGATCTCCATTGTTCTAAGTCAGTTGCACGTAGGGCTGAGGCATGCAACGCAGTACGCTCCTGTCTGCGCGAGGCACTTATGGTAGCTGTGACAGTGTGATAGATCAGAGCAGCTATAGCAGCGGAGGGGAGTAATAGCATCATTATCCACGCCCTGTATATGCAGCTAATGCTTCACGTGAGTAAAGCAATTTATACTCACAGGTTTCATCTGAATCTAAGATGTCGCGCAAAAGTTGCTCAAGACCTAGCCAGTCCATCTTGAGTGTACGATTGTTCCATTTATAATCTATGCGCTCGCGAAAGGTCATAACGCTCCTATACTTAAGATTAACTATAAGCATGGTAACACCCACGCATGGTTACTTCAATACATCTTATGTGCTATTGACAAGCGCGTGCGAGCTATGAGTTATGATAGCGTTATCATAGCTATTGATAGCATAGCTATTGATGCTCTCGTTAGTAACAGAGTAATAAACACTCGCTCGCCCTCTAAAATTTCTGCTCGGGCTGCGCCCGGCAGGGGGACCTCAAAATAAAATTCTTAGTTTTTCTAAAGAGGGGTAATACATTTAAAATAGATATAATACTTAGTTTCAATATGATACTTAGTTTTGTCTGCATCAATTATAACTTCTTGCGCTCGCAGGGGTAACGCGGGCAGCGTTTTTCGGCTCGCCCGTGCATTTTGACCCATCAAATTACCGAAATGGCCCTTTTTATACCTTGACGTATCCTTATATATAGCGCATGATTATAGCTGGCCTAGCTCCCTAACAACTGACTATATGAGCACTCAACTATGACTACGCCACGACTATCAGCGTCCGCAGCGAATGATACTAGGTTAACTGCAGCTAGTTCAGATGACTGCTTTGGCGCGGAAAAGATCGCTAAATCTGAAAGTTTGAGTGCTCTTTTTTCCTATTTTAAAAACTGGTCTAAACAAGATCCAAGTCTTAAATTTAGAGAAGAGTCAGTCATCAAAATAGATGAAGAGGCTGCAGCATGATTCAAACATCTTCAGGCAATATTTCAGTTAAGCCACGCAAGGGTCGTTACTTTCGACGCCACTTGCGTATGGAACAAGCAGCCCAACTTGAAGCATCTGGGCAGTACTCTAACAACGAAATTGCTCAAATTCTAGGTGTGCAGTTACCTACATTGCACCAGATGAAAGCTCAGCCCGAATATTTAATTAAGCGCGCAGAGCTTATGACCGGAGTTGTTATAGATTTACAGGGTGGTTTAAGAGCCGATGCTGACAACCTTCGTCGTGAAATCCAAGATATGTTGCCATCTGCACTCAGAACGCTACGAAATGCAGTACAGCGAGGCGCGGTTAACAACGCCCCTATTAATGACATTAAAGTCGGTATGGAAGCGGCCAAAGAAATTATGGACCGCGAAGGCACATTTAGCAAGGTGTCAAAATCCGAAATTAAAATCAAGGAAGCTCCTAACCTTACAATACTTGAACAAACGGAAACTGATCTCCTTAAGTTACTTCAGGACGCACAAGCAGCGCGCGAAATTACAGATGCTGTTTCGGGAGAGAAGTTATCAAGAACTGAGCAAGCTATAACTCTCAGTGAGTTCATTAGTTCCGCAGGTGATAAATCTGCTCAGGCCCGTATGGCTCAATTTATTAAACTTGAAGACTTTGATTCAGATGTAACGCAGTAGTTACTGTTCCGAAGGGAGTAGACTTAAAACCAATATGAAAGTTTCTCGGAAGCATATAATTGCTGCTATAGAAAATGCTACTAAGTTAACATTTTTTACTAAATATTCAATTAAAGCTATTCCTTACGTAGGTAAAAACAAAAGTACTGGTGAATTTGGTTGGACTATTGCTATTGTACCTAATAAGGATTAATTGTCAGATTCGTTCACAGACCGAGTTGTAACGGCCATTATAGATGAGGCCAATCGTCAAGAAGATTATTACACTGACGAACTCGGTGGCGTTTTTGTATCGCAGCAAATCATTAATAGTTGGACTTTACTTCCAACAAGCAATCTAACTAATGATGAATCCAAACGTGTAGCAATTCGCCTGAATTGTTTGGCTAGTCTCTTCTATCTGGCCCGTTATGTATTAGGCTTCGATCGTCTTCAGACCAATCCTGACATATCAAAGAACCTTCATTTTAACATGACTGCATGTGTAATGAAGGATGGTCTTAAAGAGACTATTGAAATCCCCCGCGATCATTATAAATCTACAATCTTCTCTCAAGCTTTTCCAATTTTCAGAGCCCTTCCTTTCACAGATAGGGATGAAGATTTGATGAGAAAGCTTGGTTATGGAGATACGTTTATAGCTTGGATGCACCGCGCACATAATCAGGATGTGCGTATCCTTGTCGCGTCGGAGACACAGCACAATGCTATTAAGCTTGGGACTAAACTCTCCAATCATTATGAGTCAAACGAACTTTTTAAGTGGGTTTTCCCAGAGATTATTCCTGACGCATCGTGTACGTGGACTAACGAATCTCTTCACCAGAAAAGAACTCCGAAAGGTCGCCAGCACGGCGAAGGTACTTTTGACCTTATTGGTGTTGGGGCTGCTTTGCAATCTCGTCATTATGACGATGTTGTACAAGATGACCTCGTTGGTCGTAAGGCATTAAAATCCGAAGTTGTAATGAACGATACGATTGAGTATCATCGGCTTCTTGTAGGTGCGTTTGATTCACATTCAGGCAATGGTGGTAGAGATAATAATGAAATCATAGTTGGAAATCGCTGGAGCTTTAAAGACCTCAATAGCTGGGTCAGAGATAATGAACCGTATTTTAACTTTATTACTCATTCCGCACTCGGAGGTTGTTGCTCATTACATCCTTACGGGACGCCTATATTCCCCGAAGCGTTTACAGTTGAGAAACTTGCTCGCTGGAAGAAACGACTTGGAGCGTATTTATTCTCATGTCAGTTCCTTAACTTTCCTATTAATCCCGAACTATGTAAGTTTGAACTTAAAGACCTCGGACACTTTCACTTTGAAAAAGACTACTCTGCACAGACGGGTGGAGTACTTCCATACTCTCATCTGACAGGACCAGTGCGTGAAGTGGCTTCAACCCTACAGAAAACTTATCGTGTTAAATTAATTCATGAAGTTAAAGAGGGAATGCCAGTCAAGAAAGATATCTTTCCTACCGCATTAGATCGCTATATGATAGTTGATCCAAACCACTCAGGTAAAAAAGGTCGCTGTCGTCATGCCATTACAGTTACCGGAGTTAATCAAACCACTAACTTTATATATCTGTTGGACGTGTGGGCTAAAAGTACAGACCCGGCTGAATTTGTCGATGTTATGTTCCGCAAAGCTGTGCAATGGCGTCTTAACGAAATATGGTTGGAAACCGTGGGTGCGCAGAAGTATCTCAAGTATCATTTAGAATACTTCAAAAAAGTAAACGCAGCAACAATGCCAGAGATTCAGCACATCAAGATCAAAGATTTAAAGTATGACAATCAAGAAGATGCTAAGAAAACTCGTATTGAGTCAATGCAACCTATATACAATCGCGGGCAGTTCTTTATTCGGTCTGACGACAAAAGTAGCCGCGTCTTCCTTGAAGAATATGAAGCGTATGGAAACAAGAATGGGCTAATTGATGTGTTAGATACACTCGGTTATGGACCTCAAGTTTGGAAGTTTAATCAAATCTCAGATCAAGAAATGGCTGCGGTGTTTGCGCAGAGGGCCTTAAATTTTCAGAGAGCTATGCACGGCATCCAAAACTAAGTAAGGTGGGGCCATGCTTGATAAAGGGACAGTTGAATTAAAAGTCTCACTTTATAAGTTTCTCATAACTCTGCTCTTAGGTGGTAATACAGGACTTCTCGGATTCTTAATTAGATTTATCTGGAAGTGGTATCGCAAGTATAAAGATGCGATAATGGTCTATATAGAGGAACATGAAAGACTTGTTGAAGACTATATTCGGAGGCATCCAGAAGAATTGGGGACATACCCAAACTACTTCACAAATCCCTCTTCGGCAAGTCACAAACCTAAAAACAGAGCAAGACGACCTATTAGAGTTGATAGGCCATTTCAGAGAAGAGAAGATCAAAGTACAGACAATTCAACAGAATAAAGGAGTCACCATGTCATTGACCTGGAAAAGTATTGGTCACGCATTTGCATCGGGATTCTCGTCAATTGTACGAGGTTCTAAGTATATTGAATCAGGACTTGTAAAAGTCGAAAGCAGCGCACCAACAGTTGAGAGATTGTCTGCACTTATTCCCGGCTATGGACCGCAGATTGTAGCTATAGAACAAGTTAGCTATGCAGCACTTGGTATGCTAGTTGGTGGTCTGCACTATAGCGGAGCGGCTTTTGAACAGAACCTACTTAACTCTGGCTCGGATCAGACTGCTATTGATACGATTAAGCAGCTAATTGTACAGTATCCATCGCTAGTTGCAGATGTTGAAGCTGTTTTCGGTAAGCCGCTGGTGGGAACTATTGCAGCGGTAGCACTTAAACCTCCGCCTCCAAGTCCTGAACCGCTTGCTAAACCCATTTAAAAGTAATTAAATCTAAGTTAGAGAGCTGCTATGCAGAATGCAATGAATACCGCGACAAATTTCTTTAATCAGAATCTATACGGTTTTCTCATTCTTCTCATAGCAGCTTTCTTTTACTATATGAATAAGGATGTAGCTGGAGCAACTTTCTTTGGGGCCGGTGCAGCTTTAATGGGTGTTCGTAATCAAGCACCACAGCAGCCTAATACTGAGACTGTTACTTCAATTAAGCAGCTAACTCCAGTATCTACTGAATCTCAAAGTGGAGTGAAATAAGATGCCATTCCCTAAAGTATTGTCTCTTGAGAAAGAAATTACTAATTCAGAGATGATGACTGATTTGAAGACGTATATCTTTAATCAGGTATCATATTTGATGGTCAAGACTCAAAATCTGAGGGAAGAATTATTGCCGAAGTGGGTTAAAACTTATAAGGGAACTCCTGAAGTTGAGCGTAAGTCTTTCCCGTGGCCAGAAGCATCTAATCTTGTAGTTCAATTGTGTGCAACTCATGCAGATGAATTGCTCTCACGCATCATGTCGATCTATCAAAGCGATCAATTGTTCGTTGCGCAGATACTTGGGGATTGGAAAAAGGGTATTGGAGACGATCAGCGAGCTATGATTGAGACATTTATGTCAGATGTCTCTCTTGATCCGATGGAACTTGATCTATACCGCGTTGAGGAAGTTGTATTTGCCTCCGCAGGACGTTATGGCACTGGAATTGCTAAGTTTCCTTGGTTATTTGCCGAAGAGCAAGTATATACCGGTATGGAATCAGGCACAAAATTTGAAACAAAGACGATATTTGATAATCCAAGGCCCGAAAATGTACCACTCAACAGATTTATAATTGATCCCCAGACCACAAACATTCGTAATGCAGACTTCTTTGCTCATATAGTTCCTTATAAGAAGCCTCAACTCAGGGATCTTATAAATCGCAATGAAGATTCTCATATTTTTAATAAAGCATCCCTTGAAAAAGTTATGGCAATGGGTCCAGATAGACCTGGACCGGATTATATGCAAGCCATGCAAGAAGAATCCAAGGGCATGAATAACAATTGGGGCAATGTTGGAGGCGAGTGGGACTTTCACGAGTGCTGGCTTGCTTGGTGGATGGGCGGAAAGAAATATCGCCTTATTGCTCATTGGCATCACAAATCTCAAACTTTGATTGGTGGTATATTTAATCCTTATCCAAACAACGAAGCTTGCTTCGAGGATGCGAAACTTGCTTATGACGATGACACTTACTTTGGTTACGGATTCATGGAAATGTTGGAGATGTACCAACGAGAAGTTTCGAGAAATCATAATCAACGTGTTGATAATCGTGATCTCGCAAACACTGGGGTTGTCAGAGTTAACGTCGGATCAAGTCTCGCAAGCGTAATTCAGATTTATCCCGGAGCAGTTATACCTGCGCCAAAAGATGATCTAGAGCTGATGACTCTAGGAAACGCTATGCAGACCACAACTGAAGATGAGCAACTTACTCTTGCTCTAGCTAAAGATAGATCGGGAGTTGATCCCGCAGTGGGTGGTGCAGGCGGTGGTATAGTTAATCAGAAGCGCGGTGTTTATTCTGCTCAGGGCACAGCAATAGCTATGCAGCAGTCTAATAATCGTAACAACTTGCGCATGTCTGATATGCGCTCAGCCCATACTAGAATGGGTCGTAAGATGTTGACCATGTATGCTACCTATGGCGTAAATGGTAATCGACTGCGCAGCTACGGAGATAAAGCTCAGATTCTTAAGGCAGCTCTTGAGAATTATCGCAACGGTAAACTTGGACTTTTAATCAAGCCCGCCACTGCAAGCAATAATAAAGAGCTAGAGAAACAGAATGATATGCTCTTGCTTACAACTCTAGAACGTATTCAAATGTCAGACCAGCAAACTGTAGCAGCGATTACAACTCAAGACCAAATGCCACCAGATTTAAAACAATATATGATGGATTGTCTTGTAGCAAAGAATGCTCTAGTACGTAGAATCCTTCGGGAGTTTGAGCATCCAGATGTTGATAGACTTGCACCATTGCCAGCAATTATTCAGAAAATGTTAGAGGAGCAACAAAATGGACTCGACGACAGAATCAACTCAACCGGTATCAGGGGCGGCGGGAGTTCTGGAGCTTCAGACTCCGTGGCCCAAACTAATAGACAAGTACCGCAACTTGGAGGCTCTGTACCAGTTTCCGGAAATGGCAATGGTGCTGGAGTACCTCAACTTTCGACGGGTGCTGCTGATTCAGGAGATATTATACAATAGCAAGTTAACTCTTGATGAATTAAATAAACATCGCGGTGCTTTACATGAACTAGATCAAATAATGCTTCTCCCTCAGACAGCAAAGAAAAGATATGAAATGGGACAGCAGACAGGTATGAAAGAAGTAAATTGAAACTTGAATTAAATAGTCAGTACTAAGGAGAAAGCAAATGCCAAATTGGCTTGACTTTGGAAAACCAAAACCAGGTGATAATAAAGATGATAAAGTCATCGAAATTACACCTGAATCTATTAACAAATCCATTAATGATAACAAAACTGAGTTTGAAAAGAAACTCACAGACTTGGGTGATAGTATTAATAATCATCCTACTCTGCTAGCTATGAAAGATTTTTTGGATGCACAGAAGACTGCATCAGAACAAGCAGCCGCTCGTCGCGCAGCAGAATCAAGACAGCAAGGCGAAAAGAAGTTTGAAGGTATGGACGATACAACGCGAGAATATGTAAATGAAACGTTGCGTCCTATTGCGCAGGCGACTCTGATGCAGCAAGGAAATGAAATGCGTCGTAGCATTTTTGATGATGAAGAAGCATTTCCTTTCTATACTGGAGGTCTTAAAGCAAAGATTGATGCTTTGCTTGATGCGCAGCCATTGGAGCAGCGAGCTAATCCTGAAATCATCCGCAATGTTTATAAGATCGTTGTATTCGATAACGAAAAAGACATTAAGGAAAACAAGATTAAATCTCGCTTGACTTCAGCTAGCAATGCTGGAACTGGAACAGGTGCTCCGGGTTCTGGAGATAAGACTGCAATGCCAGTTCTTACAGCGCAAATGCAGTCTGTGGCTAAAGCAATGGGAATGTCAGATGCAGAATACGCAGCTTCGATGAAGGAACTGCAGGACGCAGGACAATATGCCTAATAATCCAATTGTACCTCCCACAGTTCCTCCTAACTCTGCGAAACCGGAGCAACAGAAACCTGTAAATGAAGTTAAAACCGAAGCCAATTCATTCACGGGCGGAATTAATCGCAGTGTTCCTGTAGATGATCCAACTGTACAGCAAGTCGCGCAGGAAGCTACAGGTAAGAAGATGACGTATGCAGAGCAAGTTGAATTTATCAAGAATCTTCCAGATGACTTGATGATTAAATTTGCAAAGCGAGTTCAAGAAACTATTCAGGAATCTACTGCAGAACAGAAAGCTAGTAAAAAGAAACTTGAATATGTAACTGACTTTTCAACGTTGCAGGAAGCTTCAGTGTTTGATCTAAATACTCCAATTCAGGCAATTGACCATCAAATTCCTGAGTATTTAGATATCAAGTTGATTGATCCAAACTTCTCGCCGCGCTGGATTCAAACTTCATCGAAGCGAATTGGTACAGCAAGATCGCAGGGTTGGTCTTATATTGAAGCAGAAGACCTCGCAGAAGAATTAAAGGTTGAGATTGAAGCAGATGCTGCAGGACATTTCGTTTACATTGATACGGTAGCGATGAAAATTTCTAAGGCAAAGCTTTATTCTCAGCTTCGCAGCAATTATCTTCGTGCAATTGCACTTACGCAGCAATCAAAATTGCATGAGAAGATGAAACAAACCATTGAAAGTGAAATTGAACGTTCGATGGATGATAAAACAGGTATTCCACTTGGAGATGCTTGGCATAAGTATAACTCTGAGGGTAAGATGACGACTTATTCACCATTGGGTTAAGTTTAAAATCAAACAAGTTTAAAAATAGATTGGCTTTAAAAGCTGACGTTAGTTGCAAAGGGTGCACCACCAGAAAAGAAACATAAAAGAAGAAGGAGATTGATGAAATGGCAGCAAATATCGCAGTTCATACTCCAATCTTTCCTGTAGAAACTGATTCCGGAAATACTGATCGTACTCAAGCAATTCCGGAACTTGCAGGACAGACGTTTAAACAGGGTGTGCCCGTCCAACTAACTGAACCCGCGGGATTTATTCAGAAGTGGGATGGTACAACAGTTGTTTCAGGTATTGCAGGCGTTTCTTCTGCATTTGGCCAGAATCTTGGCACAAGTGGCGCTGGCGCACCTGGATTCGGCTATGGACAGGTAACTGGAAATAAAGCATTGCAGACCTATGGTTCAGTTCTTAATGAACCTAATGCGGTTAACATTGCTTTGGGAACTCCTGCAATTGATGGACGCACTTTGTTTTTCGTTGCAAATGGAGATACTCGATTCCAGATTCAGGTTGATAACTCTTCAGGAACTGTACCTGCGGATTACACTCCCACCTTGCTACAGATGCTTGGAAACCAGTATGGAATTACGTTTGATGCTGGCGGAACTTGCTATCTGGACGCAGCTTTGAGTACGCCCGGAACAAATACAGTATTTCAAGTGCTTGACTATGACACGGTTGATGGTAACTTGGTCAATGGTCATGTAATTGGAAAGTTCATTTCTACAGTTCGGCAGCTTTCTTAACCTCAGTCTGAATAACTGAGCTTCTGTAATTAGCTTTAAAATTCAAAATGAGGTAGAGAGATGAGCCAAGTAAGAGGACAGTTTTATCAGCTCATGGCTCCCGGTCTTAAGAAGATTTACAAAGACTGGCAGGACACTGAGCAGCGCGCAGAGGAATATCCCACAGTATTTAATGTGAAAAATTCCGATGCAATGTATGAGCAGGAACTTGAGATGGCAGGTGTTGGGCCATTGCAGGAGAAACCTGAGAATACACCTACGCAGTACACAGCTATGATTCAGGGCGGCAGCTATCGCTTTCTGCATCTTACTTATTCGCTCGGAATTAGAACGAGTAAGGAACTGATGGATGATGACCAGTATGGTTTGATTCGTCAGGGTCCAAAAACGCTGGCGAGGTCTTCAAGATTTACGCGCGAAGTTATTGCTTGGTCTATCTTCAATCAGGGCTTTAGCAATAACGTCGTAACGTTTGATGGAAATCCGCTGTTCTTCAACCAGCATAACTTGCTCGGTGGTTCGCAGGCTACTGCACTTGCTCCGGGACTTGGCAATATCATCACTGCTGCAGGTACGTATCCTAATCGTCCGCAGACTGATATTGATCTATCTCTTGCAGGTTTGCAGCTTGCAATTAACCAAGCAAATCGCATGGTTGATAATAGAGGCTTTCCTATTGCAACAAAGTGGAAGCATCTGTTAATTCCGCCAGAGTTGATTTTCATCGCGCGTGAGATTCTAGGTTCTCCGGGTAAACCGTTCACGTCTGACAACGAGATTAACTCTATTCTTCCTGAGAATCTTGATGTCATGCAGTGTCATTACTTCACATCTGCTTCTAGCTGGTTCTTAACTGCAGATAAGTCTGACACCGCACTCACATTCTATAACCGTGAGCGTGAGACTACCACATTTGACAATGACTTTGACACGGATGCAATTAAACAGAAGGTTCGTTTCAGAGTTAGTGCTGGATGCCCACAGTGGCAGGGAGTTTGGGGAACTCAAGGACCGTAGTTGATTCTTAAAAAGTTCATTATAGGGATAGTTCATATGGCTAGGGCTATCCCAACTTTTTAAATCTTTAACTATAGGGAGCTTTGATATGAATGATAGCATGAAGTCACAGCAATTTCAGTATCAGAATTATAATGCTGCGGAATTTGAACAGTTTCGCAACGCAGTTCAAGCAGATGGTTTTACCGTAACTCAAAATACAATTGATACTGTATCAGGTCATATTGGTTCCTTGACTTATTTGACTGGCTTCTATAATAGAAACCAGCAAACTTTGACAGTTACGGTGAAAACCTCACCGTGGCAATCCCTTCAGGACGTAGACTTGAAGAGTAATGTAAATCGGGTAGTTGCCCGTGATACTGAAGCTGAAACCAAGGTTAATGCAGTTCCACTGCAAACTCCGCCTGCAGCTACAATAACGCCCCTTGGAACAAACAAGAATATTGTTCAACCTCCAGTACCGCTAAAGGTAGCAGAACCAGCTAAAACACCTGAGCCTGTAAAGACTCCTGAGCCTGCTAAAGTTGCACCTCCTGTCACATCTGTACCAGCTCAAACACCGAAGCCTGCTCAAACTCCGGCTCCGGCTCAAGCTGCCCCTGCAACTCCTACCGAGTCAAAGTAGGGGCTGGTGTGGGGAGTTTTGGCGTAGGTGACTCCGCTACTCCCCACTTAACTTTATCATCGCATCGACTGAGGGGGACACTATGGCGAGGAACATCTATCAAGTATCAGGTGGACCTTGGCACTATTGTGGCCGGTGCGATGATAAAGTTAAAATTGGTCAAGAAACTTGGCAGAATGGTGTATTACTCTGTCCGACTTGCGTAGATAAATTTCCGCAGTCGCCTGGAATTAGAGAGCGTATGATAGTTCAACGTCTCGATGACGGTAAAATTGAGTTCATGCCTGATCCTAAACTAACTAATCCTGATAATAATATTGATAAGGATGACAGTGATGTTCAGATAGTTGGTTTCTAATAACGCTCCGCAACCGTGGCCTGACACACGTAAACTCTCAGGTGGGAGATTTTAAATGCACACTGCAGGATGGCTAACTCAAGGTAAACCAAACACAGATTTAGAAATTTTCATTCCCGCTGTACAAGGAATTACTTCAACTGGTCCGGGTGTTGTACCAAGTCCTGCGGCCAGTATAGTATCTATTGGTGGTGGACCGGCGGGCGTATTATTCTCTGGTGCTTCTATTACCGGAGTCCTGTACTATCCCTTAAATCTTCTACTTCGCACTGGTATTTTGCAGAGTGCCAACTTTGCTACAAATACTTCGCAGGAAGCTTTTGGAACCAAGGCTAGTACACCTGGCCCATCTGCTGTATCAGGAACTTCTGGTCCCAGTGGCTTTAGTCCCGATGGTGTAATTCCTCCCATTCTTGCTGTAAATCTTCCAACTCTTAAAGGTTCTACATCTGGTTCTTCTAAAAAAGGTATTCAGATTAACTGGATTGATTATGTCTTCCAAGTGCTGACTGCTATTCCAACTGCAATTACAGGTACGTTTTCTATTCTTGCATTTCCAGTTGGTGCTGATGCTGCACCTGTTGTAGTTAAAGCTCCTACAAGTCAAGCACTTGGAAAAGCTATTAACACAGCTTCTCACTATCATCGTGAACGGCAAACTCTTGCAAATCCGTTTATGATGACGAATGACGGTTCGTATCCGGCTATTCAGGTTACGAACGTTCTGAATACTACAGGAACTGTTGGTCATCTTGGAATTGTTGTAGGCTGCTCTTACAACTTTAACTAAAGTTACTATTTAATCCTAACCCAGTTTGACATGAATCTTAGGAAAGGAGAAAAATGGCAAACTTTTTGTATGGACATCAAGCTGTATTTACAACTACTCAGACTACTCCAATCGCTAACTTTAGATCAAATCTAAAAGTTCGCGGTGGAGTTTGGTCTGGTATGGCTGCAGCTGCCGTTTTAACTATTGTTGATCTTGCTGGTAAGTCATTTACTTATGTTGCACCTACAGGAGACGATGTAAATATTGGTCCTTTAGGCTGGCTAAGAGGAATTACTATTCCAGTAATAGGTGGCGGAACACTGAATCTTTATCTTGATAAATAACTAGTTAGGGTGCGAAATGGCTTGGAAACTGCAGCAAGAAGACGGACATTTTAAAGCTGAGTGGTCCAACCCTATGCAGGGATTAGATACCTCTGCGCTTGCACCCTATACCAAAGGCTTAGTTGATTGTGCTAATTTTCTGATTCAAAATCAGTCTTTTATTGCTTCGACTTGGAATCAAATTCCGTTTGGAGATCAAGGAACTTTTGCAACTACAGCTCATCTTTTAGGTTTTGGAGAGCTAAGTTTTCCAGTTGCAGGTGGCTCTGGACCTGCAGACGTTGGAGATAAGTTTTTCTATATCTCACAGGCTTCAACCTCTGATCTATCTGCTCATGTATCAAACTATATAGGTGAAGCAACAACCAATGTTGGTACAGTATCTTCAGATGGTGGACAAGCTTTAGGTCAATTAACTTGGAAAACAATCAATCAAACAACCTATTTATCTGCGCCGGGGCTTTCGCAGCTATTTCAGATTGCTATTGATCCAGTCACTTCAGCGATTACTTTTACTGAATTAACTGATTTACTTGGCTGTAAGTTTCTTAACGAGTTTAATGGAAGATTGATTGCACTTAATATTTATCAACTGCAGACTGGACCTCCACCATTTGTGCAGAATTTCCCATATCAAATTGCTTGGTCTGCAGGTGGGCAGCAGTATGGTATCTGGAACGTTCTTGATGTTAGTGGTAATGCCACAGGAGCGGGATTTAATAATCTCCCCGACGTTGAGGATGAAATCACAGGTGGCCTATTTATAGGACCAACTGTATATATCATTAGACGTGCAGGAATTACTGAAATGACTGCATTGAACAGTGGTATTCAACCCTTTAATTTTGATCATATGTGGGCTTCACATAAGGGAGTTGGTACAGTATTTCCTGATACTATAGCTCAATATGGTCCTAAAGGTGTATTTGTAGCTAACGATGACATCTATACTATTGGACTTGACGGGATTGCTACCATAGGTGGTTCAGCTAAAAGAGCGATTTATCGTGATCTTAAGAATGCAACCATAGTTAAAGCTAGCATGGTAGCACTAAATATTAATGATTGTCCTGAACTTTGTTACGTTTTGGCAATGCAAGTTAACAATGGTTCCATTGTTAAAACCTATGTTTATGGCTTTGAAACTAAACAATGGATGATTTTAACTCTTGGAATAACTATAACTCCAGTACGCTTTCTTGTTTATATTACTTCGCTGTTGATGTCTAATACCATCCTAACCTTGTTTGATGATAGTGTTAGTTGTGATAGCATTGTAATTGCAACTCAAGATACGAATGCAGTGCCAAAGTTTTTCTATATTCCATTGCTTCCTTCAAATAGTGGTACGATAGGTTCAATCGGAGAAAGTAGACTTAATTTTCCTCCCGTGCGAGTTCAAACATTGAAGGATATAACAATTGATTCTTTGGTAGTTTATGCGGAAGGTACTACAGGTGATACGCTTCAACTCAGTGTTGATGATATACCATTTCAGCTTATTACACTAGGAACTGGCAGAGATTCAGCAAAGAATCTCTATACAACTTATCCAAGTACAAAGCCAGCGATGACAGTATTACAGCCCGATCTTTTATTGGAAGCGAGTGGTACAATTGCTCTGGGCGAAATTAGCATGGAAGGAACAATTGGAGAAGGACGTAGACCATGAAGCCAATTGATCCTAGTATTATTCATATTAAAGACGCAGGCATTCTCAGGTGGGCTCAGTCTATATTTAAGACGCTCACTTCAAATACTGCCCTTGCTGAAGGTAATTTGCAGGATAGCAATGGAATATATACTTCCTTTAATATTGACAACGGAAATGGTATAATGTTCCGGGTTGGTGCTGCTGGCACTGGTCTTACATATGAGTGGGATGCTGGAACATCTCAGGTAACTATAAACCATGCGCTAGGGCGCCAACCCATTGGATTTATACTTTGTGATATAGATGGAAATGCTAACGTTTAGAGTATAAATCCACCTACCAAAAGTATCATGCAACTTCAGATTTCTGACAATACTGTAAGTGTAGACGTTTATATTTTCTAGGAGTTAATTATGCCCGCAGGCTTTGGTAATTTTACATTTGCCGATTGTTACCCGAATATCATGGAATATTCGGCAGGGCGTGTTTTCACTGAAGACAATATGAACAAATGGCTCAAGCGTTCAATTCTTGAGTTAAGCAAAGATTATTGGTTTCAAGGATTGCAGGAAACAGGACCATTTGTTAATTTTATAGCTGGTCAATCTGAATATAGTCCCAGCTATTTTAGTCAGCCTGCAGATGCAGACCTTGATCTAAATAAAATTGTTTCCTTTGGAATGTACTATCAAGTAGGTTTAACAGCAGCTACTCTTCAAACCAATACCACAAATCCTTTAACAGTTCTGAGATATAGAGAAATAGCTAGTGCTGAGAATACTATGGCTATTACATCTTTTCCAGCTTATTGGTCACGCTGGAAAGGTCAGATATTTATTTCTCCAAATCCACAGTCGGCTAATCTTTGTTTCATGCGTTATCAAAAACAACACCCCTTTACAGACCCATTAACTGGTGATATAGTGGTTTTGTTAGATGACGATTGGCAAGATATCTTGGAATATTGCGCAGCTTATCGTGGAGCTATCTCAGTGCGACTCTATGATGTAGCTTCAAATCTACATAATATTGTCTATGGTGATCCTGAGTTTCAGCGCAGTGGCGGTCTTAAAGGCCAGCCCGGTCTTATCTTTGGTAGAGTTTCGCAGTATCAGCGTGATAGCTCAACAACTACGCGTAGTATTCAACTTCGTAGAGCTTAATTTTGAGGTGTTATTATGGCTACAGTTCCAGTTGGAGTCGCAGGTGGTGCAGTAACAGGACAAGCTAATAAAGGAATGCCTGTATTAGGTAATAGTGCAGGTAATAATCAGTTTAGTCCTGTAAGTGCAATTCCAGGTGGTAGAGCAGGAGGTAGTCCTGTAAATGGTGTATCTAAACCTATTACATCTCCTGTAGCTAGTGCAGGTGTAACTGGACAGCCACCTTCTTCAGTTCCGGGCGGAGTTATGACTAAACCCGCGCAGGGAGGTAATGTTCAAGCTCTAGCAAGTCCTGCAACTCAAACTCCGACTGCTACAGCAACAGCAACTGCAGCTACAACTCCCGCTGGCAATAATGGAAATACGCTTGCGGGTTATACTCCGCAGCAAACTCAACAGTTACAGAAGCAACTAAATGACATTTATGGTAAAGGTGAAGGTGGACTTTTAGGTTCATTGCTCATGAATTTGGGTTCAAATGACTCAAGTTATATGGATGCCTACCATCAAGCTATGAGTAAATCGACAGCTGAAGGTATGGCAACTCTTGATACTTCGCTGGGTAATGCTGGTATTAGTTCTAACTCCAGTGCCGCAGCTATTGAAAAAGCTGATTATATGAGTGGTGTAACTTCTCAGGAAGGTCTGCAAGAACAACAGCTAATTCAACAGCAACAGCAAGAAGCTATCTCACTAACTCAGGGATTACAGAGTGATGCTAAAGCCGAGAATAGCACTAGCTGGCTTGATACTTTATCTCAAGTTGTAGGTATTGGTGGTTCAATTGTAGGTGATGTAACTGGTCTTTCAGGTGTTGGAAGTTCTATTGGTAGTATGTTTAAAGGAGCAATCCCATCTCTTTCAGGTTCTGCAGGTGCAGGAAGTGCTGGTCAAGCTGCTCAACTTCCCGGAGCTATTTCAGGTGGTTATTCTGGGCCAGTTCCGATAAGTATTGGTTAATTTAAGTTTGAATTGAGGTTAGTATGGCAACGAGTTCAACTGTACCTTCGGCTCCCCAACAACAGCAATCCACTGCGGCTAGCGGGGTTGATATCATATCGCAGTTAATTACTGCAGCTAGAGGCGCAGATGAACGTGCGGCTAAAACTGCACAGGCCGCAACTGTGCCAATTTCAGGTGGTCATGTAGCTCCCACGCAGGTTAATTCGCCCAGTGCAGGTCATACTTATCAGCAATTTGGTATGGATGAGCGTCAAGTTACAGGTAAACATCAAGCTACAATGCAGGGCTTAGCTAACTTGAGCAAGTCAGTTGCTAACGTAGTAGGTCAAGTTACACAGATGCAGGATCAAAAGAAGACTCAAGCTCTGTCAGTTAATATTGAGCATCTTATGACTGCTATTTCTAGTTCTGATCAAGCAAAGCAAGTGTTAGCTCAAGATCCCAATAATGCTGAAGCTAAAGCACAACTACAGAAAGCTGAGGCAATCCAGAATGAAGTCCTCGGAGATGACAAGAATCGTAAGGCAATCGCCAAGGCATACAACATCAACTTTACCGATCCATCAAAGAATAATACTCCTGAACATGCAGCCCTTAAACAAGCCACCGATTCATATGCAAAACAGTTTCAGGATAAGATTCCAAGTCAAATGGCCCCGAATCAACAAGCTATTGCTGAAGCTAAAACTGCTGCGACTGAGGCTAAAGCGACACACGACCTTGTAGATAAGCTTGCACCAGCCATAATTGCAGCGACCTCGCGCGAGAATGTAGCTACAACTGCAGCCCAGAGTAGAGAAGCAGCGGCTAAAACTCAAGCTGAAGCTCGATATAACTCAGCTAAGTACACTGCAGATCAGCACTATAATGCAGCTATTAAAGGTGCTAATATTCATGTTGCAGGTATGCTCACTGCAGTCAAACAGAGAGATGAAACCTTAATTAAGACTGCTCAGATGCGTATTGATGCTCTAAGTGGTAAAGATGGTAGCACTCCAAAAGCACAGCAAGAAGCTCAAAAGGCTTTCGATTCTATTTCAAAAGCACTTGAAAAGATGCCAACAACAATTGATCTTCTGCGTCAAGAGAGAGCTAAAATTCAAACGGAAAATCCCAAGTCTCCTCAGATTGAAGCTTATAATAAACGAATTCATTTTCTTGAATCTCAGGGTAATCTTTTAGCTATAAAACAGGAAGAACTCGCTGATAGATTAAGTAGTGCAGGTCAAACAGTAATTCCAGGTGAAGATACTCCTCCTGCTACTAATCCTAATTACGTCAATAACTCTGATGATGACGATTCCGACAACGCTGGAGAAGGTTACGATCAGTAAAGGCTTATTATGGCAGATGTAAATAAAATTGGACAAACGGCTTTACAAGATGCGCCGTCTTCTATTAGTCGTTTATTGTCTTCTATTAAGCCTGTTTTTTCTGCTTACAGTGGTAAGTCTAAAGGAATTGGTACTCAACCTAACAATGAATCTCCTATCGCTGGAGTTCCAGAGGGAAGTTCCAATCAGATTTTAGTAACTGATCCAGCTAAGTTTGCTCAATCACCGGGTCAAGTTGCAGTACATGAAGCTGTACATACGATTCAAGCCAACTTAACTCCTGAACAATTAAAAGGTATTCCTCCTGATACTGGTAATCCTTTAGTTGTACTTGATCCTGAATACCTGAAAAAGCAGCGCGCATCTGGTAAAACTCTTCTACAATTACCTAAAGAACAGTGGTCTTATTTATCTCAGTTTTATCAATCAAAGAAAGAAGCTTTTGAAAAAGGCTTCATTGATAAGAAAGAGATGAAACAGGTCGAAGATACTTATGGACCTTGGATTAAGGACTTCGACAAAGTTAAACTATCCACTATTATACCTACTGATTCAAATTCAGCGGGGAATACTATCGTGACGACTCCGCGTGCTCCGCTTACGCCGATTGATATGCAGCAGTCTACAGTTCAATTTTCACCTACGTCAACTATTCCAACTACTACTCCGACAGACAGAAATAGATATGAGCAACAGACGGCTGATATGGGACAACTCATAAAACAGAGTGATCCTGAGTTTCAAAAGAATTTAGCTAAACCTGTTAATTGGATGCAGAAGAATCACTCCTATGCAGCAGATGCAGGCGCAGAGAAACCCGCGAGTTTTCGTCCGAATAAACAACATGGAATATTTAAGAATAATTCTGAGGATGAAAAAAGACCTGAAGGCGGAGATACATCTCAGGCGCGAGATTTACGTCAGCAATTAATCAAAAATCGCATAGCAGATGTAGAAAATCCTGTCCATAAAAATCCTTTTGCTTTTACTCATCCGTTAGATAGACAGGCGGCTACCTTTGCAAAAGCCCAACGTATCATTAAGAATCCAGGTTTTGCTGCCTTACCTAGTGACAAAAAAGACTACATTCTCAGTAACTACTATGATAAGTATGTCGTACCAGTATACAAAAATTCCAAAATAGAACCTCCGGCCAAAGACGTGTGGGTGGGCCAGATTCAGAAAGGCTTCTTTAAGACTTCTGATTTCTATGAGTATAGTGAGGCTACCAATAAAGACGCCGCTTCAGACCTCGCTTCCAGTGTGGCACACGCCCAAGCTAGTGCAGTTCAAACTGCAGGACATATTGGACACGCTATACTTATGGCGGGAGTTAAAGTTGATAGAAAGTTACTCGGGATTACGAATTTCTTCCCAGGTAGCGCTCTGCATAGCTGGACAGCCGAACAAGCTGATTTTGACGCCCGACTCGCTAAACCAGCTCTCAAGTTATCTCAGGATGTTATAGATCGTCCTACCTTTTGGCTCGATACACATCCTACACGTAGTTATACTGAAAAGGCAGGGAGTATTATAGGTGAGCAGCTTGTTCAATTACCTCTATACGCAAGTATTGAGGCTCCTCTGGGTTTGCTCGGTAAAACTATTTCGAGTACTGGTACAATTGGCAAAGCTGCTAATTTCACTCGCCGCTTGGCTACATCAAAAACAGGGCAATTTGCAGGTCGCCGTCTTGCAGAGGCGAGCAGCGCGTATATAGGAGACATTTTTAGTGAAGCTCCTGAAGGTAATCGCTCTACCGATATGGCTATATTTATGGGTCTTGGTATGGGTGGAGAAGCCCTTCGTGCATTAGCCAAACCTATAACTCGCACAGTTATGAAGAAAGTGATTGCAACTAATGTTGCAATTGGTGGTAAAGTTCTGCATGAAACTATTGCAGATCAAGCTGCATTTGAACTTGAACATAACATAGTTGGAACTGATGCTGCAGGAAATCCTATTGTACATGATCCTACTGTGCATGGTCCTGAAGACTTTCATAATCAGATGAAAGCTGCGCAGGATGCTGATCCTGTTAAGCATTCGATGATTACTGCGGAGAAAATCTCGCAGAATGCAATGTCACGTCAGATGTTTGGTAAGCCACTTAATCAGCTTAGCCAACTACAACGACGCAGAGTTAGAGTTGAACTTGCACATATGACTTCGGAGGCAACTGAAGAAATTCCGATTCATGTTCCAGAAGTAGCCCATCATGAAGTTGAAACTAAACTTGCGGAAGATGTACAAATTAATCCAGAACTAGCAGCTACTTTTCAGGGACTTGAGGCTAAGTATGGCGCAAAAATTGTCGATTCAGTCGTCCAAACGGAACAAGATAGTATTGCTGTCGAACAGGGAATTAAATCTTCTCAGGGAGCTACAGAACGAATTGGGCGAAACCAGAAGATATTGGATAAGAAAAATGCAGACTTGGGAGCGGGCGGGACATCTAAATCGAGTGCTCCAAAATCTAAAGAAGACCAAGTATTCAACGAACTGAGTGATACAGGTAACGTTAAGTACAATCGCAAAGATGAGAGTTTTGATCTTAAGTTTGCAAGCAAAGTTGATAAAGCTCTTTATCGTGTTTCAAGTACTCCACAGCGATTTGGTGGTCCAGAAACTAAAGCAAGATTAGCTTCACACGATAACGTAATGCGTAAGCTTCGCAACTTCTTTCCAGGTACAGCGGATGCTGAAATTAAAACAATGGCTGGAACTATCAAGACTCAAATTGATAGTCAAATTGCGCTGCGCAGAGCTGATCCAACTTTTAAAAATAATACTCATGCTGAACCATATACAATACATCTTTCCAATCTTTATCAGGCGGGAAAAGATTATGTTCACGAAGACTTACCTAAGAGTTATGTATCGTTCAAAGCTCAAACGCTGGCGCATTTTACAAATCCCTTTAATTCCGCTGCTTCGAAATCAAAACAAAGTTTGGCGAAGTTCGTGGACGGAATGGATGACGCTGACTTTGTTCAAGAAATCAGCGACCAGATGGGGAATCAGATTAAGTTTGAGAAATCCCATGATATGTTACTCTGGGGATTGCATCACTCTGACGGTATCCCATCTCCAATAACAAATAAGATTAAGAAAGTTCTTCATGACAATGATCCAAATGGAACGATTGCATCTTGGAAAGATGAAGGTCGCAGACTTAGTGCCCACATTGATATGCTTGCGATGTCAGGAAGACTTGATACGGAAGGAAATGTTTTCCGCTCGACAATTACGACATCTTTCACTGGTAGAACCAAATGGCAGAAGGAAGCTGAAAAAGAATCAGCCTTAGAAGAAATTGAGAACTTCAAGAACTCTATGGCTCCATATGCAAAGAACTTCAAGGATGAGTACAATGCGGGACTTAAAGAATTGGTCAAATTGCAGAAATTACGCAGTTCATCTAAAACAGATGCAGATTTCTTTGCTTCGCATGACAAAGTTAAAAAAATTCTTGAGAAGGCAGAAGGTGGTAAATAATGCCTATAAATACTCAAATAGTTAAAGATTTAGCTGAAAAAGCAGGCAAAGAATTTGAGCCTTATATTAGATCAATAGGGCATAGCTTATCGCAAACTGAAGAAGGTAAAGATGTAGCTGGTTTACTTACGAATTATAAACGTAAGAGCGATCAAATATTTGCAGGGCTACATGAAAAAGCTACCCAGGATCATACTGCAGGCTTGATTCCAAAGATGCCTGAATCTCAAGAGATGCTTGGTCAAGCACGCACGGCTGCACGTACAGCTACTTTCGGCTCTCACGATGCCGCTCTTACATTTCTAGCGCAGCAATCTCATAAGAATAATGGTCATTTAGCAACGCAGAACATGATGGATAACATTGCCATGTATCTGCATGAAGACCAGAGGATAGGTGGCGATGAACACATATCTAGATTCAAGCGAAATGCTAGAGACATTATTGAGAAAAACGATCCAAGATATAAGCAAGCTAAAGCTCACGCTAAAGAGAATGAAATCTCTCTTGATGCTGCTATGGATCAGCTTGGTATTAAACAGTATAATACTGTGTCTGGCTATCATCGTCCGGGCCAGATTGAAAGATCCGCTACTAATTTTATCTATAGTCGTTTTAGTCCACTTATTGCTATTCCTCATTTGGGTACCATTCTTAATACTGTCAAATCGACTCAAACAAGTGCTCTCGTCAAAGCATTCGTTGAAACAACTAATTTTAAGTCGCTTGGAGAGCTTAAGAAGCAACATATCGCAACCGGACTTACAGCAGAAGGTGCCCTTCGATCAATGCGGGCGTTTGAAGATAGCAGAAACGGTGTTATTGTCAAAAGGCTTCCGGGATCGTTACAAGATGTTATAAGTAAAGTAACTTCAACTCCAGGGTTTAATTATGTACGTGATTGGCAAATTGCTTTTACTGGTTCTGCTACTTATCATTCTGCTATAGATCACGCAGCTGAACTTGCTAAGAATCCCGATAATAAACTCGCGCGTGCGAGATTAGAGCAGTATGGAATGACGCCTGCGGATTTAATGAAAATCAGAGAGACTGGT
>Ga0193709_1000231_pt1 | contig 22290 bp, 24 predicted proteins | sample H3c2metaG_FD_160571 | JGI IMG/M metagenome (GOLD analysis project Ga0193709, IMG submission 160571) | Soil microbial communities from a riparian zone of the East river system, Colorado, United States - H3c2 | ecosystem: Environmental > Terrestrial > Soil > Riparian zone | place: USA: East River...
ACGCCGTCACAGCAAGTTGACGACGGCCGTCGATACCGAGCTTACCGAACACTCGGAGCACCCCCCGAATGACATGGCTCTTCAACAGAGCTCCGTCATCACTGAAGAGGAAATGGTTTGCGCCAGGGATCGAAATGCGTAGCCGTCCGTCCGTCGGCAGACGATCATAAACCGACTGGATGTCGGCCTGGATCCGTCGGATCTCCGCGTCGGACGAAAAATCGCCTTGGCCGCTCAGGAGGAACATGAACGGCTTGTGGATGCCGGCCTGAATGACGCTGCCGTGCAGAGAACCATCCACATCGATGCCTGCCTTGCACCTGGAATCCAGGGAGCAGAATTGTGCGGCTTGCGCCCCGCCAAAGGAATGACCAAATATTCCCACTCGCGTCATGTCGAGCCGTCCCGTGAACTTCCCGGATGGGTCCGAGGTGTTCAGCCGCTCTAATCGATCAAGTACGAACGCGATATCGGCGGTCCACGCGGTCAGCACTCTGTTCACACACCGGTCCTGTTCCTGGAACCCCGACCGGCCCTCACAGAGTTCCGGGTCATTCTCCGGCGTCCTTCTCACCACTCGGCCGTCAGGGAAGGCAACGGTAAAGGTGCGATAAGGCGCGTCGAAGCCCACGACGACGTAACCGTGACTGGCCAGATCCTCGGCGAGTGTCGAGTAATTCCACACTTCGAGAGAAGCCCCCGCTCTCATGATCACTAAAGGGTATGATCGCTGCTGCCGTGACACGTCGGAGTTCCGAGTGCTGTGCGTGTACACCTTCGACAGATCTCGCGTCAGCAGTCTCAACAGGCCGCCATTGGGCTTGGCCGCCGCCTGCATCTGAGTGGGCAGGTAGTCGTCCATCGCAACCGATTGCCCAGCCGTCGACGGGTACCAGATCCAGACAAGGAGCTCGTTCTTCGTTCCCGGAATCGGCGCCAACGTATCCAGTCTTGTATCGTCGGTCCAGTCATAAATCGCGCGGCCGACCGCGAATGTTCCCGTAGGTGGCGGCAATGTGACCGCAGTCCGGTGCTCCAACCAGAGCGACCCCAACAACGCCGCGACCCCGAGGACACCCAACATCGCCAATACCACTAAGCATTTGAATATCCGTCGGGCAAGCCGCTTCTGCTTCACCGGTGCGTTCATCGGAACCTCCGCGGCCCATGACACAGTTAAGCCCCAAGGCAAATTACTTTACGCAGTAAAGCTCTTTCTTGTCAAGGGCGCCCTGGTACGGCAGCACTGAGCAAAGGACGTTCGGAGAATGGGCTAACGATTGGCGTGTAGCAGCGCACCCGGGCGCGTTCGCTGCAACGCCGGCTCAGGCACCGTCACTTCGACGTGACAGCCTGCCAGATACTAGCGCGGCTATCGGGACAGCTGTTGCCATAAGCAGCCAGGAGGCTGGGGGAACAACAATGAATACGAAAGCGGTCTTCGCCCGCGGAGGCCCGAAGGCAACATCTCCATAGATGGCCAAGGAGCCGAGCGTGAGAACCAGCATCACGCTATGGAGCGTCGCACGGGTAAGAACCGACCAACGCTTCGAAACCACGTCGGCCAATACCAGGGCTACAAAGGGGGACAGTACCCAGATCGTAAAAAGTACCAGCAGGATTCGGGAATCATTGCGACGGCCCGCATGGAGCATCAAACCGAACGAGCCCGCGGCCCCCGCCAGCACCGCGATCAGGGCCGCCACGCGCAGGAGGCCAAGGAACCCACACTCAGGCTTTCCCCGGTTCACTTCAGAGGTCCACTCACCGCGCCCATTGATGCTCATTGATCTCTCCAGGTCCCTGACGCTAACGGTAAGCTGCCGCAGGCCGACTGCACCGACTTTACTCCTCAGGGCATTCGCAGCCGCAGTTCCTCTTTATTCAACGACTACGACTGCCGTGTCGCTCATTCCTTCTTCCCGCTAGTCTATTCGGACCATTTTTTCATTTGAAAGTATTACACCTTGGAGCGCCGTTCGTGCCCTTTACATTCTGTGGACGTCGGAGACTCCGAAGTTGGCCGGAAACGGGGTTGTGGGAAGTGAAAGACGGGGTTCTGGGTGGATTGTCGGCTAACAGGAAGTTATCGAACTTTGCCGCCGCAAGCAGCGTTCAACCGCGCCTTCGAGGCACCAAGCAACGCAGATTGATCACTCCCGTTAGCATACATCCCGTACAGGGGAGACGACGTCTGAGAACGTCTGCGACAAGTGGAAGCACAGAAGTGGTATTTTGCGCGTCATCGAGACTCTTGTGTCGCAGTTTCGCGCTCCTTCATCGACTCAGCGATCAAGCCGAAATAGGCACTGAAAACGTCAACGACATATTTGAGAAAACCTTCCTTCAGGATAACGCCATCTCCGTCCTTCTTCAGGAAGGCAGATTTTTCCACGTACGAGATTAACTCCACGGCTGGCCTACCTTGCTTATTAAGCAACCTGCCATCCTGATGCGTGATCTTGTTGCGAAGTTCTCGTATCTTCTTGATCTCCTTCCATTCCTGCGAATCGTATTGGACGTTAATTCCGGCAACTTTTTCGAGATACCTTGTTGAACGGTCGATTCCGTGACCATTCATATCAGACAGGTCCAGTCTAAAATTCTTTTCGGCCTTGTAGAGAGAGCACAATTTATCGAGTTCGTGTTCGAAATATCCCCAGACTGTCAAGAATGCTGATCGTCTTTGCAGACTCGGAAAATGCTCTTCAAACAGGGATTGTAAATCCCACGTGTCACTTCCCAAGCCTCGATATTCCTCAATTCGTTCGGCGAATGTTTGATCCGCATCATCAAATTCGACCACACGACACTGCTTGCCCTTCCGATATCTGTCAATGGACTCCGAAGCTTGGGATTCTACACCATCGATAAAGCGGTCGATCAATTCCGCAGAAAGAACCAGTTCATTTTTATGCCAATTGGCAATTGTTGGTCCGATGATCATGATCTGTAAGAATAGGACACTTATGACAGGCCAAGGTATGAGTTTGCATAGAAAGGCGTCCACAAACCTCTCAGTGTATTCAAAACCTCCCATTATGGATGTTCTCGACGAGCGGCCTAGTCAGTTGGCTAAATCGTCTCGGCCTCATTTGGGCCGGAACTTCTCCTTTTCCGCCCGCTGTGGAGAAAATAGCCGAAGTCCCGGTAGCACGGCGAACAGAAACTTATGTGACCGAGAACCCAGTGTTTTCCTTCAAGTGGTTTGTCGGCCAGTAGCTTGATCTCGCTTATTGGTGGGCATCCTCTGCGCTCAGGATTCGGAAAATCCTCGGCAAAATGTTTGCTGGCGATTTCGCGAATCTTTTCGTCGGAGAGGTCCGTATTTCTGCTTGGTTCTCGTTCGCCACATAGCCAAAGGCTCTTCAGGCAGCGTTCTTCTCCTATTGAATAGAGTTCAGTTGTAAGGTCTTTCTCACATCAGAACGCGTCTGAAATCTCATCCGGCTAGGTCGATACGGCAATCGACGGAACTGCTTAATGACTATATAGCCTAACGTCAAGTTCCCATAAAATGCGAACTTGTAGTATCATCGTATAGCTATGGAATTGCCGAAGAGATCCTTTGCCCGCTAACCGCGCACGCCTTGGTGCCGTCCTCCGTGCCGCAAAGGAAGTTGTGTCGGTTGATGGTACGTCTCGGACACTCGGGATCGAGAGGCGTGCCGCAGCCAAGCTCCTGTCGCGATGGAAACAGCAGGGCTGGCTTCGGCGGATAGGGCATGGGCTTTATGTTCCTGTCCCTTTGGATCTGGCTGGCAGCGAACAGGTGATCGCAGACCCCTGGGTCCTCGTACCAACGCTCTTCAATCAATGCTACATCGGCGGCTGGACGGCCGCCCATCATTGGGAACTTACCGAGCAGCTTTTCAACGAAACCATGGTCTTCACAACACGGCGTTTTACAGAAAAACGCGTGATCGCCCAAGGTGCGGTTTTCGTGTTGCACAGCGTGAAGCCGAAACGTCTCTTCGGATTGAAAACGCTGTGGCGCGGTTCTGTCAAAGTTTCTATATCGGACCCAGCACGTACGCTAGTCGATATGATCGCCGCGCCCGCGGTGGGCGGTGGCATCGACCACGTAGCTGATAGCCTGAGCGCGTATCTCAAAACTAAGCCTGCTGATCGCGGCTTGTTGATCCGGTACGCAGAGGAATTTGATAACGGCGTCATCTTCAAGCGCCTCGGATATCTTGCAGAAACGCACTTGCACGACAATAAGCTCGCTGCCGAGTGCCGGTCGCGGTTGACACAGGGTTATGCCCGGCTTGATCCCTCCCTTCCTCCGAAAAAACTTGTTACGGTCTGGCGTCTCTGGTTGCCGTCAGCAAGGAAACGATCGGCCTCATGATCGACAGGCGCGAAATCCTCGAAGCCGCGTCGTCGTTTTCGCTGCTGCCTAACATAGTCGAGAAGGACTACGTCCTCGGCTGGATGCTCGCGGGCATAAATGCGCATGATGAACTTGCCGAAAGCTGGGTATTCAAGGGCGGAACCTGTCTCAAAAAGTGCTATTTCGAGACCTATCGGTTTTCAGAAGATCTCGATTTTACCCTGCGCAATGAAGAACACCTCGACGAGGAATTCTTGCGCACGGCTTTCGAAGAAGTCATCGCCTGGGTGACGGAACAATCTGGTCTCAATATTCCCGCCGACCAACTCGAATTCGATATCTACGACAACTCCCGCGGACGCCCCAATTGCCAGGGCAAAATTGCGTACCATGGACCGGTGTCGCCAACTTCGGGCGGCTGGCCCAAGATCAAGCTCGATCTCACCGCGGATGAAAGGCTCGTGCTTCCCTCTATCCGGCGCGAGGTATTTCATCCGTACAGCGACCGACCCGAAGGAGGGATCTGGGCGAATTGTTACGCCTATGAGGAAGCCTTCGGAGAAAAACTGCGCGCTCTCGGAGAACGCACGCGGCCTCGCGATCTCTACGACGTGGTGAACCTCTACCGGCACACGGACAGCCGGCCAACGGCCACGGTGCTTCTGGACGTGCTCCGGCAGAAATGCGAATACAAGGCAATCCCGGTGCCTACGTTCCAGTCCCTTATTCCTAATCGCCAGGCTCTTGAGGGGATGTGGTCAGACATGCTGTCACACCAGCTCCCCGTGCTTCCGCCGCTCAGTGACTTCTGGGATGCGCTGCCTGAGATCTTTTCCTGGATTACGAGCAGCGCTCCAGTTCCGCAGCGCGCGCTCATCCAGCACGGCGCCGGCGAAATCGCCATCCGCTCCCGCATCCTGCCGATGGGAGTTCCGCTCCCATCCCGTTCGACTCTGGAAATCATCCGCTTCGCCGCGGCGAATCATCTATGTGTCGATCTCAGGTATGACGGCAGCCTGCGCCGTATCGAGCCGTATTCGCTTCGGCAGACGGCCGATGGATATTTTGTGCTACACGCAATCCGCAGCGATTCAGGGGAGCACCGTTCCTATCGTGTGGACCGAATGCAGGGGGCGACCGTAACTTCGCAAGTGTTCATGCCGCGTTACGCGGTTGAACTGACTTCGACGGGTCCGCTTGCTGTTGCGCCTTCAACCGCGATGCCGCGCATGCCAAGCATGCGCCGTGCCGCGAGAACCAGACATCAAGGGCCAACCTACGTCTATCGATGCACCGTTTGCGGGAAGACATTCAACAAGAAAAGCATGAATGGCTCTCTCAATCCTCACAAGAACCGTGGGGGAACTCCGTGTTACGGGCGGTATGGCGTGTACGTACGCACGAAGTATTAGTGGCAACAAATCTTACCTATTATTCATCGCGTTGTGCGACTGACGGGCTTCGGGCCAAGCGCAGTTACATCGGGCTCCAGTTACTATGCGAGACTTTTCCAGACGCTTCGGCTGGTGCCAGCCGAAACGCCTTGTGGGACTTCAAACCCGCAGCGGGACTGGTGACAGCGTAACTGGGAGGTTCTTATACCCATGTTTTCGCACTAGGATGTTTAACGCTCTCGCCGACTGAACCTGAAATTGGTTCGGGCCGCATCGGGCCTCAATTAGGGGCAATCGCTTACGGGGCGGTGGCTCCAAGATCATATACGGAAGCAAAAGCTTCGACGTTGGGCGAACGAAAACCCCTTCGTAGTTCTCAGGAGTCGCACCAACTAAGGTGGCACGCCTCGGATATGTAATAATTCTCCACTCCTTTTCCTCTGAAAACGCTTTGTGTTTGACAGCACAAGCCCAGTCTGTCATCTCCAGAACCAGCAGCAAAGATAACTCTACATGCGCAGCCGCTCCCTGCGGCGAACTAGTCCCGAATGAGAATCCGTTGACCAGCTTCACTAAATGCGTCAGAAGAAAGTGCAACCGCGCACGCTGTTCGTCGGGGTCATACATGACCCTCTTGACCATTGTTCTGAATCCGTCCTTACACACGAGCTTGACGTGATCGTGCTGACAAAGAGAACTGAAGGCCAACGAGAATCCGCTGGTGCCGCCATAAGCACGCCATTGGCTTAGCAAATCTCCGTCTTCACAAAAGGAAACAATGAATGGCTGGCCGAAGCTATGCAGTGGGGTATGGAAGAGCTGTATCAAATGTTGGGCGAGTACTTTTTCCCAGGCGCTCACCCTCGTTTGATAGCCCCACCTCTCTTCAATAACTTCAGTCGCGATAGACACCGCATACTCAATCTCAGACAGATCGTTTGAGAACTGCGTCGCTGTCGCCCAAAGGGAATTCGAAGAGACGATTCCTTGAACTCCAAAGGCATTGGTGTAGTGATGGAGACTCGGGGCGTCCGCCATTCGAGGGGGTTCGTTTTTCAGAACCTCGAACCAGCGGTCCAGTACGAAATGTCGATTCAATTTGCCGGATAGTGGCTTCGGCACGATGGGTATCCATTCACGCGGACTCGATTTAATCTCTTTTCGTAACTCGAATCTCCCCCATTGGGAAGGCAGGCGCGACAAGCCGCTCCGTTAGTGAAATTTGATCCATGTATTGCGCGACCGGGGGAGCCACACCGAACTCCCACTTGAGCGGCACCTGCTCATCCGGAAAAAAATTGCGTTTCAGGCACTCCAGCATTTGGACACCAGATTGCGCGGTCAAAAATCTCGCCAGATCCGGAGTCCCGACGGGGACTCCGTAGTCAGCAAACGATAGTGGGAGATCGGTAAGCAGCCGCTCATAATCCGGGTCCTCATGGGGGTCCACGTGTGCTCCCCGTTCCTTATTCGCCAGGATCAGGACAACCTGCTTTCTTTTATAAATCAACTGCGTACCCACTCGTGACTGAAAGGTGAAAACGGTGCGATTCCACCATGCACCAACGGAGCTCCGCGTATGGTGGGATGAGCCAAGGTCAACAGCAGGTGCGACCGTTGCTCCCATTCTCACGCTTACTGCAAAGCTAAAGATTGCCTCCTGCCCGTCCCTTTCGCCGACGTGTTCCAGAATCGGAAGTTCAAGGCCATTTGGCTTTGCCTGCTTGAGCAGGGGTTTGCTCATGCCGCTCTCGTGAACCAACACTCTAATGACCGTCGCGATCCGCACGCTCTCGGCGAAATCGCCAGCGTAGAAGGCACGAAGAGAAGTGCGCAGGAATTCCATCTGCTCTCTCAACTTAGCCAAAACGTTCTCTTTGGCCCTCACCATTCACCCTCCACCCACCCAAAATACTCTTCACCGGCCGCAGTCTAATGCAACGCTTATCAGGGGGCGTCTGTTAGACCACACTTTCCTCCATCAATTCTAAGCTCAAACGCTAGGAATCCGGCTGGTCGGCCTTTCAGTAGCAGGGCCCGACTTCTGAGATTTAGTGGAGTCCGCAGGTGTCCGCCGGGAGTAAGATAGAAACCAAGGTGGGAGGTCCTTATCTCTTGACAAAGCTTTTGCTCCCGCCGCGCTCTACGACTTGGCCGGAAAGTTCGGCCTCCTGACCGGGGCGGCTAATCACTCCGGGATGCCCTTTCGGGCTCAGAGCTTACATGACACAATGCCCGCCTTCTTCAGCGGGCATTGGTTTTTCTCGATGGTCTTTTGCCGGGACAGCAAGCCCAAACCTCCAGCTTGGCGGCCTCGGTCACGAAAGAGAGCGAACATGTCTCCAGTCGTTAGTGTGGTTACAGCCAAGGAGCCAGAGCACGTCTTTATTGCGATCGAAGACGTTCCAGTGGTGTTATCCGAACTGCGCCGATCCCTACCACAATTGCGAGATGAGTTGTGCAGGAGATGGCCGGTGGACAGCGTGCACATCGAAGAGCGAAGACCGCGACGCAAGAATCCGTTCGACCCTTTGCAACTCGTGGAGGCAGCGTGCATCGGACTGGTCGTCGTCTTCAGTTCAGCAGTGCTGAAGGCCGCAGGCACAAAGGTCGGAGAGGGTATTGGTGACGGGGTCAAGCCATTTGTGACACGGTGGCTGAAAAAACAGTTCGCAAAGGCAGACAAGAGACTAAAGGCATCACGTAGGAAGAACAGACGGCAAATCTCCCGACCCTCCTGAATCCTCACCAAATCGGATGACAACGGGTCTGCCCTATGGTTCTTGCCGCAGCTCGTGAACGAAAGCTGAGACATGGATACACTCCAACAATCTTTGAATCACGCTGTTAAGGACATTCCGGCGATATTCTTGGAGAACCTGATTTCCAAGAAACTTCAGAAACAGGGGATTGCGAAGCCCAGAGATCTCTCCAGAAAGCTCGCGCGCCATATCCTGAGCCGAACCGGCGAGCCATTCAGGTACAACAGCCGCAAATATTCAGGGAATATCGACCTCGCGTTTGATGAAGCGGACGCGGATGAAATAGCACGCTCGTTTGACCGCTTCCAAAAAGAACAGCTTCCCAAAATACTCCCTGAGATTGCCCAACACCTCTCGAAAACGGTCCTCAAGGACCTTAAATCCCGGTGGCCTGGCGAACACGTTCAGCAGGTAGAGGAACTGTCAGGCTTTCGGCAGCGACTGGAGGAAAGATGGGGAGAGCCGCTCGGACAGCTGCGAATGCTCTTAACCTTGTCGCGCGAGTGGTGCGAGTGGGTGCATAGTCAAAACGCTTCTTTGAAAAAAGGGAAGAAAAAGCAGCTGAGGGCAATCCTGATCCGGTTACTGGTCCGAGGCTGCCAGGTGACCGACGAAATCATCTGCCTTCTGGAAAACGGTTTTGCCGACGGCGCAATGGCGCGGTGGAGAACGCTTCACGAGATTTCAGTCGTGGCGGCCGTCATCTCGCAACACGGCGAGGATATTGCGGAGCGATACGTAGACCATCAGGCTGTTGAGTCCAAGCGCGCCTTGGAGAAGTATATGGCGTGCTACAAAGACCTTGGTTATAAACCGCTCCCCGCTCGCGAACAGACGAAGATCCGCAAAGCCCATGACAAGGCCATTACCAAGTATGGTCCTGAATTTAAAACTGACTATGGATGGGCGGCGCTGCATCTGAAGAATACCAGGCCGTCATTTGCTCACCTCGAAAAAGAGGCTGGCCGCGCCGAAATGCGCTCCTACTACCAGCTGGGCAACGACAACATACATGCCGGGATAAAAAGCATGTACGTAAGGTTGGGCTTGATGGACTATGACGGCCTGCTCTCCGGACGCAGCAACGGCGGGCTGATGGAGCCGGGACAAAATGCCGCGCATACGCTCACACAGCTCTCCGCTATTGTGTGCCTGTCGGAGCCCATCATGGATGATCTGGTAGCCGGCGATATGATGCGGATGCTGAGGAACGAAGTGCCGAAATCCTTCTACAAAGCGGACAGGCAGTTGCGCAGAGACGACAAGAAGTACAGGCAGGCATAACCGGCTTCCGAGGGCTTTTCGCTCTTTTAGGTTGCCAGCCACTTGGCATACGCCCTGATGTCGATCATGGGCACTGTTGCGGTTGACTGCAGCCTTGCAATCAATTCAAACAAGAAGGCCGTTGCGGGCTTTCCTTGCGGGATTAACGTGTAGCACTCCTTTTCATCGCAGCCAAAGGTGCCATGAGCGGCCACGCATCCGAGATCGAGCCGCACATCCGGCCCGCCTTTGCTCAGGGCATCGGTGAGCGGCTTCCCCAAAGGAGGATTCCACTCACTCTCAAACGCGAGCAATCCGCCGAGGATGTGCGCGGGAGTTTTCGGCGGATAGGTACCGCCTGCGTGCGGAATCGGCAGGCTGGTGCGGTGAAGACGGCGCACGCTTGCCACTTTTTGCTGAGCGTAGGCTACCTCATCGGCGTTGATTGCCTGCTTGGCCTCGAAAGCAGCATAAACGCTTTCCGCCGGGATAATGCTCTGCCCCTGAAAATTGAAAATAAACGGCGAATATTGCCGGTCGAACACAACAACATCAATCTGCTCGCTGAACGTCCCGCGGCTGTCCACCACGTGGGCCTTGGCCGCCTGATAACGCTGCGGAAGATACTTGCGCAGCATCTCCAGCCACACTTCCTCGCTCGCGTCGCCCTTGGTGGTGGGATGCGCCAAGGATTTCCGGGCGAGGGCCAGGCGGTTCTCGATGTCATCGTGCAGCCCAGCCAGCAATTCGGAAAGAGACCATTTGCTCATCGGTTTGTCCCCTTCAGGACCCGGCATTCTCGCTCTCCCGGAATGGCGGCGTCGGCGGGTGCTGCTCAACCACCCGCTTGGCCAGTTCATACGTAATAGCGGACGACGGATACGCCGCGAGCAAAAGCCCCGGCAAAAGCCGCTGCGCCAGATCCGAGTAGGTATAGCCATACGCGCGACCGTGCGTTGCTCCGGTCGCGGTTACGAGCGCCTGAATCTGCTGCGCACTGAAGCCCAAGTCTTCGAGAACCGGCTTCAGAAAGGCCATCCGCTGCGCTTCGTTCGGCCGACTGAAGGTAAACGTGACGGCGGCCCGGCGCCGGACAGCGGGGTCGAGCGCTTCCAGCCGGTTGGTGCACATCACCACGATTGCCGGCAGGTTGCCGGTGGCCAGGTCGTCGACGCCGCGAATCAGCGCATTCACCCCCGCGCGGTCTTCATGGTGCATCTGCCCCAGCTCGCGCGACTGAGCGAGCGCGTCGGCCTCATCAATCAGTAGAACAATCCCGGAACTGTGCTTACCGCCGCGGCCCGCGCCCCGCTTGGCCGCTTGCTTGACTTCAGCGAACGCGGCCGAAAGCAGGCTCGTCATTTCTCCGACCGCGCCGGTGCCGCGCGCATTCAGGCTTAGGGCATAGAGCGTTACGCCGATCTCAGCGTCACGCGCCACCGCGTCACCGAACGTCTCCGCCAGTATTGTCTTTCCCGTCCCGACATCTCCGGCAAAGATGAAAAGGGGAGGGCGGTCGCGAAAAAACTCAATGATCTTGATTTTGCGGTGATGATGCTTCGTGCTCCAGGCCGCCAGGCTCTCCGGGTCAAGCAGGAGACGCGCTTCCTTTAAGAGCCGTTCTTTCATCTCGTCCAGGCCCACCAGGGATGCAAACCGCCTTGCAGCGGTCGGGTCCGGAAACTCGCGCACCTCTTCGAATATGCCTGCCTTGTTGTCGATCATGAGAACGGCTGGAAGGTCTGGCGGTTCAGCCCGCACCCTCCCGAGAAATAGTTGCGATCCGAAGTCCAATATCCGGCGCCATCGGAAGGCCCATCGCCAAGAGTCCTCTGCACGGGGAGTCCCGCCTTAAATTCTGCTCGTTCGTCGGATGACTGCTGGAAGAATCGCGAATTCTGCGTCAGGTGGTTGAAGAAAACTGCTCCGGTGATATCCACGTAAGGCACCACCTTGCCAGGACGGTCGTCAGTGGTCAGGTTCCCGTTCGAGTCGACCTTGTAGCGCCAGGATACGATGCGGCTTCCGTCCTTCTCAAATCCGAACTCGTACTCTTTCAGGTAGCCAGCATTCAGGTACTGCGCCAGCTCTTCCGCGTATTCACGGATCTGCGATTCCGATGGCTTCCCGTAATACTGTGCGCAGAGATGCATGTCGGCCGCGGCCTTCGATGCCAGGTAGCGGGCATGGATGATAGTGAAGGTAGAAGTTTTGGTGTAAGTAGTCGTCATGGTTATCCCCGGAAAGATGGTCCCAACACGTCCTGCCAGCACTGAATCGCGCGCCCCCGCGTGGCGTACCGCGCCTCGGATATTGCTTCCAGCGCCTCTTGGGCGGCAGCGACGATTTTTTGCCGATCGCTGTCGCTGTACTCGGCCGCGACATTGTTCGTGGGATTGACGGGGTCGAAAATCTCCATGGGCTTCCCTGTCGATAGCGGCAGCTTTGATGCCTGGTAATAATCCGTGAAGAAAATTCGCGCCTTCAGCCGGGACTTCACGATGTAGCCGAAAAACTTCTCCAGGGCGACCGTGTAATCCGCCATGCTCACGCCGCTGTCGGCAAGATGCGCGACGATCATCTCCGTGAGAAAGGATTTCATCCGGAATGTTTCGTCCTTGCTCTTCTGGAACCGGACCCACCATTTCACGAGGCGGACCACTTGCGAAAAGTGATTCTTCTGCTGGGATTTGCGCTTGCGGATAAACTCCAGGTGCAGCGGGATGCTGGTGAGCACCGGCTTGCCGCCCTCGGCCGCGAATAGGTATCCGCGGTCGTCCGGATCTCCCTTGTACTGCACAGGGACAACGTCAACGCTGAGACCGCTCACGGCATACATGATGCAGACGGAGTGATTGTTGGGCTTGATCTGATCGGGTTTCATTTGCGGATAGGCCTCGCGCAGGCGCGCTGCCAGCCAGTTAATCAGGGCGGGCTCCGCGGTCGGGGCTTTTTCCGCCTTCACGTAGAACGCCACGTCGATATCGTTGAGCGTCTTCAGCGAGGTGCCTTTTGCCAGACTCCCGGAGAGCCGCGTCTTGATCAAGCCGTAGTCGGGATGATCGGAGGCGTACTTGTCGAGCTTTTCCCGCAGTCGCCGAACCTGCTCCCGGAATTCCTCCGCATCCTCGCGGCTCAGGTTCACAGACTCGGCGGCGAAATCCGCAATGTCGGCGTGGGTGATTTGAGCAGCAGAGAGTGGTCCTTCCAAGGCGGCTGCCTCAAGCATGCTCATCGCTTGCCTCCTCGCCGGTGCGCGTCCTTCACCAGTTTCGAAAGCGATTCACCGCTGGCGCGCTGACGCAGCGTTTCCAGTTTGGCGTCTCCGCGCACGCCCGGCGCAAACTCCTCGCCGTAGGTCTCGCGCAGCGTCTTCACCAGCGTGTCGCCGCGCTTCTGCCGGATTTCGCCGTCGGTGTCGCGGCACCGCTGATCCAACCCCACATCACAATGATTCTTGGCCATACCAACCTCCACTTCGAGAGAGAAGACACGAATCAGAATATCATGAATAGTTCCTGATGCAAGCGCAGCCAAAGAGTTATTAATACAAACGGGTTATTATTGTTGACATCCGGTTGGGGCTATCCTACAGTAACGCCGGTGAAGGTTTCATGAACAAGCCCGACGCGTTCTACAAGCAGGTTGGAGAGAACATCCGTGCGAAGCGCAAGGATCGCGGCCTTTCGCAGGACGGGCTTGCAAAAGCGGTCGGCCTGAAGCGGCCATCCATGAGCAACATCGAGAAAGGCCGGCAGAACATCCTGCTCCATACATTCTGCGATATCGCCGATACGCTGAATTTAACGACGAACGAGTTGTTGCCCCTGCGGACGCAATCCGTTCCCGTGCAAATGCCCGATCTCACGTCGTTATCAAAGGAGGTGCGACAGTTCGTCGAGGCTGGGATAAAACCTGACCAAAAGGAGAATCACCATGGCCATTCGAAGACGAAGGATTGAAAATCTGATTAAAGAACTGCTTACGACGTACTGCATCACTGAAGCACCCGTGCCTGTGGAGCGAATCGCCAAAGCACAGGGCGCCCGAATTTTTCACCAATCTCTGGAAGATGACGTGTCCGGATTTCTCTATCGGGACAACGATCAGAGCGTTATCGGTGTCAATACACATCACGCGCCCGTGCGTCAGAACTTCACGACGGCCCACGAATTGGGGCACCTGCTACTTCACGACCAAGAACAGTTCCACATAGATCACGCGTTCCGCGTCCGCCTGCGCGACGACGTTTCCAGCCAGGGCACCGATGACGCCGAGCGCGAAGCGAATTTATTTGCCGCTTCGCTGCTAATGCCTCGCCGCTTCCTGGAGCAGGATCTGGAAAGCGAGGATTATGTCAATTTGCTCGACGACAACCTTCTCTCCGATCTCGCCCGAAAGTATGGCGTCAGTACGCAAGCCCTCGTTAACCGATTAAAGAATCTCGGCTACATTCCCGACTAGCGCCGCGAGTATTTCAACAGGAGAGTGACGTGAGTCTGCGAAATTTTCAAGTCGATGCGAACGTGACCGAAGCCGACCTCCTCAAGCGCTCGAACGGATTTCTGAAGAAGCTCGTGGCGTCCTTCCGCCAGGCCGCAGCAAACGGCAACTTCACATTCGGTCCCGTCAAGCTACAGGATGCGGACCTCAATCGCGTCCACAGCATCGTCACTGAGATCGATGCGCGCCGCCTGTTCTATGCATGCAGTGAAGATGAAATGCCACGCTACGCGATGCAAAGCCTCTACGAAGCCCGCAAAGTTATCCGGGATGCGTCCAAGGGAGTATGGGCCGACCCGCCCTGTGAAGCGCTGGTCCAGGATATCTCCGCGGCGTTGAGCGACTTTTGCACGCGCGCGGAGAAGTTCGATCCCGAAAATGCCGGAAAATGGTCGCGTGCCGAGCGCGATGCGTTTTATTTCCTGATGACCGACATGCGGCTGAATGTCTGGCTACTGGTCGCGCTGTTAAAAAAGAAGCTGGGATCAATCCTCAATCCGCGAAACCTGCCTGACGAAATCTGGCAGACGATCTCCGGCAAGGAGATCTAGCCCGCATGGCGACGATTGAGTCCTACGTCCAGCCGCGACGACTCTACCGATACCGCTCTACGGCAAACCTTGACCGGGAGCTAGACAGCATTATCAAGGGCTATCTCTATTGCTCGCCCTACATGAAGTTGAACGATCCTATGGAAGGGATTTTCACCTCCAGCAGCCTCTTGAGAAAAAGCGCCAAATATCGGGACATCAGGAACGCCATCCGTGACAACAAAGCGCGCACTGGCGTGTGCTCGTTCAGCGAGGTTTACGATCACGAGTTGATGTGGGCGCACTACTCGAATCAGTTCACGGGCTTCTGTGTGGCCTACAGCCTGGCGCGCCTTTTGAAGGCCGTCGGTGACAATATTAGTTTTGTTAGGATGTATTACGACGAGACGGTGCCAACTGTCTACCGCACAAGCAAAGATCCGACCCAGCTTGCCAAGATGGTGTTGTCCTACAAAAACTATCGTTGGCTCTATGAGCGCGAATGGAGAATGTTCGCGGGGCTTGGTAAGGTCTACTACCGAGACCCGGAGTGTGTCACCAAGGTCTACCTCGGCTCGCGGATGGCCGACGCCGATAAGGAGAAGATTGGAAAAGTCCTTGGCCCATTAGAAATCGCGATCAAACCGATGACGATCGACAAATACTTCATCTCCTTTGAAGACGAGGCTGACTGATCACGAGCGGGACCTGCGAAGGGTACGAGGACAGCGCATTTCATCCACCTGTAATCTCTCCGAAGAGCCTTTCAACAACCTCATCTAGCGTCTTGAGCTTTGTAAATACAGCAGGCGGAAGCTCGTGATGATTCTTCCGCACGGGCCGCTGGCCCTCAGCATTGTGTGTTGTACCCTTGGGGTTTGGATATGACGAAATCTCGGGTAACGGCAGCCCTGGCGCATCGCCGAACCACATGAACGGTCCTAGTTCCAGCGTGTCCTTATTAGGCCGATCCACACGACGCACCCACTGGGTTTCTCGGCCAACGCCTGCCCAACCGACACCTTGCCCGCAGCTTGCGTCTTCAGCTGCACATGGCGGACGATCGCCCCGCGACTCATGACTACGTCATAGCCGTGCGCGTCAAATTCTGGACGCAAAATCTCTACATCGGTAACGCCCCGCCGCCAGAGTGTCCGAAGCACATCCCCCACAAAAACGTGCTCGACGATGCGCTCGCGAAGGGTTGAATGCGTGAAGTGACGATCTTCGCCGTCCATGATGTCTCCTGTAATCGTGAATGATAGCCTCCTTTCTCATAGTCTGATGTTTGGTACGCTGTGTTCAAGGCGATGCAGGCACATACATGACGCACACCAACACCAAAGCCGGGATTCCCAGCGACTGCAAGTTCGCATTCCTCGGACTGACCCATGCCCGCGCGGACATTCCAAACGCCGGGATAACGCTCCCGGACGGGACCCGCGTTTTCACGCAACTTCCAATCGAATTGGATTCCCAGTGGCAGAGCTGGCTTGGACTTCAGGCTTCGCAGATTAGCGAGGCGAATCTTGTTCTCGTACGCACGGCAACCACCGGCTTCGCGCCGGAACATCTCCCTATTTCTGACAGCACTAACCTGGACCTAGCGAAGCAGATCGAAAACATTTTCACCATGTTGAGGTTGTTGGGGACGATTGAATACGAAAGCGCCTTTCTCATCATCGGTCATGTGCAGCAAGGGCGCCCGGTTTGCCAAAACCTCAGTAAGTTCGAGCGCTTTGAAATCACGCGTGGCTGCCTCCCTTGGATCATTCGCGAAGAACATCTTCTCGAGGCGGCGATTCTCGCCCAGGCGAAGGCGTCACTACTTACGAGCTCCGGGGATGCAAGAAACCTGCGCCTTTTTCGCGGCTGGCGGGCGCTAACAACCGCGCTCCAGCAGTTTTACGCTAGCGACCGAATTCACGGATTCGCGAGAGCGCTTGAAGCTCTGATCTACCCTGAGGTGGGCAAGACCGAAAAGCAATTCATTCATCGCTGTTCGCTATTTGCGGCTCCGAGTGCGGCGAAGAACAAGGCTCGCGAAGCTCTTGAAGAGGCGTACAAAATGCGATGCGACGTGGAGCATGCGCACCAATGGGATCGGTCGCTTGCGACCTACCCTTCCGTCGAGCGCGAGGACATCGCGTATTGGCGCACACGGCAGATGGAATCTCTCGCTTGCTTAGCCTACGCAAAGATCTTCGCGGACAATGCTCTCCACCAGCATTTCCAGACCGATGCGACAATTGAGCAATTCTGGCGGAAGCCGGAGCACGAGATTCGTCTCGCACTCGGTACTGTGTGCGACATCACCGAGCTAAAGCTTGTCAGGAATTACGACGGATGGGGTCGTGCCGTGTTATCAGAGTGGCCGAGCGGATGGCGTCAGACCCTGGAGCGAAGATACGGCGGTGGCGCAAATGACACCTTCCGTGCGGCGGGCTTCTCTGCATGAGTTCCACTCCCAAGGCTGTCATTCACATCAACTTCCTTCCCGGCGAATTGCTATTTGATGCGCGACCGATATGGACTGCCCTGAACCTGGCCACCGGCAACCGCAAAGTTCCAACCCTCTCGAAAAAGTCGGGGGAGGAACTCGGTACGATGGCAATTCACCTCGGAACGCGCGACTACATGTTGCGTGCCGCCATCCGCGAGTTAAATGCCGCCACCAAAGCCATCTGGGAGTTCGTTCCCACTGCTGTCAACGTTGACAGCATTCCCAACACTCGCGTAATGAGGGGACGAGCCGTCGAGGAAGCGAGAGATCGTGTCTTGCTCGCCACCGATTCGTTCCTTTATGAGTGCCGGTCCTTCCTGGAACTGCTAGCCAGGTTTACCTACGAAATGTTGGTTGGTATTCGCAAAAAGCCAGCGGCAAAGCAACGGCTATCGACTGGGCAAACCGTTACGCTGATTGACCGCGGCGGAAAGCTGCGGACGCACGATTTCCTATTGTTCCTCTGCGACGAACTCCAGATCCCGGCCGACTGGTTCCTTTTTCTAGCGACCCACAGAAATTTCTTCACGCATAGGGCTACGCCCTATTGTGCCGTTGAGGAAACCGGAAGCGCTTCCCCCAAATACGATCTGCTAATCATGCGGACAAACATCTTGGACTTCGGAGCCGCCGACCCGAAGGACTACTTTCGAATTTCCGAGTGTTCGGCCGTTGCTACAGGCCTCCATCGATTGGGAGCAGCAGCTCAAAAGCACCTGGTGGGTCTTCTGCAATAGTCTGCCCTCCTATACCATCCTTCTCTCCCTCTCGTCTGTGGTCATCCGATGCTTGCTCTCTTCCCGCCGTTCCGTTCGCATAGCGTCCCGCCGACTAACTGACTTCGGCTGCGGTCTGCATTAGCACGCTTCGCGCCACGGAAAGGCTGTGTCACTCAGCCGTGCCGCCCATTCCGGCCGCGACGCGACGCTCTCTCCACTCCGTTCTCCTGTTTCGGCTCGTTTGCTCCCTGGGGTGGGCGAAGGGAGCAAAGCTCCCCGAAACAAGGAGAACAAATCATGAAAATCGAGCAAGCAAAACAGATCGCAACTAAAGCCATCCAGGAACTCAGTCAGGCCCTGGAAGCGGGCCACAGTGAGAAGTTGAGAGAGTACTTGGGAGCAATGGCGCGATTCCATCGCTACAGCTGGCACAACGTCATGCTGATTGCCTCGCAAAGGCCGGCCGCGACGCATGTTGCGGGATTTAGCACCTGGAAGCAGCTTGGGCGCTTTGTGAAGAAGGGTGCGAAGGGCATCATGATCCTCGCTCCCATCGTGCATAAGAAAAGCAAGGAGGGGACTTCCGAAGAAGAACAGAACAACGCTGCCGTTAGCTTTCGTGCGGTTTACGTTTTCGATCAGATTGACACAGACGGAAAACCGCTTTGCGACCTTGGCAGCGCCGAGGGCGATCCCTCCGGCTACACCGAAAAGCTAAAACAATTTGCTGCGCGACGCGGCATTCAGGTCGAATACTCAGACGCCATCTATCCGGCACAAGGGCAATGCTCAGCCGGCAAAATCACTTTGCTGCCCGGCCAGTCTGCCGCCGAGGAGTTCAATACCCTGGCGCACGAGACCGCGCATAGCATTCTCCATACGCAACAACGCACCGAAACAACGAAGTGCGTCCGTGAGACGGAGGCAGAGGCAGTTGCTTTTGTCATCTGTGAGGCCATCGGACTGAAGGCGAATAACTCCGCCGACTACATTCACTTGTACGCAGGAGACAAGGGAACACTTGCCTCGTCTCTCGAACGCATCCAGCACACTAGCGTCGAGATTCTCGCGGCAATCGCATCGACCGAATAAACCACACGACGGGAGGCTCGCGACAGCGGGCCTCCCGTCTTTGCTTCCCTTTTACTTTCGTGCCGCCCGCGGTGACACCTCGACAGGCGACTTCTCTTGCCCAAGGTCAGTTGTCACTGCCACGCTTACTGACCGTGCCGCACCGCTGGCAGAGAAAGGAGCGATCCCAGTGTGCGTATTGCAATGGATAAACAAGGTGATTGTGGCGCCACACGGCCAAGGCAAGAACGAGGAAGACCACCGGCGCCAGGAAGACATAGAGTTTCAGCGGAAGAGTAGACACGGGTGGCGTGCTTGACGCTACGAACACGACGTATGCAGCGAGCGCTACAAAAGTGAGGGCCACTGCCCGAAAAATGAGTCTGAGATAGGACCATTTGACAGGTGGATTAAGAATCTTTGAAAGCTCCGTCTGCTGCACACCACGCATGGCCGCTCCGCCGGTCACCAAGTTTGGGCTGCCATCTCCAAACACCAATCCTAGGAAGCGGGAACGCGTTTTGAGATGCGCAAGTCCTTCTTGGTAAGCGAGGGATACCCTTTTGAGTTCCGTGCTCTGACATTCCGGGCAACGAAGTTCCAAGTGGGTGTCCCTTGATGCTGTTGAGGCGGACGGAATCGGCCTTTCATTCGTAAATGCAGCATCAACGGCCCGGGTGTACCAACGTGGCGTGACGCTCACGGGCATTCTGGAGCGCACTGGTGCACACCGGGGCACTGAAGCAGTAGCATCACGTCTCATTGTCCGTTTCTCGCTTTCTCAGCGGAAGCCATACGTGCCATCGTTCGCGCCAGAAATAGGAGCAGACTGCGGTGTTGGTCATTCAAATAGCGAACATGCTTACGAAGCAGTCTCAAGAGACGACGGTCCTCCTCGGAACGAGGATTCGCTTTTCGCAGAAGCTGGGGGATTCGCAATCGAGCTTTCGAACCATCGCAAAACAGGGAATGAAGCGGGACCTCAAGTGCCCGTGCAATTCGATCTAGTGTGTCAACGGAGGGGACGGTGTGGCTGTGTTCGACGTTTGAAATGTAGCAGCGGAGCAGCCCCGTGCGCTCTTCGATGTCGCCCTGAGAGAAACCCTTTTGTTCTCGCAAAGCCCGGAGTCTCATGCCGAGAAGCGAGGAAGCCCGCATTCCATTGGGTGAACGGGCAAGGGATGTAGCTGGCCGCATCTTTAGTTCCTAGATGCTAGTATACTACAACGAGCGCTCGTTGTTTCTGTTTGAACTCTTTAGCGGGGTTTCTTGGACTTGGGAGGCCGACCGCCCTTACGGTTCTTCCGCTTCGCCTGCAAGCGCTTGAAGTACGCAGAACCTCGCTTTGCGATCTTCCTCCCGCCTTTCCGTCCAAGACTGACGGCGGCGGGATCTTTCTCCTTGGCCAAAACCTAGGGGAAGTTCTCCAATCTTCCAACGTATTATGCCCGACGCGGCACATCTCGCCAAACGAAGTCGCTCTAGCAGCGTGCTGGCTTCGGGCTACCGCTTCAATGAAGGAATTCTCGGGAGGAAAGCCCAATCCAATCCCTCAATGCACAGAATTGGTTCTTTCAGAAACTTTTCATACTACCGCTTGGTATAGCTCATGCCTTGGCGCGGCATACGTATGCGAACAAAGAAATTCCGATTGAAGGAGCGCTCGCCCATGCGCGGAACTGTGAATACAGGACTAGTCAGTGCCGAGACGCTCGTAACACGCACTCTGCTCTTCCTTGCCTGTCTCACCGTTCTTGTCGGCGGAATCACCAAAAGTCTGCGCGCGCAGACAACGAGCGCGACGATCAACGGGCAGATCACGGATGCTCAAGGCAGGGCCGTGCCTGACGTTGATGTGCAGGCTGTGAGTATCGATACGAACGTCGTGAGCTCGGGAAAGACGAATGGGAGCGGCATCTACGCCATTCCGGCGTTACTCCCCGGACGATACCGTTTGCTCGTGATGAAGGATGGATTCAAGGAAATCAATAAGACGGATCTTGTCCTCCATGTTCAAGACACGCTCGAACAGAATTTCGCTCTTGCCGTTGGGTCCATCTCCGAGTCCGTCACCGTTACAGGTGGCGGGCTCAACATCAATACGACTGACGCTTCAGTTAGCACCGTCGTGGACCGGCAATTTGCGGACAACCTGCCAATGAATGGGCGGAGCTTTCAAACGCTAATTCAGCTTACACCGGGAGTCGTCTTGACCCCTACAAACGTCATAGATGGCGGACAATTCAGTGTGAACGGCCAGCGGGCTAGCTCCAATTACTGGATGGTGGATGGAGTGAGTGCAAACATTGGCACAAGTTCGGGCCCCAATCCCGGAAATGGCATGGGAGGTACGGTGGGCAGCTTCACTGCTGTGGGTGGAACGAACAGCTTGGTCTCTGTGGACGCCTTGCAAGAGTTCCGCATTCAAACCTCGACGTACGCCCCGGAATTTGGCCGCACCCCTGGGGGGCAAATTTCGATCGTCACCCGCTCTGGCACAAACCAGTGGCATGGAACCTTGTTCGACTATTTGCGAAACGACATCTTCGATGCGAACGACTGGTTCGCAAACGAGAACCGCCTCCCAAAACCCAGGGAGCGCCAGAATGATTTTGGCGGGACGTTCAATGGTCCAATCCTGAAGGAACGAACCTTCTTCTTCTTTTCCTACGAGGGGCTTCGTCTTCGGTTGCCTCAAGTCACAATTACGGATGTTCCGTGCGACAGCACGTGCAAAGTTTTCGGAAATGCGCGCACCATGGCAGTGCCGGGAATGCAGCCTTATTTCAACGCTTTTCCGCTACCGAATGGGCCGGAGGTCTTCGACGCCACGGGTAACCCAGCGGGTTCCGCCCAGTTCAGCGCGAGCTATTCCAATCCTGCCAGTCTGGATGCCTACAGTATACGAATTGACCATAAGTTGACCGACAAGCTCAACCTGTTTGGACGATACAACTACTCCCCATCTGAGTTCACTATTCGCGGCGGAGCCAATGGGACATCTCCCCTCAGTGGAACTCAACCATCGGAGATCAGGACGCAGACGGGAACCATAGGCGCTACGTGGATGGTCTCTCAAACAATTTCCAACGATCTGCGCTTCAATTACAGTCGCAGCGCTGGCTCCAGTAGGGTGCAATTGGATAATTTTGGAGGTGCCGTTCCGCTGACGTCGCTGCCCTTCCCCGGTCCTTTTACCGGCCGGGACG